>Ga0209164_1000736_pt1 | contig 59546 bp, 54 predicted proteins | sample MTBNYHSulfiMetaG_FD_187458 | JGI IMG/M metagenome (GOLD analysis project Ga0209164, IMG submission 187458) | Enrichment culture microbial communities from rom New York Harbor, USA that are MTBE-degrading - MTBE-NYH (New York Harbor Sulfidogenic)... | ecosystem: Environmental > Aquatic > Marine >... | reverse complement strand
AACGTTATCACAAAACAGGGGCCGGGTGTATAGGTTTTACCGAATTTTCAAAGAACAGTATTTGCGGCATCGCTTACCCGCAAATTTTGTAAATTTTTTGCTTGACTTTTACCGGAACAACTTTGCGCGGTTCAGCCCTTGTTCTTTTCTCGTGTTTTACAGCACCTAACCCGCAACCGGCAACTGTTTGCTCGTCACTATCTCTATCCTTCAGCCGATCTATCTTGATGGTCTCGTAAAAAATCATAAATGCTCCCTTGTCGTCATTCCCGCAAAGCTTGTCCTCGACCTGATCGGGGAGCGGGAATCCAGTAATTTCATCACGCTACAGCGTGTCTGGATGCCTGCCTCCGCAGGCATGACGGGATTTGGAACTTTTTACGAATGTGTCTACCTTCAGTCTATCCCGCTTCAGCCTTTTGATAAAATTTCATCCAGACAATCCACCAGGGCGTCGATGGCATCCTTCTCGATGATTAGCGGTGGAATGAACCGTAAAATCGTATCCTGAATGCAGTTGATTAAAAACCCCTTCTGCATGCATTTTTCAACCACCGGAGCGCCGTCGATATGCAGTTTCATTCCCAGCAGCAATCCCATCCCCCGGACATCCGCAACGACAGCGTGGCGTTCCCTGAGGATGTTGAGTTTTTCTTTAAAATACACGCCCACCCGGTCGCAATGTTCCAGGACCCCCTCTTCCGTTATGGTTTTGAGCACGGCCAGGGCCGCAACCGTAACAAGGGGCGTGCCGCCGAACGTCGATGCATGCGAACCCGGCCCGAACGCCGCCGCAATTTTTTCAGAAGCCAGCATGGCCCCGATGGGAAGGCCGTTGGCAAGGGCCTTGGCCAGGGTCATGATGTCCGGCTCCACCCCGAAATGCTCGTAGGCAAAGAGTTTGCCGGTCCGTCCGATGCCGGTCTGGATTTCATCAAAAATAAGGAGCGCACCGGATTCATTACAGATTTCACGGACGGCCCTTAAATACTGCGGGTCCGGGCAGCGCACGCCGCCCTCCCCCTGTACCGGTTCGAGTATCACTGCACAGGTGGAAGCATCGACCTTGCCCCGCAAGGCGGATAGATCGTTATAAGGAACGAACTCAAACCCCTGCAGGATCGGATCGAAGCCTTTCTTGATTTTGTCCTGGCCCGTCGCCGACAGGGTCGCCATGGTGCGGCCATGAAAGGATTTTTCCATGGATATGATCCGGCGGCGGCCGGAGTCCGTTTGGCTGAAATATTTGCGGGCCAGCTTGATGGCCGCTTCGTTCGCCTCAGCCCCGCTGTTGCAAAAAAATGCCCGGTCGGCAAATGAATGCGCCGTCAGCCAGGAAGCCAGTTCCGTCTGGGGCCTGGTATAATAGAGGTTGGAGACGTGCCAAAGGGTTTCGGCCTGGCGGCACAGCGCCGCGACCACACGAGGATGGGCATGACCCAGATTGCACACGGCAATGCCGGATACAAAATCGGTATAGGCCTTGCCGGTTTCATCCCAGAGGGTGCATCCCCTGCCCCGGATGATGCTGATGGGAAAGCGCTTATAGGTTTTAGCAATTACCTCATCGGCTGTTTTGATGGTTTCGGTGTTCATGCTGATTTTCCCTCGATTAAATAAATAGTCACAAGTAACAAGTTACGCGTGGTGTCAAAAAAAGGCATCGTGTCCGTTGTTTATCATCCGTTGTCCGCTGAATTTCCGACCACGGACTACATACCACGGGCAACTGACCTTTGATCTTCAGCCTTTGGCCTCTTCCTGCTGCCTGACTTCCGTACCGATGCCTTTATCGGTAAAAAGCTCCAGCAGGAGGGCGTGTCTTTTTTTGCCGTTGATAATGTGGACCTTTTCGACCCCGCATTTGACCGCGCCCAAGGCGCATTCAATTTTTGGAATCATGCCGCCGGTAATGATGGTTTTCCGGAGCATCTCCTCAGCGCCGGCGGCATCAATGGACGAAATCAATGTACCCCCGGCGTCCAGGATGCCGTCCACGTCCGTCATAAAGATCAAGCGGCCGGCGCGCAACGACATGGCGATCTTGCTGGCCACCAGGTCGGCATTGATATTAAAGGTTTCCCCGGCGCTGCCGGCGCCGACCGGCGCAATGATGGGGATAAATCCCTGCTGGGTCAGCGTGTTGATGATCGCCGGGTTGACCTGGGTCACCTCGCCCACCTGGCCGGGGTCGATGATTTCCGGGGGTTTGTCGACTTCGGCCTGGTGGATTATGTGGAGCTTGCGGGCCAGGATCAGCCCGCCGTCCTTGCCGCTCAGCCCTACCGCTTTGCCGCCCTGCTGATTGATCTGGGCCACGATGGCCTTGTTGATCTGGCCGCCCAAGACCATCTCCACCACGTCCATAGTGGCCTGATCCGTAAGCCGCATGCCTCGCACAAATTTGGGACTGATGCCCATCTGCTCCAGCACCTGATTGATCTGGGGGCCGCCGCCATGGACTACCACGGGATTCAAACCGATAAATTTCATCAGGGTAATGTCACGGGCGAAGTCCGCCTTCAACTGCTCGTCCACCATGGCGTGCCCGCCGTACTTGATCACAATGGTCATTCCGTAAAAGCGGCGTATATACGGCAAAGCCTCGATGAGTATGTCGGCTACGTTGGGAGTCATTTTGTCACCTGCTTCGTCTTTTCTTAGCAAACAATGTTTTCGTTACCTTAGCGAACCCAATCTTACAATCCACAAAGGGGTCAGGGATCAGAAAAGATGTTAAGAACCCGGCCCGCGGCACATGGCGCACGGAAAAAATATTCATTCTTTCTTCCCCTGAGCCGTAAGCCTTTAGCCATGCGCCCATTATTTATTGCCCTGATCACTGATCCCTGACGCCCGATCCCCGGCCCCTGATCCCTTACAATATATACCGGCTCAGGTCCTCATCGTCCTTGATGTCCTTTAACTTGGCGTTTACGTAAGCTTCATCGATAACGATTTTCTTTTCAGCCATATCCGGCGCTTCAAACAGAATATCTTCCAGCAGGCACTCCATGATGGTATGCAGCCGCCGCGCGCCGATGTTTTCGGTGGCATTGTTGACCTCTTCGGCAATCGCCGCGATCCGTTCAACGGCGGCATCTTCAAATTTCACCTCAACGCCTTCAGTCCTGAGGAGTGCAATGTACTGCAGCAGCAGCGCGTTTTTGGGTTCGGTCAAAATCCTGACGAAGTCTTGCCGGCCAAGGGAATCGAGTTCGACCCGAATGGGAAAGCGGCCCTGCATCTCCGGTATCAGATCCGACGGCTTGGCAGTGTGAAAAGCGCCGGAGGCGATAAAAAGGATATGGTCCGTCCTGACCGGACCGTACTTGGTGGTGACGGTAGAACCTTCCACGATGGGGAGCAGGTCCCGCTGAACCCCTTCACGGGAAACGTCCGGACCGTGCCCGCCGTTGCCGCCGGCAATCTTATCGATTTCATCCAGAAATATGATCCCGGACTGCTCTACCTTTTCAATGGCCTGACTGACGACCTTGTCCATATCCACCAGGTTTTGGGCTTCTTCCTGGGCCATCATTTCCAGGGCTTCGGGCACCTTGACCTTGCGCTTTTTAGTGGTTTTCGGCACCAAGTTGCTGAACATATCCTTAAAGTTGATCCCCATTTCCTCCATGCCCATATTTGAAAAAATTTCGACAACCGGCATGGCCCGTTCGGACACCTCCAGATCAACGTAGCGGTTGTCGAGTTTGCCGCTCTGCAACATTTCCCGCAGCTTTTCACGTGTGGAGTGGCCGTCGTTTGGGGGGGGCAATGCGGCTTGAGCCGGCGTTGCGGCCGTCCCATCCGGTTTCGGCACTCCGGCTGCAGGCGTTTTGGGAAGCAGCAGATCCAGCACCCTTTCTTCCGCAATCGCCCGGGCTTTGTCTTTGACCGCTTCCTGTTCCCGGGATTTAACCATGTTGACCGAAAGCTCGATGATATCCCGGATCATGGATTCCACGTCGCGCCCCACATAGCCGACCTCGGTAAACTTGGAAGCTTCGATCTTGATAAAGGGGGCGTCCGCCAGACGCGACAGGCGCCGGGATATTTCTGTCTTGCCGACTCCGGTGGGGCCGATCAGGATAATATTCTTTGGCGCAATTTCATCCCGCAGCTCTGGATCGACCTGCTGCCGGCGCCAGCGGTTGCGCAGCGCAATGGCAACCGATCGTTTGGCCTTATGCTGCCCGATGATATATTTATCCAGTTCTATTACGATTTCAAATGGTTTCAGTTCGCTCATGATATACGTTGATCTCTCTTTTATTAAGGCTTATAGAATGAAGGCTGAAGGTCAGTTGTTCGTCGCCCGTTGTCCGTCGAAGTTCCGGCAACGGACCACAGACCACGGACAACCGGCCTGCCGTCTCCCGGCTATTAACTCGCTACAGCCCCTTCAATTTCGTTAGCTTCAGCCTTGATATTTCTTACAGCTCTTCCACCGTGATCACATTGTTCGTATAGATGCACAGGGATGCCGCAATCTCCATGGCCTGCCGTGCAATGCCGGCCGCATCCAGATCAGCGCATTTCAGCAAGGCGGTTGCGGCAGCCTGGGCCGCCATGCCCCCCGACCCGATGGCGATGACATTTTCATCCGGTTCAATCACATCGCCGTTGCCGGAAATTAAAAACGTGACGGTGCTGTCCACGGCGATCATGATGGCTTCGAGCTTGCGAAGGTATTTATCCGTACGCCAATCCCTGGCCAATTCAACGGCGCTCCGGGTCAAATTGCCGTTATAACGCTCCAGCTTGGTTTCCAGACGATCAAAGAGATTGAGCGCATCGGCGGTGGCGCCGGCGAATCCCACGATAATCTTCTCGTTGTAAAGCCGGCGAACTTTGCGGGCCTGATGTTTAACCACCGTGTTGTTAAGGGTCACCTGGCCGTCCCCGGCAACCACCACCTTGCCCCGGTGCCGCACCGCCAGGATCGTGGTGCCGTGAAAGGATGTCGTCTGACCGCTGTTCATTTTTCTTAACCCTTTGTAAAATAAAGCTGTTGAGCTGTTGGCAAGTAAGATTTCTTGATCCTGCAAATCCCCTTTTGCTTAAGAGCTTAACAGCTTAATAGCTTGTACGCATTTTTCACCCTTCATCCATCAGCCTTTCAACCTTCAGCCTATACACCTTCGGCCTATTTATTACTTGCGCGGATGCGCCTTGTCATATGTTTCCATCAGCCGGTCGATGCTGACATGGGTGTACTTCTGGGTGGTGGACAGGCTTTTGTGCCCCAGCAGTTCCTGCACTACCCGCAAATCAGCCCCGGCATCCAGCAAATGGGTCGCAAAGGAATGGCGCAGGGCATGCGGCGACACCGGGGTGGCCAAGCCGCACGCCAGCGCCGTTTTATCCAGTATCCGTGCGATTGACCGAACCGTCAGCCGGCCGTAGTTTTTATTCAGAAACAGGGGGCCGTCCTTATCCGGCCGGACCTTGCCGGTTTTTGCACAGGTTTCCGCCTTGAGTCGATCTTGATAAGCCCGGACGGCTTCAAGCGCTTTTTGACCGATCGGAACGATCCGTTCCTTGCTTCCCTTGCCGAATACCCGGACGACTCCCGCGTCAAAGTCCACTCCCGAAATATTCATGCCGGCAATTTCCGAAACCCGCAGACCGCAGGAATAGAGCATCTCAAAAATCGCCCGGTTCCTCAAACCCAAGAGGGAATCGGCTGCGATCGAATCGAGCAGGCGGAACATGTCGTCCACCGGGAGATAGACCGGCAGGGTTTTATCCTGTTTCGGGGTCAGGATCAAATCAACCGGATTCTCCTGCAAAGCGCCATGTTTCACAAGGTATCTGAAAAAAGAGCGGACGGCCGACAACTTGCGCGCCACCGTGGCTTTTTGATTTTTTTTGTGCAAAAGCCCCAGGAATTCCCTGACCATCAAGCCGTCCACCCGATAGGCGCTGATGTTGGCCGCCACCCCTTTCGGACCTTCTCCCTGCAGCCGTTTTTCAGAAACAAACGCTGAAAATTCCTCCAGGTCATGCAGATACGCCCGGCAGGTGTTTTGGGAATAGGCTTTCTCCGTGGAAAGCGATTCGACAAAAGAATAAATCAATGTGTCCAGAGGTGCTGCACTCATGGTAATCCCGCAGGGTCAAAATCGATCATTTCTTCAAGTTCGCTCCAACTGCCGACCTCGGCAAAAGGATGCGCCTTTCGATTCCAGGGTCGCTTGAATAAGATCGGCGTTACCCCGGCAGCCTCAAGGGTATAACAGGTCTCCAGGCGGTCCTCGACAAAACAGGTAATATTCCGGTTTACCAGCACATCCGCCTTAGCGTCGAAAGCCCCGGTGGCCACAATATCGATACGATTCCGGTCGAGGGGCAGAATCCCTTGAATCCAGCCTGAAATGGAGTCCGGACTGGGACGGGCCGTGACAAAAAGAAGCGACCGTTGATAGCGGGAAAGCCGGAAAAGAACTTGCGGAGCGCCTGCCAGCGGCAATAAAGGAATCGAAAAATTGCCGTCTATAATCCGGCTGAATATGGTCTCTAAAATCCCCTTGTCGATATCAATGCAATCTTCCACCATGTAGCTGGTGATATCCGCATGTCGGTAACGATCCAACCGGTATTCGTGCCGGGCAATCTCCAAAAACAAAGACATGGTGTCGGCCACGACATCGTCGATATCAAAGGCTATGGATGTTGGATTGATCATCTATTAATTCTGCGAAATAGCAGCTGTTGTGCCGTTATAGTGAATTGGTTCAAGGTCCGTTGTCCGTTGCCGCAGATTCACCGGACAACGGACAACAATCAACTATTGCCCTAAGGCTGATCCCTTTGAACCCGAAATGCGCAACCCTTATCCCGTCCGCAATCCGCAACAATCCCTTCAGCCTGAGTCCCTAAAGCTTTCAGCCTATCGGTCAGGCCGCTTTGCGTGTTTTTCGCTTGAGCCGGGAAATCCGCCGGCGATATATCGTCGCCTTTTTTTTATCATCGGCTTCAAGTGCATTCCGGCGTTCGGCCTTCATCGCCCGAATTTTCTTTTTAACGTTGCGCACCAGGTTGCCTGCTTTGGTCTTAACCGGCTTGTCCGAAAAGCCCCGCGCCTTGCGGATGGCGTCATACAATTCCACCTTGTTCATCCCGTGGACGCCGACGATATCAGGAATCTCTTTTGCGATTTCGCGCAATTCCTTAACCGTCATTTTTTCCAACGGTTTTTCTGCTGCTTCTTTTTTCTTCTTTCCAGCCATATTCAGTTGATCTCCTTTCCACGTAATAGACCCGATTGAACGGAATCGGACCGTCGACTACTCCGGATATGCTCCGTGAATAAAAAAACACAAGCGGGGCCATACAGCCGCCGCCTTTTTTCGTAAACACATCCCCCAATAATCTGCCCAACTGAATGCCACTAAAAGAAAGGCTTGTCAATAGGCATCAGGGGTCAGGAAGGAGCCTGGGATCAGATAACACTGAATTTCCCCTGACCCTTGACCCCTGACCCCTGATCCATTATTAATTTGCCTTTTTATCTATCAGGTCCAACAGGGGACGAAACAGATCCATCGGAAAGGGAAAAATCGTGGTGGTATTTTTCTCGGCCGACATTTCGCGCATGGTCTGCAGATACCGAAGTTGCAGCGCCATGGGATGCTCCTGGATGATTTCTGCGGCTTCAGCCAGTTTTGCCGCAGCCTGAAATTCACCCTCGGCATTGATCACTTTGGCCCGCCGTTCTCTTTCAGCTTCCGCCTGCTTGGCCATGGCCCGCTGCATTTCCTGCGGCAGGTCGATGTGTTTGAGTTCCACCGTGGCGACTTTAATCCCCCACGGATCGGTATGCATATCAAGGATCTCCTGAAGCTCGGCATTTATTTTTTCACGGGCGGCCAGAAGCTCATCCAGCTCCGCCTGGCCGCAAACGCTTCGCAAGGTCGTCTGGGCCAGTTGGGACATGGCGTACTGATAATTTTCGACTTCTATCACCGCCTTGACCGGATCGACCACCCGGAAATAAATGACGGCATTGACCTTCACGGATACATTATCACGGGTAATCACATCCTGCGGGTCCACGTCCATGGCCACCAGCCGCAAGCTGACTTTGACGATTTTATCAATCACGGGAATCAGGATGATCAGCCCCGGGCCCTTGGCCTTGATCACACGTCCCAGCCGGAAAATGACGCCGCGTTCATATTCATTTAAAATCCGGATGGCCGACGATAAAAACAGTGCGACCAGTATGACAATGGCAATGGTAGTGAACATGGCTATCTCCTTTCAGGGTTTTAGGAAAACGCCCCCTTTTGCCCGCTTTCCGGATCGGGCTCATCCCGCCGGAACGGAACGCTTTCCTTGAACTCGAACAAAATGGAGCATTTTTCAAATGCCCCGCATTAAGTTTGAATTTATGGTTCGGATTCAGGGTTCCAAAGCTTCGACTTCCAGTACCAGATCCTTGACTTTCACAACCCGCACCTTGGCGCCTATCTGCAGCGGCACGGCCGACTTCGCTTTCCAAAGCTCGCCATGCACCTGAACTTTGCCCTCGGGTTGGAGCGCAGCTTTGACCACTCCGATCTCTTCCACCAGGCCTTCCGCACCGGTCCTTGACCGGGATCTCTGAGACTTGAAGACCAGTCCGGCCACCGCCACAAAAAATCCGCACACCAGCACCAGGGTCGGGAGCATCACGCGCCAGGCCACCCGCATTTCCGGACCGCCCCCTTCAAACATCATGATGGATCCCAGTAGAAACGACAACACTCCGGCCACGCTGAGAAGCCCGTAACTGGCGATTTTCAGCTCCATGATGAAAAATACAACCGCCAGCAGTATCAGGAGAATACCGGCATAGTTGACCGGAAGGGTCTGAAAGGCAAAGAAAGCCAGCACCAGTGAAATCGCTCCGATCACCCCGGGGAAAATCGCGCCGGGATGCGACAACTCAAAATAAATCCCGGCAATACCGATCATCATCAAAATATAGGCGATATTCGGATCGCTGATGGTTTTCAGGACCTTTGTTCGCAAGTCCTCTTCCAGAACGATTTGGACGGCGCCGTCCAATTTTAGAACCCCTTTTCCGGGAATCGTGCGGCCGTTGATCTGCCTGATGAGATCGTCCCTGTCCGTGGCGATCACATCGATGATATTTTCCTTGAGGGCTTCGGTTTCCGTAGCCGATACGCTTTCGCGGATGGCCTTTTCCACCCAGGCTGCATTGCGGCCCCGTTTTTCAGCCACGCTCTTGGCGTGCGCCACCATATCGTTGACGACCTTGTCCGCCATGGTCTTGTCGATTTTTTTACCGCCGATGCCCACCGGATGAGCCGCACCGATATTGGTCCCCGGCGCCATGGCAGCAACATCCGCCGCCAGGGTGATCATGACGCCCGCCGAAGCGGCCCGGGCCCCGGACGGAGCCACGTATACCGCCACCGGCACCGGGCTGCCGAGAATGGTCATTTCGATTTTACGCATCGATTCCGCCAACCCTCCGGGCGTATCCAGTTCGACAATAACCAGCGCAGCCTGACCTTCGGCAGCCTGCAGAATCCCTTTCTGGAGATAATCGGCCGTACCAGGACTGATACTGTCGGAGACGCGGATGACATAAATTTCCGGCGTGCGGGTAAAGCCCGTTTCCGGCCCGCCCAGCAGCAGCATGAAAACGGCAGATAGAATTTGTAAACACTTAATTGATTTCATACGGATAATATAAACATCTTTTGAATTTCAGGGCAATAATAATTCGTTACCGCACCTTCGGCCTATTCGCCTTCAGCCTTTTCACCTTCAGCCCTTCCCCTATCCATCTCCTGCATCAGTTTCTGGACATCCTCCCAGACGTCCCGTTTTCGCTCCGGGTTCCGCAGCAGAAAAGCGGGATGATAGGTCGGCAGCACCCTGACGCCGCGGTAGGGGTAAAACGCACCCCGCAACTTTGAAATAGGAGCATTTGTCGCCAGCAGGGTTTGTGCGGCAAAGGTCCCCAGAGCGCAGATAAGTCTGGGTTTGATGGCCGCAATCTGGCGTTCTAAAAACGGCGAACATGCCGCGATTTCATCCGGGGCCGGATTCCGGTTTCCCGGCGGGCGGCATTTGATGATGTTGCAGATATAAACGTCGGCCCGGCTAAGCTTCATTGCCTGGATGATCTTTGTCAGGAGTTGACCGGCGGCGCCCACAAAGGGCTCCCCCTGCCGGTCCTCTTCCTGGCCCGGTCCTTCCCCCACAAACACCAGTCTTGCCTGGGGATTTCCGGAACCGAACACAATATGCCTGCGTCCGGCTGCCAGCCGGCAGCGCCGGCAGTCGCCCAGGTCCGCGCGGATCTTCACAAGGGTCTCCCTGCGCTCGGCTGATGGATTTCCCCAGGCGGCGACGGCGGCCAGGCTTTGCGGGGAGCAGTCAAAACCCCGGCACCCGCTCCGGGCCATAAACCGCAAGGTGTTGCCGATTTCAGCCACAACGGCGCGCAGGCGTTCTCGATCGATTCCGTGTTCCGGGTTCATTTATAAAAACCGCTCCTTGATCCGGTCCAGCAGAATCCGGGCTACCGTTTCCTTTTCCATGACATCGAGCGATTCAACGCTGCCGTCATTAAAAAAAAAGGTGACCTGGTTGGTATCGGTTCCGAATCCGGAATGGGAATGTCCCACCAGGTTGCCCACGATGATTTCGCAGTTTTTTTCTTTCAGTTTTTTTTCGGCATTAGTTTTCAATTCTTCGGTTTCGGCTGCAAATCCGATCAGGATCTGTTTCTGTTTTCTTTGTCCCAGCTCCCTGAGGATATCCTGGGTTTTTTTCAGGGTCAAAGACAATTCCTCTTTGTCTTTTTTCAGCTTGCTTGCCGCCATCTCTCCGGGGCGGTAATCGGAAACCGCCGCAGCCTTGATGATGATATCCATCCGGCCCGCATGCCTGAAAACAGCCGAAGCCATGTCTGCGGCCGAACGGACCCTGATCACCGCAATATTGAGCGGCTCCGGCAGATGCGTCGGACCGCTGACAAGGGTTACAACGGCCCCCCGCTGTTCGGCAGCCTTGGCAATGGCGTACCCCATTTTCCCCGAAGACGGGTTGCTGATAAACCTTACCGGGTCCATGGCTTCGTACGTGGGACCGGCGGTTACCAGCACCTGCTTCCCCTGGAAATCCTTAGGTGTCAGAAAGCTGACCAGCCGGTCAAAAATCACTTCGGGATCCGGCAGGCGGCCGGGACCGGTAGTGCCGCAGGCCAGTTGGCCGCTGCCCGGTTCCATAACGGCGTACCCCATTTCTCTAAGCCGTTCCAGGTTCAGTTGAACCGGCCGGCTCTCATACATATGCGTGTTCATTGAGGGGCAGACGAGCACCGGCGCCGTCACGGCCAGCATCAGGGTGCTGAGAGCGTCATCGGCGATGCCGTTGGCAAGTTTAGCGATAATATTTGCGGTTGCCGGCGCAATGATAACGGCATCCGCCTCCCGTGCCCAGTCGATATGCCGGATGGAAGCGTCTCCATCGCCATCAAACAGGTCTGAGCAGACAGGTTGACCGGACAACGCTTTAAATGTCAGCGGACCGACAAACCATTGGGCGTTCCGTGTCATCACCACCCGCGCGATTGCCCCCGCCCCGGTCAGCAGCCGCAACAGTTCGACGCTCTTATACGCCGCAATCCCACCGGAAACGCCCAGGATGATCGTCTTATTTTTAATTACGGTCTGCATCCGGCCACCGCCTTTTCTTTGTTCCGATCGACATGATGACAGTAAATTTCCACCTCCACCCCGGTTCGCCCTTATCGCAACAGGCCGCTGCCGGGGTCGGTCCCCATCCCGGAACCGGTGTCCAGCGTGGTGGGTGAAACCCATATTTCCGCGTAGGTAGTGAAATCTCCTTCCGTGATATTGATCACGCACCAGCGGTTTTCCTTGTTGAACAGCATAATGGTTCGGCGGGATTTAAAATAACTGACCAGCTTCCAGTTGTCCTTGGTCATGTTGTTGTGAAAAAAATCGATAAGGGAATTGATCTCCACCCTTCCCTTCAGAGCCATCACCCCGGCTGAAAATCCCGGCGTCCGGAACACGAAGGAAGCGTCCTTATCAACTTTTAATTCACTGGGCACCAGGACATCGCCGAAATCATAGTACAGCGGCACCGGTCCCTTGTCTTTCTGGGCGGAGGGAGTGACTTCTCCCCCCTTAATCCCGGAGCCGGCGCAGCCGCCGATTACCAGCATCACAACAGCCATTACGATCCCCGCCAACTGCCGGTTTCTCTGCTCTGCTCGCATCATAATGCACCCTCCTTCCCATAAACATTTTCACCACGTCCCGATGGATTGCCTGCCGAAAGCATAATCACCTAACCCCCATGCCCAGGGGACACAACGAATCATGAAATCCCCCCGTAGCCCCCCTTTGCAAAGGGGGGATGGGGGGATTTTCATATAAACCGGTAAAACATTATAATTTAACATACACGTTTTGGAGTTTGATTGAAAGTCGTATTTCGGAGTTTTCTCAATATTTGCAGATTACGGCGCCGCAGCAGGAGCTCAATCCACATTTCAAATAAAGGCATCAGCTCCCGGGAATGCGTTTTCGTTTCCGCTTCGAGTTTCCGCTCCACTTCGAGGAGGGCCGCTTTGAGTTCCGGCCGGTGGGGTTCCAGTTTCAGCAGGTGTCGATAAATTTCGGCAGATTTCTCAAAATATCCCTGATCGGCATAAACCTTTGCCATGGTAGCGGTATAAAATGCGGTTTCACTCATCCTTGTCATCCTTTTCAAACTTTTTGAGTTTAAATATGACCTCGTCTTTTCCCACCATTCCAAGCTCTTGACGGGCAACGCTTTCGATAAATTTAAGGTCGTTCTTGAGCCGGTCGATCTGGCGGTAGAGCGAAAGGTTTTCCTGTTCCAACTGCGCGTTTTTTTGCAGCAGCCGGTCCCGGTCCTGCTTGAGCAGACGCAAATCGGCCAACCCGTATTCATTAAACACGATAAAAAGGAGCATCGAAAAAAGCGCCAGAATGGCGAATGATAATAAAATTTTATTTCGGGTATTCATCTGACCGTCAGAAATTCATAAACATTATGTTTAGAATACAGCTTTACAGGCTTTAAATTCTACCTCAGCGTCAGCCTCAGATCGACGGTGTCCGTTGCGGTTTGTCGGTTGACAGTAAAAATCCCGGCTACTGACAACGGACCACAGACAACCGACCTTCTGTCTGCTGTTTACTGTTTGCTCCCTATATCCTGATCCCCGGAATCCGACCCCCGGCCCCTGCCCACACTTCGCAACAGCGACAGCACCATTTCAAACTCCGGGATTCGGGCCAAATAGGAAAAAGCGCCGTAACTGACCAGGCCGGCACCGATACTGACAACCAGCCCCAGGAGGAGACGGGCGGCGCTATCGCGCCCGGATGGAACGGCAAGGAACGCCACCCCCCAGACCGCCAGGCCCATGGCCGCAGAACAAACAGCGGTTTTGAATATCGAACGCCGGACAGCTTCCCACCCCAGGCGGCCCAGCCTGTTCCGCAACGCTTTCAGCAGGAGGGCCAGGTTGACCATGGAAGCCAGTGAAGTCGCCAGGGCCAGCCCGCCATGCTGCAGCCCCTGCATTAAAATCACACTTAAGACAATATTGGCGACAACGGAGACCGCCGCCATGCGAACCGGCGTTCGGGTGTCCTGCAAAGCATAAAAAGTCGATACAACAATTCTTACGGCGGAAAACGCCCACAGTCCCACCGCATAATACAGCAGGGCAACCGCTGTCATTCGGACGGTCATGGCATCAAAAGCACCGCGCTGGAACAAGAGTGCAACAATGGGCTCCCGCAGAACGATCAGGCCGACCATGGCAGGGATCGTAATATAAAGGACCAGGTTCATGGAATAAGCAAAGGTGGTCCGCAGCGCCTCAAAATCCCGGGCCGCCGCCTGGCGCGACAGGCTAGGCAAAACCGCCGTGGCTGTTGCAATGGCAAAAATTCCCAGGGGAAATTCAACCAACCGGTCGGCATAATACAGATAGGAGACGCTTCCTCCCTCCAGCAGGGTGGCCAGCATGGTGCCGACCAGGATATTGATCTGATAGACCGCAGTGCCGAAAACGGTCGGCAGCATCAACACACCGACCTGTTTAAGCCCGGGATGATAAAAACCGGCTTTCTGCCAGAAACGGAGCCCTTTGTTGATCAGAAACGGCACCTGCAAAATCAACTGCAGGGCGCCGCCGATCAGCACTCCCACGGCAAGTCCGATAACCGGCTCCTCAAGATGGGGTGAAATCAGCAAGACAGACCCGATCATGGCAATGTTTAACAAAACCGGGGCCAGCGCCGGTGCGGCAAAGTGCCCGAGAACATTCAGTATTCCCATGCACAGGGCCACCAGCCCGATGAAAAAAATATACGGAAACATGATCCGGGTCAGGGTCACCGTCAGAGCCAGTTTTTCGGGAGAGTCCGCGAACCCGATTCCGACGATACGGATGATCAGCGGGGACAGCAGGATTCCCAATACGGCCGTCACGGCCAGCAATACTGAAATCAGCCGCAGCGCCGCCCGCGCCAACAGGAATGCATCCGCTTTGCCGTTGCGGGTGAGATGGTCGGTAAAGACCGGAATAAAGGCAATGCTCAACGATCCTTCAGCCAGAAGACGCCGGAGCAGATTGGGTATGCGGAATGCCACAAAAAAAGCATCGGACGCCATCCCGGCGCCGAAAAACCAGGCAACCACCACATCCCGGATAAAACCGAAGATCCGGCTTAATAATGTGGCGGAACCGACAACGCCGGCAGCTTTGGTTACGCGTATATTTTCAGACATTTAACCTTTGAACCCTTGAACCCCTGAACCCCTATTCATTAAATATTACTTGACTTCGAAAATTAATTAAATTAAACAAAATGTTTAAAAAAAACAAACGAAAAGGAGTTATCACCATTGGCAAATCATAAATCCGAAATCAAACGTGCGCGCCAGAATGCCGAGCAGAACGATCGCAACAAGGCGGTCAGAACCAGTGTTAAGAATGTTATCAAGGCGACGCGGCAGGTCGCTGCCGAAAAGCCGAAAGAAGAAGCGGTCAAAGTGCTGAACGCTGCAAAATCAACGATCGACAAAGCCTCTAAAAAAAAGGTTATTCACAAAAAAACGGCCGCCCGTAAAATTTCCCGTCTTGCCAAACGTGTCAACCGCATAACGATCTGATCACCCAAGAGATTTCAAGGCCCCTGCAAAATCATAAATCCGGCGGGGGCCTTTTCTTTCCGGGAAGACACCGTGTCCGTTAGACTAAAAATCTTCGGTCATGCGATAATAAATGGTTTCAGCCATCCGTTTGGTCAACACCGACAGGGCGGCACGCTTGTTGAAGTCCGTCTCCCGGTCATCGGTCCCGACCGGGTAGGTTTCACTGTCGGCCAGCCCCTCCACGGACCAAAGAACCCTGCCGTTTCGATCGGTCAGCTTTAAATCGACAAAGACAGTTACCCGCCGTTCCAGAGAACTGTGCGTCCCGCTGCGGGAGATGGTTCCCAACCGCAATGATTTGATTGTCCCGGAAAGGACGGCTTCGGCCTCGTCCGGCCGCGCGTCCCGGTTATTGCGGATAAATTCATACCTGAGATCACCGCTAAGGATGTTTTCCAAACCGGTTTCGGCCGTCCGGTTTTCGAGCACGGATATGAAAACCCGTTGAATGCCGGCGGGAAGGTTCCCGCTGCCTGAAAATTGATAACCGCAGCTCAACAGCAGGCTTGCGAACATTAGCAGAACCGTCCATATCAGTTTGGTCTTTGGCAATTTTGTTTCCTATTAAGCTGATAAGCTGTTGAGCTATCAGCCTTCAGCCTATCTTCCTTCAGCCTTCAGCCTTTTTTCACTACAATATTCACCAGTTTCTTCTGCACCACGATCACTTTTTTAACAGGGGCGTCTCCGATAAACTTCCGGACGCGCTCGTCTGCCAGCGCCAGGGTCCGGATGGTTTCTTCATCGACATCCGCACCCACCTGAAATCGGGAGCGGAGCTTTCCATTCACCTGGACCACGATAACGAGTTCGTCCTTTTGCAGGGCATCCTGCCGGTACAGCGGCCACGGCGTCGAGAAGACACTGCTCTGATAACCCAGGGCCCTCCAGATTTCCTCGGCAAAATGCGGCACAATCGGCGACAGCAGCAGTACGGTCGATTCCAGGGCGAACCGCATGACTCGTTCCTTTCCGGGCAGATTGCTCTCCGCATCGATGCCGTACATGCTGTTGACCAGTTCCATGATCGCGCTGATGGCGGTATTGAAATGAAACCGGTCTTCGATGTCGCCGGTTACCCGGCGGATGGTTTCATGGGTTTTTTTATACACCCCCCTGAGGGATTCATCCAGTTCGTCCGGATTGCCGCTAAACGCCGTCTGATCCGCAACGATGTCCATCCAGGTGGACGCCAGACGCCAGACCCGGTTTAAAAATCGATACCCGCCGTCCACTCCCTGTTCGCTCCACTCCAGATCCCTTTCCGGCGGCGCGGCAAAGAGACAGAAGAGCCGGGTGGTGTCGGCGCCGTATTTTTCCAGGAGCAGGTTGGGATCGATGACATTCTTTTTGGATTTCGACATCTTTTCAACCCGCCCTTCCACAACGGGCCGGCCGCATTTGCTGCAGCGGCGCTCATTATCGCTGCCGGAAACCTCGCCGGGAAAAAGAAATCCGTGCTGCGGGCAGGTAAGGGTTTCCTTGCAGACCATCCCCTGGGTGAGCAGCCGGGTAAACGGCTCCTTGAACCCGACCAGTCCGAAATCATGCAGGACCCGGGTATAGTAGCGCGAATAGAGCAGGTGCAGGATGGCATGCTCAACCCCGCCAATATATTGGTCCACCGGCATCCAGTAATCCACCGCGCTTCTGGCAAACATCCCCCGGTCGAACTGCGGGCTGCAATAGCGTTCAAAATACCAGGAGGATTCCACAAACGTGTCCATGGTATCGGTTTCCCGTTTCGCATCGCTGCGTCCGCATTGCGGACAGGCGGTTTTCTGGAAAAGTTCCAGAAACGGCAGGGGTGAGCGCCCCCCTTCCAGCAGGCTGGCGTTTTCAGGGAGCAGCACCGGAAGTTCGTCCTCCGGCACCGGTACGATGCCGCAATCCGGGCAATGCACGATGGGAATCGGCGCACCCCAATAACGCTGCCGGGAAATTCCCCAGTCCTTCAGCCTGAAGCTGACGGTTTTCTTCCCCAGGCCGTCGGCTTCGAGCCGGGCCGCGATTTCATCAAGGGCCTGGATGTTTTTCATGCCGTTAAAGCGGCCGGAATTGACCATGGCGCCTTCGCCGGCATAGGCTTCGGTCATGGCGGCCGGGTCAAGCATGCCGTCGGGGGGCGCTACCACCACGATGATGTCAAGGCCGTACTTCTTGGCAAAATCAAAGTCGCGCTGATCGTGGGCGGGCACCGACATGACTGCGCCGGTTCCGTATTCCATCAGGGCAAAATTAGCGGTATAAATCGGCATCCGGCGCCCGTTGAAGGGATTGATGCAGTAGGCGCCGGTAAATACGCCTTCCTTTTCATAGGTTTCCACCGCCTTGCTGGACCGATCCGACAGGGCCATGCGCTCGATAAAACTGTTGACCGCCGATTCCTGGGAAGTCCCTTTGGCCAGTTGCGGCACCAGGGGGTGCTCCGGCGCCAGACACATGAAGGTGGCCCCGAACACCGTATCCTGGCGGGTCGTAAAAACAGAGATGGTCCGGACCGCATCCGCCGGGGGATTTTCTATGGGAAAACGGATCTCGGCCCCATGGCTCTTTCCGATCCAGTTTTTCTGCATGGTAATGACTTTATCGGGCCAACCGGGAAGTATATCGCAATAGAGCAGCAGATCATCGGCATAGTCCGTAATCCGGAAAAACCACTGCCAGAGTTTTTTCTGACGGACCGGCCGGCCGCAGCGCCAGCACATCCCTGCTTCGACCTGCTCGTTGGCGAGAACCGTCTGGCAGGGCTCGCACCAGTTCACAAAAGATTCCTTGCGATAGGCCATTCCCTTGGCGAACATCTTCAGGAAAAGCCACTGTTCCCAGCGGTAGTACTCGGGCTTGCAGGTTGCAATTTCCCGGTCCCAGTCATAGCTGAACCCCATCCGTTTGAGCTGCGCCCGCATGGTATCGATATTGTCATAGGTCCATCGGGCCGGATGGGTATTGTTGGCGATGGCCGCATTTTCAGCAGGCATCCCAAAAGCGTCCCAGCCCATGGGGTGCAGCACATTAAATCCGCGCATATGTTTGTAACGCGCCACCACATCCCCGATGGTATAATTGCGCACGTGCCCCATGTGAATCTTGCCGGACGGATATGGAAACATTTCAAGCAGGTAATATTTTTCCCGGCCCGGATCTTCCTTGACCCTGAACAGCCCGGTTTTTTCCCAGTAAGATTGCCATTTGGATTCAACCCGTTTCGGGTCGTACTTTTGATCCATTCCTGATGTCCTCCCGAATCGTTCCGCTACCGCTTCACCAGCGTAAGTTATTTGTTTGCCACAATACCGGGCAAATATCAAGATATTACAGCAAAAATCATTTGACTTGTATGGACCGATTTCATATTTAGAGGGTTAAAGCAAACTTTAAAATCTGAGCGGGTTATACTGCCGTTGCAGAATCCTGAGTCATATTGTTGCGGTGCGCTGCAGCCCAAACCCAATCAGGCTCGATGATTTGAGAAACAGCTGTATGGATACTAAAATCAAAGGTGTCGAATTTTATGAGCTACCAGATACTGATCAATGCCGTTGACCCCGAAGAGTGTAGAATCGCCACTGTGAAAGACAGCAAGCTGGAGCAGTTTCATATTGAAAGCACAGCCAGAGAAATTCTCCACGGCAATATATATAAAGGGATCATCTCCCGGGTGGAACCCAGTCTCCAGGCTGCTTTTGTCGATTACGCCGCCGACCGGCACGGCTTTTTACAGCTTCACGAAATCCACAGCGATTATTTCCAGGATGTTCAGTCCGGCGACCGCTCGATTCAAAAAGTCGTGAAACGCGGCCAGGAGCTGCTGGTGCAGGTCACCAAGGACCCGGTCATGAAAAAAGGGGCGATGCTGACCACTTTCATATCGCTGCCGGGCCGGTTCGTGGTACTGATGCCGGGGAGCAAAACCAGGGGAATCTCCCGTAAAATCGAAGACGAGGCCGAACGCAGCCGCATCAAGGAACTGGTGGATCGTTTAACCGTACCGGAAGGATTCGGGATAATCGTCCGTACGGCCGGGTCGGACTGCACCAAAACACTTTTAACGAAAGACCTGAACTATCTCCTGCGGCTCTGGAAAGACATCAAAAAAAAAGGGCTGGAAGAAAAAGCCCCTGCTCTGCTTTACAAAGAGAGAAACCTTTCGCTTCGATCCATCCGGGACTACTTTCATCCGGACGTCACCGAAATCCTTATCGACGATCCCGCAATTTACCAGGAGGTCCGGGACTTTGTTAAGGTCATATCGCCCAAACACACCCAGATCGTCAAGCTCTATAAAGGCGACAAACCGATTTTCACCAAGCACCAGCTCGAAGATCAGATTGCGTCGATTTTTGAAAGTCGGGTCCGGTTAAAATCGGGCGGATCCATCGTCATCCAGCAAACCGAGGCGCTGGTATCCGTCGATGTCAACTCCGGCAAGTCCACCCATCAAAAAAGCATCGAACAGACCGCATTCCAGACCAATCTCGAAGCCGCCGAAGAAATCGCCCGGCAGCTGCGTTTAAGGGACTGGGGCGGCCTGATCGTGCTGGACTTTATCGACATGCGCGATTCCAAACACAAGGCGGAAGTCGAACGCACTTTCAAAAACCATCTTAAAGCGGACAAGGCCCGCACCAAGGTCGGCAAAATTTCCAAATTCGGACTGCTGGAAATGTCCCGGCAGCGTATCCGTCCTTCGATTGAATTCGGCAGCCTGGAATCCTGCCGCTATTGTCTCGGCAAGGGAATGACCCCTTCGATCGAGGCCTTGAGCCTGAACTTTTTGCGCAAACTCCGACTGGAAACGCTCAAAGGGGAGATTTCAAGCGTCCGGGGCGTTGTCCCGACAGCTGTCGCCGGCTACCTGTTGAATAAAAAAAGAAAGGAAATCATGGAGCTGGAGATCCGGCGGGATTTGAATATCACCATTGAGGCCGACAGCACCATGGTTCCCGGAAACAGTGAAATTATCTGCCAGAAATAAAAAATCCTGACGTAGAGGGCCGGCTTTGGTTAGTCCAGAGGAGATTTGTTTTGAAGAGAGTTTATTGACTTATTTAAATTCCAAATAACAAATCCCAAATATCAAACAATGACCAATGATCAAAATTCGAATATTCAAACAACGTATTTTCCGGGAAGGTTTTGGTATTTGAATATTGGAATTTGATATTTATTTGTAATTTGGTTCTTCGAATTTGTATTTTTTAGACGCAAAACGCCAAGGCAGAGCCACCTGTCTCTGATCTGGCCCAGAGGGCCAGGTTTTCCGTACCGGAATAAACAAATATGGAACTGCCATGAAAAACATCGAACGGCTCGACAAGCTCATCGGCCTGGTGGTGGTGGGAATTGTCTTAATTGCGGCACTCATTCTCGGCCTGCGGTTGTGGCATCAGAAAAAAGAAGCCCCCGTGGCCGGGGAAGAGGCCGCACCGGCAGCGGCAGCGCCGCAGCCTCCGGCGGTTCTGGACTATGCCCGGATCGAGGAGGATGCCGAACTCAAGGCCCTGATGGAGCAGCGCAAGGAAGATTACGGCATCGACAAGGGGCTGGATATGATCGCAAAGCCGGAAGAGTCCATCAGAATCGGCGAGTCAACAGTCTCAATGAAGGAAATTATAGACCAGATCAAGCTTGAAGAGGGCAAAATTGTTGAAGATGAAATCGTCCAATCCGCCGCGCCCGGGGGAACGAAAGCATCAACCGCAAAAGAAGACGTCTATGGAATTTATATTGTTCAACCGGGCGATAATATCTGGAACATTCACTACCGGTTCCTGAAAGACTACTTCAACCACAGGGGAATCGCCCTGTCGCCGCTGGCGGATGAACCCGACCACCAGGGCCTCAGTTCCGGGGTGGGAAAACTGCTGAAGTTTTCAGAAAAAATGGTCCATATTTACAATCTCCGGGAACGCAGAATCGAAGGCGATTTAGATCTGATTCAGCCCCTCAGCAAAATCGTTGTCTTTAAAATGAAACAGGTATTCGCCCTGCTGGACGGAATCGATTACCAACACGTCCACCGGATCCGATTCGACGGGGATGCTCTCTGGATCCCGGCAAAGCAGTAAGCCGGGAGTGAAAAGTGAGGAGTTCGGAAGCCCGTTCTCGGGGATCTGACAAGTTATTGGTTACTGTTTACTCGTTACTGGCACGGGTTGCGGAAAATGGGTGTAAGCCGCAAGAATGCCGCCAAAAATAAAATAATTGAAGAACCATTTGACGTCTGTTATCTTTTAAAGTATATCTGCCCCATTTTTATACGGGTTTTACACGGGTTTCGGAAATGTGAACTGAACGTTTTCTGAGTCGCTAAAACACATAATTATTTTAAACAACAGGAGGTTATATTTTGACAGGGATTGCATATGCATTGGGACAAGGTGGTGCTGCGGGTGGATCGGGTGGCGGATTATCAGCTTTTTTGCCGCTGATTCTGATGTTCGCCATATTTTATTTTCTGCTGATTCGACCCCAGCAGAAGAAGACCAAACAACACCGCGAAATGATCAACAGCCTTAAAAAGGGAGACCGCATCATTACCAGCGGCGGCATCCACGGCCGAATCACCGGAGCCAGCGAGACGACCTTAACGGTGGAAATAGCCGAAAAAGTCCGTGTGAAAGTCAATCGCGGCAACGTGATGGCGCTGACCCAGACTACTGCAGCGCCGGCGCCGCCGAAAGACGACAAGGCCGAGTCGGAAAAGACGAAATAGCCGCCTGCGGCCCCCAAGCGGTCCGATTGTTTCTACGATCCGGATCGCTGCTTTCCGGGGCTTTTGATATATTAGAAAGGAACTGATCATTGAAAAAGATTTCGTGGAGAATGGTTATTGTTCTCGTCGTAGCCATCGTCGCCATCGTCTATACCCTGCCGACGTTCCTGCCGACATTGTGGCCCTATAAAAAAATCAACCTGGGCCTTGACCTGCAGGGCGGCATGCACCTGGTTTTAGAAGTGGATACCATCAAAGCGGTGGAAGGAACGGTGGAACGCATTGCTCAGGAGCTGCGCACCGGTCTGCGGGACGAACGTATTCGCACCGCGGCGCTGGACCGGATCGGCGGGACCCGGATCTCCGTTAAAATCACCGGTCAGGAAAATATTGAAAAGTTTCAGAAGCTGCTGGACAAGGATTTTAAAGACCTTCGCATTCTTTCAAAAACGCTCCAGGACGGCGTACTGGATATGGTCATGGATCTTCCTGAAAATGAAAGCGATGGAATCCGGCTCATGGCGGCCGAGCAGGCTCTGGAGACCATCCGCAACCGCATTGATCAGTTCGGCGTCAATGAGCCCGACATCCGCAACCAGGGGGAAAATCGGATTCTGATCCAGCTCCCCGGCATCAGGGACACCCAGCGCGCCAAGGAACTGATCGGCAAAACCGCTCTGCTCGAATTCAAACTCCTGGACGAAGACCATGATGTCGAAACCGCTTTAAAAGGGAACGTCCCGGCGGGCAGCGAAGTGCTCTATCAGGTTGTCATTGACAAGGAAACACTGCGGGAGATTAAAACCCCTTATCTGATAAAAAAACGAACGCTCCTGACCGGTGCCTATCTGACCGACGCCAAGGTGCAGATCGATTCGCAGTTCAATGAACCTTATGTTTCGATAGACTTAGACAAAAAAGGCGCCCGGATTTTTGAGACCATCACCGCGGAAAATGTGAAAAAGCGCCTGGCCATCATTTTAGACAACAAGGTTTACTCCGCCCCGGTCATTCAGGAAAAAATCAGCGGCGGCGCCGCCCGCATTACCGGTAACTTTACGGCTGAAACCGCCCGCGACCTGGCTATCGTTCTGAGGGCCGGCGCTTTGCCGGCTCCCGTAAACATCATCGAGGAGCGAACCGTCGGTCCGTCACTGGGAACCGATTCCATCCGCAAGGGTCTGATTGCCATGCTGGTGGGCGGGGTGTTCGTTATCTTTTTCATGGCGATCTACTACAAGGGCGCCGGCCTGATTGCAGATTTCGCCCTGCTCCTCAACATCGTTCTGATTGCCGGCGGACTGGCCGCTTTTCAGGCGACGCTGACCCTGCCGGGCATCGCCGGAATCATTCTTACCATCGGTATGGCCGTGGATGCCAACGTGCTGATATTCGAACGCATCCGCGAAGAACTCGCTCTCGGCAAAACGCCGCGGGCCGCGGTCGATGCGGGTTTTAACCGGGCGGCCCTGACGATCATGGACGCCAATATCACCACCCTGATCGCCGCCCTGGTATTATTTCAGTTCGGCACCGGTCCGATCAAAGGCTTTGCCGTAACCCTCAGCCTGGGGGTGATTTCAAGTGTTTTTACGGCGCTGGTCGTATCCCGGCTGATATTTGACTATTTCCTGAGGATTCGAAGGGTAAAGCAGTTAAGCATCTAAACTTTTCCCAAACGCTTGCAGGTTTGGGTGAACTTTAATTAAGGATTGATTTCAATGCAGTTTATTAAACCTGATATCAATATCGACTTCATCGGCAAAAGAAAATTTGCCTACGGTCTGTCACTGGCGCTGATCCTGATCAGCATCGCCTCACTAATTCTGCATGGCGGGCCCAAGTTCGGCATTGATTTTGTCGGAGGTACGGTCATTCAGGTAAAATTTCAGACCGCGGTTCCCATCAAGAACATCAAATCCGGCCTGGATACCCTTGCAATCGGCAACTCTTCGGTCCAGTCTTTCGGCGACCGGGACGACCATGAGTACCTGATCCGCACCGACTTGTCGATCGCAACCGGCGAGAGATTATCCGATCAGATTCAGAAAGCCCTGGCAGGCGCCACCGGATCGGCGGCAGAAATCCGCCGGGTGGAAATGGTGGGGCCGCAGGTAGGTAAAGACCTGCGCCAGAAAGCGCTCTTTGCCATATTTTACGCCCTGCTGTTCATCGCGATTTACATATCCGGCCGTTTTGAATTCAAATGGATCCTGACCGGCCTGATGGCTGTCGCCCTGATGGGCGCGGTTTATTTTCTGTCTTTATTCAACGTCAGCATCCCCTTTCTCATTTTGGTGGCGCTGCTGGTGACCCTGCTGCTCTTCTGGCTGCTGAATTTAAAATACGCCATGGGCGCCATCGTAGCCCTGCTTCATGACGTTATCATTACCGTCGGCATATTTTCAATCACCGGACGCGAGTTTACTCTGCCTATTATTGCGGCACTGCTCACCATTATCGGCTATTCATTGAATGACACCATTATCGTTTTTGACCGCATCCGTGAAAATTTAAGAAAGATCAGCAAGAGTCCCATGCCGGTCATCATTAACCGCAGCGTCAATGAAACCATCAGCCGCACCATTCTGACGTCGCTGACCACGCTTTTAGTCGTGATTGCCCTGCTCGTTCTGGGGGGCGGTATCATTCATGATTTTGCATTCGCCCTGACGGTCGGAATCGTGGTGGGAACCTATTCTTCGATATACGTCGCCAGTCCCATACTGATCGCCTGGCAGGAACGAACCCGAAAAAAATAATCCGTCAATAATCCAGAATTCCGTTTTATGCGAAAATTTTTTCATGATGGACCATCCCGAAAAAATTCTGCCGTGGTTTGCGCTCAAGAGTGTTGCAGGCATCGGAAACCTTTTGTTCAAAAGGCTGATGGACCGTTTCAGATCACCCCAGCAGGTATTTCAGGCAGCTGCGGAAGAGTTGCAGCTGGTGGAAGGCATGTCCCCCCGGTTGGCCCGGTCGATCCGGCAGCATCGAATGCCCGATTCGGTCCGGCGGGATTTTGATCTGGCGATGGCGAAAGGTTTCAGCATTATCACCCTGGCGGACGACGACTATCCGCGCCTGCTGCACGAAATTCCGGACCCGCCCCCTTACCTGTATGTCTCCGGCAGCCTGCGGGATGATCCTAAACCTCTGGCCGTCGTCGGTTCCAGAAATGCCACCCGCTACGGCATTTTGACAACCCGCACGCTTTGCACCGATCTGGCAGCGCTGGGATTCACCATTGTCAGCGGCATGGCCAAGGGGATTGACACGGCAGCGCATGAAGGCGCCCTGACGGGCGCCGGCCGAACCATTGCCGTGCTGGGGAGCGGCCTTGAAAATATTTACCCGCCGGAGAATCGAAAACTGGCCGGCCGCATTGCCCAAAACGGTGCAGTCGTTTCAGAATTTTCACCACTGGCCGGTCCGGATGCGCATCACTTTCCCGTACGCAACCGGATCATCAGCGGCATGGCCTACGGTACGGTTATCGTGGAAGCGACCCGCAGAAGCGGCTCGCTGATAACGGCACGCCTGGCGGCCGAGCAGGGCCGGGACGTGTTTGCCGTCCCTGGAAGCATTCAGTCCTTTAAAAGCACGGGCACCCATGGATTGATCAAGCAGGGTGCAAAGCTGGTGGAACACGCCCGGGACATTGTTGAAGAACTGCCGCATTTATTTGGTCCGCCGCCTGCTCCTGCAACGATGTCCGCAAAACCGACGCCTGCGCGACTGCCGGAGCTATCGGCTGAAGAAGCCGGGGTTTACGGAATCCTGGAACCGTATCCGCTCTACATCGACGACATCGGGCGGAAGCTTTCCATGGAGCCCGGGAAAATAGCCGGTATCCTGCTGAAACTCGAGCTTCTGGGACTCGTACAGCAATTGCCGGGAAAATATTTCTTAAAAGAGGATCTATCGTGACAAAGCCACTGGTCGTTGTTGAATCACCGACGAAGGTAAGAACCATTAAAAAATATCTGGGCAGCGGTTATAACATTGCTGCAACCATCGGTCATATCAAGGATCTGCCGGCCAATGAGATGGGCATTGATATCGAAGCCGGATTCAAGCCCAAATACGTCAGTATTCCCGGCAAGCAAAAAGTCATCTCCGCCTTGAAGAAAGCTGCCGGCAACGCCGTCGACATCTATCTGGCGCCGGACCCGGACCGGGAAGGTGAAGCCATTGCCTGGCATACCGCTGAAATTTTGAAGAAGAAAGACCGACGGTTTTACCGGGTCTTATTTCATGAACTGACCCCCCATGCCATCAAGGCGGCCATTGCGGCGCCGGAAGAACTACACCGTAACAAATACGAAGCCCAGCAGGCCCGCCGGATTCTGGACCGACTGGTGGGTTACCAGCTTTCGCCGCTCTTGTGGCGCAAGGTGAAAAGCGGCCTCAGCGCCGGGCGGGTCCAGTCGGTGGCCGTTCGCATCATCTGTGACCGGGAAAGGGCCATTCAGGCCTTTATTCCGGAAGAGTACTGGTCCATCACCGCCCATCTTGAGGGTGATATGCCGCCCCCTTTTACGGCCAAACTGGTCAAAAAAGGGGATAAAAAAATTCGCATCCGCAATCAGCAGGAAGCCGATGCCGTGCTCAAAGAACTGGCTGATCACCGGCTGATCGTAGACGGGGTCTTAAAGAAAACCGTCAAACGGAATCCCCTGCCGCCGTTTACCACCAGCAAACTTCAGCAGGAAAGCATTCGCAAGCTCGGATTTACCGCTAAAAAAACCATGGTCATTGCCCAGCAATTGTATGAAGGCATCGACCTGGGACCAGGAGAGCCGGTCGGGTTGATCACCTATATGCGTACGGACTCCATCCGGATTGCCGCAGAAGCAGCCCAGGAAGCGCTGAAACTGATCCGCAAGCGATTCGGAACCGAATATGCGATGGACAAACCCAGGTTTTTCAAAAACCGCAATAAGGTTCAGGACGCCCATGAAGCCATCCGGCCGACATCGGTTCTGCAATCCCCCGATGATGTTTCCGCATTCCTTTCCAAGGACCAGCTGGCGTTATACCGGCTGATCTGGCAGCGATTTGTCGCCTCCCAGATGAAGGAGGCCCTCATCGATCAGAATTCCGTTTCCATTAAAGCCGGCGCCTACCTGTTCAATGCCAGCGGTTCATCCATCAAGTTTCAAGGATTTATGGCGCTCTACCGCTCCGCCGATGATGAGATTGAAAATGAAAAGAAAAAGGAAATGCTGCCACTGCTCACGCCCGGTATGATCCTGAAAAGGGAGAAATTTGAACCCAGACAGCACTTCACGCTGCCGCCGCCCAGATTTTCCGAAGCCTCCCTGGTCAAAGAGCTTGAGGAAAACGGAATCGGGCGCCCCAGCACCTATGCCGCCATTTTATCCACTATCAGGGATAAGGGGTATGTGGAACTGCTGAAGGGGTATTTTAAACCGACGGAACTGGGGTATATCGTCAACGACCTGCTGGTTCAAAGTTTTCCCGAGCTGCTGGATGTGGAATTCACGGCTAAAATGGAGGAAGATCTCGACCGGGTCGAAGCCGCCGAAGCCGACGCCACTGCAATATTAAGCCGTTTCTACGACCATTTTAAAGGAAAAATCGATGCGGCCGCAACCGGAATGCTCAGCATCAAGGGAGTCGGTTTTTCCACCGGTCTGTCCTGCCCGCAATGCCGCCGGGAGCTCTATATCAAGGTCGGAAAAAACGGACATTTCCTGGCCTGCAGCGGCTACCCGGAATGCACCTATTCCAGCGACTACACCCGCGATGAGAAAGGAATCATCCAACCCGTCAGCGTCATCCAGGCTGAAGAAACGGACAAAGTCTGTGAAAAATGCGGCAAGGCAATGGTAGTGAAACAGGGAAAATTCGGTCCCTTTCTGGCCTGCAGCGGCTACCCGGAATGCAAAAACGCCCAATCCCTGAATTCCAACGGAAACGGTCAAGATACCGGCATCCCCTGCCCCCAGAAAGGTTGCGACGGCCATTTGCTGGAAAAAAAATCGAGAAGAGGCAAAATCTTTTACGGTTGCGGCCGTTTTCCCGCCTGCACTTTTGCGGTCTGGGACAAACCGGTTGCGATACCGTGTCCCAAGTGCGGCGCCGGTTTGATGGTTGAAAAATCGAGTAAAAAACTGGGTGATTATTATGCCTGCCTGAAGCAAGGGTGCGGGTATACGCAGAAAAAAAACGAGTGACGGGTTGCGGGACCAGGGAACGGAAGTCAAAAAATAATAAAGAGAAAAAGAATTTGACAGGATTGACAGGATCGACAGGATTGATTTAAGTTGTGCCCGCCGGCCGGACGCCGCCGGGCACACGCCATCGCCTTCGGCGGATTGCATTTTTCTGCCTGCTCCCGTTCTGCGGGACAGGCAGAAAGAATCACTCCGCTGCGCAGAAAGAACATGGTGACAGTGGCGACCGCATATAGTTGCGTGTATCTATCATCACGCCACAGGCGTTGATGTGTGTCCGGCGGCTTACGGCCGGCGGGCACTATATGAACAATCCTGAAAATCCTGTTGATCCTGTCAGATTGTTTTTATAAGCAAGCGAATCGAACGGGCAGCAAACGCGCAGCATTTCCTGGTTTAAAGGATTAACGGTTTATCAGTTATTCCCCCGTTTCCTATTCATTTTTCTTTTTGCCTTCAGTCTTCAGTCTATTTACCTTATTTTTTCGCAAATTAAAAAATCTTTTAAAAAAACTTGACAAACATATTAAACTCATTTAAAAAGTAGGTTCTAAAAAACAATTTTGGATACAAAATGAGAAACGGACTGGCCCTTATCAACCTTATTAGCCTTATTATTATCCTCGTAGTCGGTGTACTTCCCTTCTACGAGGCACGGGGTTGATAATGGCCTAAAACCGGATCTTATTATAACTTAAAAAAACCGTTATCAGCCCGAAACTGATAACGGTTTTTTTTTCAGGAGGACTAAAGATGAAAAGCGACAGTGTAAAAAAAGGCATTGAAAGAGCACCCCATCGTTCCCTTTTTAAAGCGATCGGTTACACCGATGCTGAAATCAGGCGGCCGCTCATCGGCATCGCCAATTCGGCCAACCAGATCATTCCGGGTCATTCCCATCTGAATCAGATCGTAGAAGCCGTCAAGGCCGGCATTTACATGGCGGGGGGAACGCCGATCGAATTCGGGACTATCGGCATCTGTGACGGCATCGCCATGAATCATGTCGGCATGAAATACGTGCTCGGCAGCCGCGAGCTGATCGCCGATTCCATTGAAGTCATGGCAATGGCCCACGCCTTCGACGCCCTGGTGCTGGTACCCAACTGCGACAAGATCGTTCCCGGTATGCTGATGGCGGCCGCCCGGCTGGATCTGCCCAGTATCGTCATCAGCGGCGGCCCCATGCTGGCCGGCACTGAACCGGGCAAACCGGACGGCAGGAAAATTGATCTGATTACGGTGTTTGAATGTGTCGGCGCCGTTCGTTCCGGCCGGATGACCGAAGCGGAGCTGACCGCTTATGAAGATGCCGCCTGTCCCACCTGCGGATCCTGCGCCGGAATGTTTACCGCCAACTCCATGAACTGCCTGTCGGAAGCCATCGGCATGGCTCTTCCCGGCAACGGCACCATCCCGGCGGTCATGTCCGCCCGGCTGCGCCTGGCCAAGGAAGCCGGCATGCGGATTTTAGACCTGTTTCATAAGCAGATCACGCCCTCGAAGATTCTGACGGACAAAGCCTTTAAAAATGCCCTGCGCGTGGACATGGCCCTGGGATGCTCCACCAATACGGTTTTGCACCTGACGGCACTGGCCGATGAAGCGCAGTTCGACATGGATCTGAACCTGGTCAATGCGGTCAGCCGGGAAACACCGCACCTCTGTTCCATGAGCCCGGGGGGCCGGCACCACCTGGAGGATTTGAACCGTGCCGGCGGCATTCAGGCCGTCATTAAAAGGCTGTCCGACGGCGGCATGATCCACACCGACTGTTTGACCGTAACCGGCGCCAGTGTCGCTGAAAACATTCAAAATACCAAAGTGCTGGATGCAGACGTCATCCGCCCCCTGGACAATCCCTACCATGCCGAAGGCGGCCTGGCAATTCTGTTCGGCAATCTGGCGCCCCATGGCTGCGTGGTGAAGCAATCCGCAGTTCTGCCGGAGATGCTGCGGCATGAAGGCCCGGCACGCGTCTTCGATTCCGAAGAGGCGGTCAGCCAAGCCATCATGGCCGCTAAAATTCAAAAAGGGGATGTCCTGGTGGTCCGTTATGAAGGCCCGATGGGAGGTCCGGGAATGCAGGAAATGTTGACTCCCACGGCAGCCATTGCCGGCATGGGACTGGACGCTCATGTCGCCCTGATTACCGACGGCCGCTTTTCCGGGGGGTCACGCGGCGCTTCCATCGGCCATATTTCACCTGAAGCCATGCAGGGCGGCCCCATCGCCGTCGTCCGGGAAGGAGATCGGATCGCCATCGATATCCCCGCGAAAAAAATAACCCTGAAACTCTCCGACCAGGAAATAGCGGACCGGCTGGCCGGCTGGTCGCCGCCGGAGCCCAAAATCACCCGCGGATACATGGCCCGATATGCCCGCATGGTTTCTTCCGGCAGCAAGGGGGCGGTGTTGAAATGAGTAATAGGCTGAAGGTAGAGAGACTGAAGGCGAATGGGATAGTAACGAGGAAATAGTGGAATGTGGCGAATGAAATGATGGAAAAGCTGGAGCAGGAACAATCGGCAGCACACAGTCCTAACCCGGTGGTAATCTTAACCTTCAGCCTTCAGCCTTCGGTCTATAAGCCTGGAAGCTGAACCATGCGATTATGGATAGTTTAATTTACGAATCATATTGATAATAAGGAACAAACCATGAAACTCACAGGTGCACAGATCTTACTGAAAACACTGAAAGACGAGGGGGTGGATACCATCTTCGGTTATCCCGGAGGTTGCGTTATCGATATTTACGACGAGCTCTTGAGAAGCGAATTGCGGCACATTTTCGTCCGCCATGAACAGGGGGCCATTCATGCCGCCGACGGATACGCCCGCGCCAGCGGCCGGGTCGGGGTCTGTCTGGTGACATCCGGCCCCGGCGCCACCAATACCATCACCGGCATCGCCAATGCCTTTATGGACTCCATCCCGGTCGTGATCATCACCGGTCAGGTTCCTTCCCATCTCATCGGCAACGACGCCTTTCAGGAAGTGGACATCGTCGGCATCACCCGACCCTGCACCAAACACAATTACCTGGTCAGTTCCACCGAAGAGCTGGCCCAAACCATCAAGGAAGCTTTTTTTATCGCCAGCTCCGGCCGTCCCGGACCGGTTCTGGTGGATCTTCCCAAAAACGTCGTCCAGAAGTCGATTGAATACAAACCGCCGAAGGCCGTAAAACTGCGCTCCTACAACCCCACCTACAATCCCAACATGAAACAGCTGCATAAGGTGGTGGGGCTGATTCGGGAAGCCAAACGGCCCATTATTTTTGCCGGCGGCGGCGTCCTGCTCTCCAAAGCCACGCAGGAGCTGACGGAGCTGGCCCGAAAAACCCAAATCCCGGTAACGACCTCCCTGATGGGCATGGGCGCTTTCCCTGGTTCAGATCCTTTGTGCCTGGGAATGCTCGGCATGCACGGAACTTACCGGGCCAACACTTCCAGCGGAAAGTGCGACCTGATGATCGCCGTGGGTGTCCGATTTGACGATCGTGTCACGGGTAAGACCGATACATTTGCGCCCCAGGCCAAAATCGTCCACATCGACATCGATCCGACCTCCATCCGTAAAAACATTCCGGTTGCCGTGCCGGTTGTCGGAGACTGTAAAATCACCCTGACGCACCTGAACAAACTCCTGGATGAAACGGACCTGGGGGATGTTCAAAAAAAACGGAAAGCCTGGCTGGACCAGATTGAAGACTGGAAAAGCACCCGTCCTCTCGCCTATCAGCAGATCGACGTCATCAAACCCCAGTACGTGGTTGAAAAACTTTATGAAATGACCCGGGGCGAAGCAATTATCTCCACCGAAGTGGGCCAGAACCAGATGTGGGCCGCACAGTACTATCATTTCGACCGGCCCCAGCAATTTCTTACTTCCGGCGGGCTCGGCGCCATGGGGTTCGGCCTTCCTGCTGCCATCGGCGCACAGATCGCCTGCCCGGACAGACTGGTGGTCGATATTGCCGGAGACGCCAGCATCCAGATGAACATCCAGGAAATGGCCACGGCCGTTCAGTATTGCCTGCCGGTAAAAATCGTTATTTTAAACAACGGCTTTCTCGGCATGGTGAGACAGTGGCAGGAATTTTTTTACGAAAAACGGTACGCCTGCACCCTAGTTGAACATGCCCCTGATTTTGTAAAACTGGCCGAAGCTTACGGCGCCGTAGGTTTACGGGCCCAGAAACCGGAAGATGTGGAAGCGGTCCTTAAGGAAGGTCTTTTTTCACCTCAAACCGTTATCATGGATTTTATCGTGGAACGGGAAGAGTGCGTCTATCCGATGGTCCCAGCAGGTGCACCGATTACGGAAATGCTGCTGGTGTAGAATAGGTTGAAGGCTGAAGGTAGATAGGCTGAGAGTCGGTTGTTTGTGGTTCGTAGTCCGTGGCTACAGCCACAATGGAGAATGAACAACAAACAACGGACACCACCTTCAGCCTAAACCCCTTAACCCTATAGTCAACAGTAAACGGGGATAACAAACAAATTATTCAACTTCAATTACAGCATAGAAGGATTACCAAATGAATGCAGAAAAACACGTGCTTTCCATTCTGGTGGACAATCAGCCGGGCGTGCTTTCAAGAATCGCGGGGCTTTTCAGCGGCAGAGGCTATAATATCGAGAGCCTCTGCGTCGCCGAAACCACGGACCCGTTGGTGTCCCGAATCACAATTGTCACCAAGGCCAACATCCTGGGAATCGAACAGATCAATAAACAGCTCAACAAGCTGATCAATGTCATCAAGGTGCACGAACTCACCGGCACCGCGTACGTTGAAAGGGAAATGGCCCTCATCAAAGTGAAAGCCAAACCGGAATATCGCGCCGAAATTTTAAGGATCGTCGATATCTTTCGCTGCAAGGTGGTGGACGTGGGACTGGAGCATTACACCATTGAGGTAACCGGTGATGAAGGCAAACTGACGGCGATCATGAGCTTGCTTAAACCCATCGGAATCAAGGAAATCGCCAAAACTGGCATCATCGCACTGTATCGCGAACCGAAGTAGAAACAGGGATCGAGTGTCAGGGATCAGGGAACGGGGATCAGGTATCGGGGAAAAGCTACGGAGTGCGGTTTTAAAAGATAGTGGCGGGTGAGGGTTTCGCGTTCAAAGGAATCAAATGCCGGATAAAACCCTGAAACCTGACCCCTGACCCCCGGCCCCTGAAACCTGGCCCCTGAATACGAAACCCTTTATATCAATGAATTTGGAGTACAAACATAATAAATTAAGGAGGATATTTTACATGGCAACTATCGATTTTGGCGGCGTATTGGAAGAAGTCATAACGGCGGAGGAATTCCCCCTGGAACAAGCCCGGGAGGTACTTAAAAACGAAACCGTTGCGGTTCTGGGGTATGGGGTTCAGGGCCCCGGACAGTCTCAGAACCTGAGAGACAACGGCATTAACGTTATAGTCGGACAACGCGAAAACAGCAAATCCTGGGACCGGGCCGTGGCAGACGGTTTCATGCCGGGCAAAACGCTTTTCCCGATTGAAACAGCCGCCAAAAAGGGAACGGTCATTCAAAATCTGCTGTCGGATGCCGGCCAGAAGGCCACCTGGCCGCAGATCAAACAATGTCTGAACAAGGGGGATGCCCTCTACTTTTCCCACGGGTTTTCAATTACGTACAAAGACCAGACCGGCGTCATTCCTCCGGATTTTGTCGATGTCATCCTGGTCGCTCCCAAAGGATCCGGAACCACCCTGCGCACGAACTTTCTGGAAGGCAGCGGCTTGAATTCCAGCTTTGCCATCCACCAGGACTATACCGGAAAAGCCAGGGAACGCACCATTGCCCTGGGAATCGCCATCGGGTCGGGGTATCTGTTTCCGACGACATTTGAAAAAGAAGTCTTCAGCGATCTGACCGGGGAGCGCGGCGTTTTGATGGGCTGCCTGGCCGGTGTGATGGAAGCCCAGTACAAGCTGTTGCGCAAGCACGGACACACCCCCAGCGAGGCATTTAATGAAACCGTGGAAGAACTGACCCAGAGTCTGATCCTGCTGGTTGCTGAAAACGGCATGGACTGGATGTACGCCAACTGCAGCGCCACCGCCCAGCGGGGAGCGCTGGACTGGGCGCCGAAATTCCGGGATGCGGTTGCCCCGGTTTTCAAAGCGCTTTATGAACGGGTCGCTTCCGGGGCTGAAACCGAACGCGTACTGGAAGCCAACAGCGCCTCTGACTACCGTGAAAAACTCCAGAAGGAACTCAGCGCCATAAAGAATTCCGAAATGTGGCGGGCCGGCGCCGCCGTGCGGGCACTGCGGCCGGAGAACCGCAGGAAGTACTAAGTTTTCTTTTTTGACAGGATTAACAGGATTTTTCAGGATAATCTACATTGTTATTCACGGTTTGCAATGTTCGCCTTGAAAATTGACCAGAAGAAACCGTGAACATGCAATCCGCCGGGGACGAAAAAAGTCCATTTGAGAGTGATGGCATATGACCATTTCGATTCGAAGATAAATACCGGCAGGGAAAGCAGGGATGACTTGCTCCGATCAGCAGTCGACTCTTTCTGCCTGCCTTCCGGGCAGGCAGAAAAATCCTGTCCATCCTGTTAATCCTGTCAAAAAAAATTTACGCAACCGGCGACTTGAGCAAGCCAGGCGAATGTACAGGTACAAAATTCTTGTAACTTGGAGAACATGACGAAATGGAACCGATACTGTTATACGACACCACCTTGCGCGACGGCACCCAGGGTGAGAACATCAATTTCAGCGCGGAAGAGAAAATCAGGATCGCGCAACGATTGGATGATCTGGGGATCCATTACATCGAAGGTGGCTGGCCGGGTTCCAATCCCCGGGACAAACAGTTTTTTAAACTGGCGAAAAAAGCCGAGTTGAAAAGTGCCAGATTAGCGTCCTTCGGCTCCACTCGTAAACCGGGCATTCAGCCGCAGGACGATCAGAACCTGATGGAACTGATCAAAAGCGACACTCCGGTAATCACCATCTTCGGTAAAAGCTGGGACCTGCACGTCGAGCAGATCATGTACAATTCACTGGATGAAAACCTGGCCATGATCCAGGAGACGGTCGCTTATTTAAAAGCGCAGGATCGTGAGATCATCTACGATGCAGAGCATTTTTTCGACGGCTTCAAAGGCCACCGGGATTACGCCGTGCAAACCGTTCTGGCCGCCTTAAAAGGCGGGGCCGATACGGTTGTATTGTGCGATACCAACGGCGGGACGCTTCCATTTGAAATTGAGGCAATTATCGGAGAGGTCGCTATCGCCTTGCGCGATTTTTTCCGTCTGGAACCGCACCGGCCGCTGCCGGTCAAAATCGGCATCCACGCCCATAACGACTGCGGACTGGCGGTAGCCAATTCGATCGCCGCCGTCCGCGCCGGCGCCGTAATGGTGCATGGAACCATCAATGGTTACGGTGAAAGGTGCGGCAATGCCGACCTGACGTCGATTATTCCGGTTCTTTCACTAAAAATGGACCGGCCCAGCGTTGCACCGGAAAATCTGGCCAAATTGAAAAAAGTATCCCGGTTTGTCAGCGAAACCGCCAACATGATCCCGCTGAACACGCGACCGTTTGTCGGCAGCAGCGCTTTTGCCCATAAGGGCGGCATTCATGTCAATGCCATCATGAAAATCCCCAGGGCGTACGAACACATCCTGCCCGAAGCGGTCGGCAATGAGCGCCGGGTGCTGATTTCGGACCTTTCCGGCAAAAGCAATGTCGAATTTAAGGCCAAGGAGCTGGGGGTTGAACTCGGCGCCAACGGCTTCGACAGCAGCCGGATTGTCTCGGAAATAAAAAAACTGGAGCAGCAGGGGTTCCAGTTTGATGTAGCCGACGGGTCATTTAAAATTCTGGTTGAAAAGTTTACGGAACAGTTCCACCCCCTGTTCGAGCTGGAGTCCTTCCGGGTCACCATTGAAAAGGACAAGGATAAACCCTGTTCCGCCCATGCAACCATCAAGATTTCAGTTGAAGGCCGGGAGGAAATTACCGCTGCCGAAGGCCGCGGGCCGGTCAGCGCCCTGGATAACGCCCTGCGCAAGGCCCTGGACAAGTTCTATCCCCACCTGGAAAGCATGCAGCTGGTCGACTTCAAGGTTCGCGTCATCGATGGACGGGATGGAACCGCCGCCAAGGTCCGGGTGATTATCGCATCGCGGGATCGGGACAACATCTGGAGCACCATCGGCGTATCCGAAGACATTATCGAAGCCAGCTGGCAGGCGCTGGCGGACAGCTTTCATTATAAACTGGCATCGGAGAAAGAACAGGCAAACAGGCTGAAGGCTGAAGATTGAAGGTCAGTTATTTGTTGTCCGTTGTCCGTGGCCGGAACTCAACGGACAACGGACTACGGACTACAGGCAACGGACATTATGGACATCATAAGGAGCAAGCATATGAACGACAGAGTCATCATTTTCGACACCACCCTGCGGGACGGCGAACAATCACCCGGCGCCAGCATGAACACGGCTGAAAAACTGCGGCTGGCGACCCAGATGGAAAAACTCGGGGTGGATGTACTGGAGGCCGGTTTCCCGGCTGCATCCGAAGGCGATTTCGACGCGGTTTCATCCATCGCAAACAAAATAAAAGGCATCGAAGTCGCCGGACTGGCGCGCACCTCGAAAGAAGATATCGACCGGGCCTGGGAAGCGATTCGCGCTGCGGCCAAACCCCGCATCCATACCTTTATCGCCACTTCGGATATTCACATGACCTACAAGCTGAAAATGTCCAGAGACGAGGTCATCCGGAAAGCGGTAGAAGCCGTCCGCTACGCCAAATCCTTCACGGAAAACGTTGAATTTTCAGCCGAAGACGGGTCCCGCAGCGACCGGGACTTTCTCTGCAAGGTTTTCGAAGCGGCCATTGAATCCGGCGCTACAACCGTCAATCTGCCGGATACCGTCGGATATGCCATTCCCCAAGAATTCGGAAGCCTGGTCAAATATGTCATGACCCACACGCCCAACATATCCAAGGCTGTTTTGAGCGTTCACTGCCACAATGATCTCGGCCTGGCCACAGCCAACACCATCGCGGCCATCGGCGCCGGCGCCCGCCAGGCCGAAGTCACCGTCAACGGCATTGGCGAACGGGCCGGCAATACCTCGCTGGAAGAAGTGGTCATGGCGCTGCATACCCGGCCGAACTTTATTCCGGTAGCCACCGGCATCCGGACGGATCAGATTTATCCCACCAGCAGACTGGTGAGCATGATCACCGGAATCATCGTACAACCCAACAAGGCGATTGTCGGCGCCAACGCATTTGCCCATGAAGCCGGAATTCATCAGGACGGCATCCTGAAAAATCCCATGACCTATGAAATCATGAAGCCGGAAACCATCGGACTCAGCAAAAACAAGCTGGTTCTCGGCAAACATTCAGGCCGCCACGCCCTGCGCGAACACCTCAAGGATCTGGGATACGATCTTTCCGACGAAGAAATTCAACTGGTTTTCGTAAAATTCAAGGAACTGGCGGACAAGAAAAAAAATGTGATGGATGAAGACCTGGAAGTCATTGTTACGGAAGGAATCCTGCGAACCACCGATATCTTCCGGCTGGAATATATGCATGTCACCAGTGGAACAACGGTAATGCCCATGGCCAGCGTCAAACTCCTGATCAACGATCGCTCCGTCAGAGGCGCCGGTTACGGCAACGGTCCCATCGATGCGGTTTACAACACCATCGCAAAACTGACCGATACGGGGTCGGAGCTGTTAAGGTTCTCGGTCAGTGCTTTGACCGGCGGTACCGATGCGATGGGAGAAGTCACGGTGCGCCTGCGGGAAAACGGCCTGCTGGCTCTCGGCAAAGGCGCAGACCCCGACATCATAACAGCCAGCGCCAAAGCCTACATCAACGGTTTGAACCGGCTTGAATATCTGAAATCGCATCCGGTGGTGGCGACGGAAGGATTGTAAAAAAATAGGCTGAAGGCCGAAGGTGAGTAGGCTGAAGGCAGATAGTGCCGAATGACGAATTAAATGCCGGGAAAATTGGAAACCGGATGTCCGTTGACTGTTGAAGCTGCGGCAACGGACATCCGACCTTCAGTCTTCAGCCTTCAGTCTAACAACCTGGATTTACTGCAGCCCAATCACCAGGTTGACCAGCTTGTCCATCAGATCGTCCGGCACGCGTCCTTTGACAATGGCACGGCAGATCCGGTTTTTGTCCAAGACGACCACATTGGCCGTATCCTTGGCCAGCCCCCAGGCAGTGCGCAGACCGGCGTCGTAATCAAACAGAATAACGGTGTTGTACTTCTTGGCTTTGCGGCCGGCAATGGCACGGATGGCAAAGTCCGGCTTCCAGGTTGCGGCGCAGTCGGCGATACCGATGCCTTTGTACGTTTCATCTTTCAGCCGGCCGTCGTCTTTGGCTTTTTTAAGAGCATCGGTAAAGTGTTCATTCAAATCGGACTCGTCGGGGTCCACATAATTTACTACCAGAACTTTGCCGGCCCAGGAATCCATGGTAAACGCATTGCCGTCCGCATCCGGAAACGACCAGTTTGATGCCTGCATATCCGTCTTGAGTTCACCTGCCCACGCCGTCGCCCCCAACAATAAAAGGACGGCAACCAGTACGAACATGTTTTTTTTCATAATCTTCCCTTCATTTTTTATGGATGAAAGCTTCTGCAACTGATGATTATCGTTGTTCAACATATATTGCTTTTATATTGTCCGGCGGTTGAAACAGAAAAACTCCTTGAAGTGATTCCACATTAAATAGTTCTACCCTGTTCGGGCGCAATCAAAGGGTTTTAGTCCCCCATTTTGGCCATATAGTCGTCAAAGGATATTATGGATTTACAAGGATGTCAAGGGACATTTAAGGATACAATTATATTAGATAGTTATTGACATTTATTCATGTAAAGCATTACAGAGAAACACAAGGAAACAGGGGGGTATTTTCCGCAAAACTTGACTAAATCTTGACTAAAATTATATATAGCACTTACCGGGGATAGGGTTGGAATAGCTACCCATCCCGAACAGCGGTTATCCTGGACCGCTTTCCCCGGATCACCACCAGGGCCGCAACAGGGGGCGGAACAATGTCAAATTTAAACTCTCAAAAACGGTTTAATCAATTAGTGCTCTTTTTGGAAGATCCGCAGTTGAACCCTCACCCTTCCGTTAAACTTGATAGCTCAATATTTCTCGAAGGTAAAACGTTTAGCAAAACAATGGTTCAAGATTGTATGCCGGAAGCTATTGAGATTATGAAATCGGACCTATTTCGTGACGGATGTTTGAAGGGAACTAAAAGGAATCCTGATATAAAGATCAAAAAACTTGAACAATTTATTTTACAGGTTGCCTGCGCTGTCCACCATGCAAAACTAAGACTAAAATGCATCGACGGCAGACGAGAATTATTTGACATCGTTCAGGAAGCCTTTTTAGATGCAAGAGAGGCATTTAATAAAGCTGCGCATATTACAAGGGAAAATAAGTTGTTGCGGAAGGACAAGCTTATAGGTCACCAGCTCGCTCTTATAAAATTGATGACACAGGCCCTTAATAAGGTTAAAAGTAAAAATGATTTTGACCTTGTAAATGAGTTGCTTTTTATCTTTAAAAAACATTTTCCGAAAGCACCTACATATTTAATATCAACCAGGATCTATGAATTAACGAAAAAACATAGCGGCAAGAAAGTTAGAGACCTTTTGAGTATCGATGGAATCTGCAAAAGACTTATATCCCTTCAATAGTTCAGCTCTGCATTTTTCCACTCTTTTTAAGTGTCTTCCGTTTTAATCTGGAAAATCACACCTAAAAAATACCCACTTTTTGAATCAGTTTTTCCATAATAAATTCAATAGTTTAGCTTGCCTTAAATGATATGCGGTGTTAGTATAGTACCAAGAAGGGAGCGATCTATGCATAATTTGATGAGAGAAAAAAGAAAAAGCCTGGGCCAGACCCAAACGGACCTTTTTCTTGCGACTGGCATCCCCCCCTGGCGACTGTCACTCATTGAGCGCGGCATCCCCCCGCGAGGGGAGGAAAGTTTCCGTATTGCCGACGCACTGGGAACCACTCCGGACGAGCTTTTCAGCAGTAAGGATTGCCATGCCGGCAATTGACCGATGTCAATCCGCGTTAACCTCAATCCCATCACTGGGCGCCGGGTGTCACCCTTCCCTGCCCTTGCAGGCCACCGGGGCGGGACTTTTACCCCGAAACCACGGCCGAAGGCGGTTGCAGATGCGGCAGCACGAAATTGAATTGCTCCAGCGCCGCCGGGCGATCGAGGGGCACCTCTCATTGATACGGGCGCGGCATCCAGAAGAAACGCGGCAGGAGATCGAAGAAGCATTATCGGAACGGCTTGAAATGTTAAAATTTGAGGAAGCGACGGCATGAATAATTCCCTTCCACACAATTTAGAATATGAACAGTCAGTCCTTGCGGCCTGCATCCTGGGGGACGCGGACCGGGCGGCCGAACTCTTAAAGGCTGATGATTTTTACCGGACCGGCCACCAGAAGCTTTTCACGACAATTTGCGAACTTACAAAAAGCGGAATTGCGGTTGACCTTCCTTCCCTGGTAACGGCGCTGCGGGACGCTGGCCACCTAAAGGAAGTCGGAGGCGCTTCCTATATTGCCTCCCTGGTCGATCAAATACCGATTGCGACAAACCTTGAACACTTCGCCGGGGAGCTCCGGACCAAACATACCCTGCGGAAAATTATCGAGACCACAAACAGGCTTCAAAAATCGTGCTACTCCGGCAACGGCGCAGCGGCGGCCGCTATTGCGGAGGCAAAAAGAGAAATCCTTGAAATAGAGATCGAGGGGCCGACTCAGGGCCGGTTTCAATTCATCCACAACAGCGAGCTTTTATCGAACCTAAAGCCTATCGAATACAGCATCCAAGATATTCTGGTTGAAAATAGTCTCTACTATTCATTCGGAGATCCGGGCAGTTTTAAAACCTTTGTCGACCTGGACCGCGGCTTATGTATTGCGGCTGGGATCGACTACCACGGCCACAAGGTAAAACAGGGAACGGTTTTCTATATCGCCGGGGAGGGACAGCAGGGCATAGGGCGCCGGATAATGGCATGGCACGCGCAGCATAAGACCAAGGCGGCAGCCGTCCCCTTCTTTCTGGCGACGGTCCCCACGCAGCTTATGGACCCGGGCGCCCTGGATGATGTGCGGCGGGCGGTCGATGTTATGGCCAGAGAGTACGGGCCTCCGGCGGTCCTACATATCGACACGCTTGCGCGGAACTTTGGCGACGGCGACGAAAACGCCACGGCCGACATGAACCGCGTAATTCAGAATATGGACGCAGCTTTCGGAAACGATTTTTGCCGGGGAATTACCCATCACACCGGCCACGCGAACAAGGACCGGGCGCGGGGTTCTATGGCGCTTCATGGCGCGGCGGATGCTGCTTTCCGGGTATCTTTAACAGAGGGGCAGCAGGTCCTTGTCGAATGCACGAAGCAAAAAGACACACGCGGCGCCCTGCCGATGCTTTTTGACCTTAAGACCGTCCTGCTTTTGATCGGGAGTGAAAAGGATCAAAGCTACGTCCTGACACTGGCGGCCGAGGGAGAGGAAGCGGAGGCGGCGGCAAAGCTTGCTCATTTTAATACCTGTAAGGCTTCCGGGCCGATGAAAAAGGCACTTGACCTATTAGATCGGATGTATGGCGAATATGAGGCCAACTTAGCCGCTGGCGGCCGCAAGGGGGACATTCCGAGGGTTGCCGTTTCAGATTGGCGGGATGCCTGTATTAAGAAAAAACTGTATCGGAAAAGCGGAAATTTCAACCGGGCGCTTGAAAGTATGGAAAGTCGCAAGCTGGTCTATCTGGATGAAAACGGGGTGTATGTTTACTCCGTTTCTATCTATTTGGAATACTTTGAAAAAGAGGTTGATTCGTGCATAAAACGGAGCCAAACGGAGCCAAACTGAGCCAAACGGAGCATTTGGCTCCGTTTCTCCGTTTCTCTTTATAGAAACGGAGACGGAGCAAACGGAGCTTAAAAATGAATAGAAAGCCTATGCGAATTATAACGGACCAAGAGATCCAGTTGGACATTGTCGGCTATCGGCGACGAATCGACCAGGCTTGGGCGAAGCTTGCCGAACTGCCGGGCGGGATGATTCCCTATTCGGAACACAAGCGCCGGGAATCCCAGCGGCAGGAATATTTAAACGATATTGAACATTACCAACGGTTGATCGGATATGCAAACGAGGCTTTACAGGAGGAAAAACCTTGAGCGAGGAACAATTCAAAGCATTGACGGACGCAATCAGACGGCTGTCTGAGTCGGTCGCATTGGGCCGGGTTATTCGGCCGCGTTTGCTGTCGGTCGAGGAAGCAGCAGCCTATCTGTCTATCAGTCCGAAGACTATCCGCAACGGGCTGGGACCGCGAGCAAAAGAGGCTTTTCCGGTAAAACCTAAGAGAGCAGCCGGTAAAAGGGTTTTGTTCGACATTCGGGACCTGGATAATTACGTCGATTCGTTGGCTGATTAATGGCCGCTAAATGCCGGTTAAAAAAGAGGTAACTATTTATGATCACACCAAAGCAAGAAAAATTTTGCCAGCAATACGCGCTTTGTCGGAACGCCACCCAAGCGGCAATTATAGCGGGATATGCCTCCGGGTCGGCAAGGCAGCAGGCTGCACGTTTGATGTCAAAGGTTAACATTAAAACCCGAATTGGAGAATTATTAGCAGATTCAGCACAAAAAGCGGAGGTTGAGCTTATCGAAGTAATGAAGGAGCTCAAAAACATTTTATCGGCGAACATGTCAGATTTTGCCGACTGGACAAAGAAGACTGTTACCTTAAAGGCAAAAAGCGAATTGAGTCAGGATTTAATCGCGGCCGTTGAATCGATAGGCGAGGCCCGGGCCGCAGACGGAACTCGACTATTAAAGATCCGGCTACATTCCAAACTTCGGGCCGCAGAGCTTTTAATTAAGCTGCATGAAATTTCCGAGACTGAAACCAGGCTTGCCAAACTTGAGGAGTTGATTGCGAAATGATTCGGTTTGCCAGTCGTATAAAAAGAGTCGAACAGGGTCTAAGGGAAAGATTGCCGAAAAGGATCGCGGTTATCCGGTTGAATTATGGCGACGACGCGGCCGAGGCGCTTCAGGAACATTGCCGGGAAAAGGGCATCGATCCGAATGAAATAAATTCAACAATTTTTATTAATCTATTTGCAAAAGACTGGCAGCCGCCGGGAAAACCAAACACGGACCAGGAAATTGAAAAGCTTGTTTCTGGACTTCAAAGGGATGGCTTTTCACTTCCGCAGATTGCCGAAATGATCAAAGAGCCTTCAGCCATACCGGAGCGGCCGGCAGCGGTCCAGAATAACCGGCTTGAAGTTGAGCCCATGCGAGCCGATGAAGTTTCGGTCCTGTTTAAAAAAAGAGGTTTTAAAAGATGAAGGACATATCCGCCAGGGTTGAGCAGCTTCGAAAGCTTATTCAGGAAAAGGAAACAACGGAAAACATTCCGCCAATGGCGGAGTTAGAAACTCCTTCAATGCAGGAGTTGTCCGAGATTACCGGAACCGATAAGCCGGAGGATGAGCAAGAAGAGCAGCCGGACTTTGATCCTTATCGGCGGCCGGCGTCACTCGAAGGCATGACTTTGGATGAAATTTTAATTTTACAATGCGACGGGGGATTAGATAGCGAAGCGCAAGAATGGCTTTCTTATAAAAATATTCCATCAAAAAATGGACAAATCACACTGCCGAATCTTAAATATATTTTAACCAGAGGCGGAACCAAGAAGTTAAAAATACCATACTAAAAAGGAGAAAAAATCATGAGCAACGAAGCAGCCACCGCAGAACAAACCGAAGACATTCAGTCATACGTTAACGAGCAGGGGGAGTTTAAAAGTTTGGGGCATATGCTGAATTACACCGGATCAATGCCGGAACTTCCCGAAGGCGCTCCGAACCCTGAAGGGTATCGGCCGGACCAGGAGGACAAATTCAGGGAGGATTTAAACCTTTATCGGCAAGAAAAGGCAATTTCAAAAGGTATTTCCGAAGCCTTAAAGCAGGCCGCACCGCAGGAGCCGGGCCTAACACCCTGGGGGGATGATCCCTACCGGAAGCAGCGGCAAGAGTTTCAAGCATGGCACGATAAATGCCAGAGGATGGCGCAGCGGGCTAAGGACAACGGCCAACCACAAGAAGCGGATGCTTGGGTTAAACGGTCTCATTATTTTGATTCCGATATGGAAAAGCTTCCTCCTCCGCCGGTCGTACAGTACCATCAAGAGCAAGATGCCAAAATCTCAAAGGGAGCAGTCGATATACTTTTCGATCCAAACAACGAGAAACATCCGTTTTGGAATGAAGATCGAATCCAAAGTGACGCGGCAGCGGAGCTGCACCGACACAATCAACGGGGGAGCAATATCCGTTTGCCACTTGAAAACACACCCTTTGGCAATATTCAAAACATCCGGCCATCGAACATGATCCAATTTGATCTACCGGAAAACCAGGTCGAAAGCTTCAGGCAACATGTTTATGGATCTGGCGAAAGTGATCCTGATAAGTTATTCCGGCGTTCATGGTCATGGCTGCACAAATTCGGATACGCTCAATCCGGCAAGCTGGCGATTGAACCCAAGGCACCGAAAAAAACAGAAGAAAAGAAAAAGATCACCCGGCACCCGGATGATATGAGTTATTCCGAATTTGAACAATGGCGTTTATCACAAGGAGCAAAACGCCGATGAAAGAAATTAAACTTAATCCAGACTTATTATTATTCAACCCTCCTGAAGGCGAATCGTTCTTGCAGGACGATATCGATCCGAATGAGGTTGTTTACTGTCTAAATCCGCCGCCATGGCGAGAACAAACGATACCCGAAGGAACGACAATCCACTAAGAAAGGAAAAAGAAAATGCCATATTCGAACATCAATGCACTGATAGCAGCCGGGCAGCCGGCGCCGGAATGGAATTTCATTGATTCCAGAAAACGCGCGGCCGATCTGATTCAGGCCGAAAGGCAGTTAGCAGACTACGGAGAGAATCAGAACGTCTTAAGGGCCTTAAGAAGACAGCAAGTCCGCAAGGGAGAAATCGAAATTGAAGGCGCGGAACGCAGCGCCGAGTTAAGCCGCGAACTTCAGCCGATGAAAACCGAAAGAGAGATTTTGCAATACCTTCGGGATGTCGGTTCAATGATTAAATGGAACAATTACCCGCAGTCAAGGGAGTGGATGATCACAAGAAATAAAATCAATCCTTCCTTATTGCCGGAACCGCAAGAGTTTATTGACCGGGCAAATCAACAAGGGGTTACCCCTGATGAACTATTTGAACAGTACAAGCGGGAATCTTTAACCACAATCGATCAGCAATTAAAGGCTGAAATGGCTGACGAGCGGTTAAAATCAGCCGAAACCATTGCACAAACACGAGCCGAATCGGCTGAACGAATCAACGAGGCACGATTGCAGGGGGCCGAAAAGCTTACTGAATCACGCCTTGAATCCATGGAAAAGCGGCAGCAGCAACGCGAGGCACACCTTAAGGAACTAACCGAGGTCAAGCAGAATTTCAAGGAACAGCTTGACGCGGTAAAGCAGGAAGAAAAAAAGGCAAAGGACCTTTTTACCAGGCAGAAGGAAGCACGGCTGTCAATATTCAAACTTTATGGCATGAACGAATTTTCAAGAGTCGATGAATCCACGTCCGCCAAAGCCGGCGCCGCTCTTGAACTGGCCGCCAAGGCACTTGCAGAAGATCCCGAACTGTCACCGGCCGAAGCGGCAAACATGGCGAAAAATTCAGTTGATGGCCGTTTTGATATTCTGGAAAAGATTCCTCTCCGCAAAAAAGCCGGATTGTTCGGCAAGAGCAATTTGCCGGAAACACACAACGCCATAAAACAGGCGCTTAGCGCTGGGGTGGATACAGGGGCAATTCTGTCCGTTATGATTGAAAAGGGTTACACGCGAGATGAAGCCATAAAGGAGATCCGCAATGCAGCCGGCATTAAATAAATACAACGACTCTTTAGGTATCCTGGGCAATCAATCAGCGGCACCGATACCGGCACCCGCTAAAAGGGAGAGCCTAAACCTTCAGCCGGTAAAGGGTTTCAATGATTCATTGGGGATACTTTCCCGGGAAAAACCTATTGCCACCGTTGACACCGGCACCCTGAAACAGATGGCGGCCATGGCATCGGCAAGCGATTATATTTCCGCAATGAAAGCGGCCGGCATGCCTGAAGATGAAATCAAGGCGGAGCTGGGCGGAATTGAAGAAACCTGGCTTCAGCCGGTAGATGCTTTTTCCGGGGGCTTCGGCGCGGGAGCTAAGTTTGCCATATCAGCCGGGAGAAAGATCCCCGCTATAATCGGCCGGGGACTTGCAGCAGGGATTCCGGGGGCCGTCATGGAATACCCAATAGGGCAGGCGGCCGGACTGGTTGCCGATGACCTGAAGCACCCGGAGCTTGCTTTTTTACTGGCAGTCGGGACCGGACTTGTTTCCGGGATTACCATTGAAAATTTGGCTGAAAAAGGTTTGCTTAAACTATCAAGGCGGCTTGCTCAAAAGTGGGCCGCAAAGCCAAAGATTCAACCGATAGCCGAAGCGCTGGGCGTCGATGTCGGCGCGATTAAGACCATGCAGGCCAAAGAGTCGGCCGGCGCAGTCATGGAGAAATTCAAGACCGAACCGAAGCCGGAGCCGGTTTCACCTATACCGGGAAAGATCGATATTGAAACGGCCACGCCAAAAGCGCCGGAAGCTGTCACCGACTTTGAGCCTGTAAGAGTCGAGCCGAATATCATATCCCCAGCAAGGCCGCTTTCAGAGATTGAAGAAGTTACCGCAAAAGCCATGCCGGAGCCGGTTTTCACCAGGGAAGCACCCGAAGCGCTTAAAACGGCGCTGCCAGAGGCCGCAGGAGCCACGATCTCAAAACAGGCTACCCCTGCCCCTATGCGGATTAGAAAGCCACGGGGCGGCCAAGTTAGAACGCTTCGCGGGGCCATAAAGAACTTGGGCGGGATAAACTTCCTTAATTTCAAGGGAGAACTTCGGGAGATGCCGACGGCCGTTAAATTCTTATCCAAGAAGAACGGCATGCCGGTTGATCTGGCTGAAGAAAGCTTAAGGGCTGATGGCTGGCTGAATGAAGGGGAAAGCCTGCTTGAACTATTCCGAAACAAGGAAGTACTTCGGCGCGGCAAAGTCACCGAAGCGGATACATGGGGCCTGAAGGACTTGCCGGAAGGATTAACGGAGAGTCAGCAGCGCTTTAAGGATGAAATGTCATGGGAACCCGAAGCGCCACCGGACGGCAACTACACCATGCTTAAGGCCGATGAGCTGCCCGAAGGCAAAACATTGACTATCGTCGACGGCCACGGGTCCACCGGCTGGGATGTTTATAAGATCAATCGTAAGGGAGAGAAGATCGTTCTGGAGGATGGGACCGATATCGAGCTGAATCCTTCGGACCGGGTCGAGGTTTTAACTTCGGACCTTTCCGGCGACACCAGGCCGCAGCATGTATCAAGATACGATACCGAGGGGATTTTAAAGCTGCACCCTTCGACCATAACCGGGCCTGTCGGGGGACTGGCGGCCGGCGTCGATTGGGACGAATACGAAAAAAGCGGGAATATCAAGATCGATCCAAAGCGCGCGTTATTGGGTTTTGTTGCAGGGGCCGCCGGGCCGGTTGCTTTAAAGAAAGGCGCTGAAAGTTATAAGACTCTTGCTTCATGGTGGGATGATGCGGCCGGAAAGCATATCATTGATCCGTTAAAAAATACGTTAAACGGTTTGATTGTCAATGAAGAACTCCGGCACCTTTTCGGCATGAACCGGTCAGCAAAGTTTAAGGACCTTCTCCGGGATCATTACCGGGACATTGAAAGGATCTGGAACCGGGCGGCCGAAGTCGGCCAGGAATTAAAAAAGCTTGCACCGACACCGCTTGAACAAAAAAGACTGATGCAAGTCGTCCGGGGCGGGGTTACGGCTTCCAAGGAAATGGCGGCCAAAGCGCGGCAAGTAAATGAGATGTTTGCAGACCTTCGGGACCAGCTCAAAGAATACAGCCTGTTGGAATATTCCCGGTTTGATCGGTTGACTCGAAGGGAACGGGCCGACCTGAGAAACATCATTCAGAAAGATAAAAGCACCCGCAAGATCCATGAGGATGAATTTTATAAGCGGTATCCTGATATCAAGCCACCGGATGAACAGCCTTTCAGGGATATAAGGCAAGGGCAGCGGCCGCCGGAGTGGGCGACCGAGGAAATCCCAATAAGCCAGTATGACAAGACGCCAAAGACTTCGGCCGAGTGGGCGCGGCAAAAGCTGCATGACCATTATCATTTTGGATCGGCCGAGGAATATGCTCCGGTTTATTATGATGTCAAAGAAGGACTTTCACCGAGGCAAAAGGAACTCTTGCTGGATGAAATCAACCGGCTGAAAGTCAAATCACGGCGCGGCAATCCCGAAGGGGTCCCGGAACTGGAAGACATGATTTCCAAAATGGAAATGATGCTGGGAAAGGGCAAGCAGGCCAGGGCCGAACTACGCAAGACCAGGGCGGCGCTCAATAAGCAGTACAGCCACAGGCGCTTAGAAATCCCTTATGAAGTCCAAAAGATGATGGGGTTAATCGACGAGGCCGCTTATCCGGTTGCTAAAATGCTGGGGGTCCAGGGGTCCGATGTCGCAAAGGCAAAGCTGTTTAAACATATATCCGAAATATCAGCCTGGGCGCTGCCGGGCAAAAAGCAAGGGGCTTTCATTGCTGAATATCCGGCAAACTTTGTCGAGGTTAGAGGGGAAGCCTTCGGCACTCTGGATGGAATGTATGTCCGGCGCGATATTTGGGACAGCCTTTCCGAAATTGAAGATATGCGGTCACAGATCGGCCGGAATTATGACAAGCTTTTAGGCTACTGGAAAGCCGGAAAAGTGATCTGGAATCCGGCAACGCATATGCGAAACGCCATGAGCAACGTTATTCTTGCTTACCTTGGGGACGTTCACCCTGGGGATGTCAAGACGTATGGCAAAGCTTTTAAGGCGGTCCGGGGAAAGGCGGCAGATAAATTTTACAAAGAGGCCGAAGATTGGGGCCTATTCAATAACACCTTTGTCAGCGCCGAAATAACAAAGCTGCGGGATGAACTGGACAGCCTTCGGGATGTCGGCACGTTAAAAACATGGATACGAAAAGCAACGTCCATGCCGGGGACCTTATACGAGGAAAACGAAAAGCTTTTCAAGATGGCGGTCTTTATCAAGGCGCGGGAGTCCGGCGCAAGTATCGACCAGGCGGCCAGGAAAGCCGAAAAGTTTCTTTTTAATTATGGCGACATTCCGCCTTGGGTGAAACATTCCAAAAGGTGGGTTAGTCCGTTCATGACGTTTACCTTTAAAGCGCTTCCGCTGGCCGCTGAAATGATGATCCGAAAACCTGTCAAGATGGCTTCGATAGCAGCGGCTATGTATGGCGTTCAGAAATTTTCACAAAGCATGCTGGGGTATACCGACGAGCAGGCCGAAAAGCAGCGCCAGCGCCTTCCCGACTGGCAGAAAAGCAAAGCGCCTCCGGGAGTCGGTCCTTATACTCATATTCTGATGCCATGGCGGGATGCCTGGGGGAATGATCTTTATTTTGACACAAGTTATATTTTGCCCTGGGGGAACGTCGGCGAAAAATGGGGTCAAAGTGGGATGCCTCTATCTGATATCCTGGGGCCTTCCCCGCTATTGGGGATCACGGCCGGGCTATTTGCGAACCGCGACACCTTCAGCGGCCGGGATATCTACAACAAGGTTTTAGACAGCGCCGCGGTAAGACTTCAGAAGCAGCTTGAATATGCCTGGAAGGAACTTTCTCCACCGATGGCGCCGGGCGGATCGAACTTTAACAAGATCCTTACCGGGTTTAAAAATACCGTCATGGGAAAAGATGTCCGTGACTGGGCCGACCGGCCGGTTGAACTGCACACAGCTCTTTTGTCAACCATGCTGGGGATCAAGCTTTCTCCGGCCAATGATGCCAAGCTGAAATTGTTTGAGCTTCGGGAAATGAATAAGATCGTCCAGAGCGTCCGCACCGAGCGGGGCCGGCTGTCCGGGAAGCTGCGTTCGCATAAGATTGACAAAAAGGAATACAATAAGGAGCTTCGGGATCTGGTCGAGCTGGAAAAGAGACTTCTTAAAGAAATGAGAAAATAACCTGAATCGTACAAAGGGCGAGCCCTAACGTGAAAAACGGCGCGCCAGGATGCGCGAGGTTAAAAGATCGGCATAAGGCAAGGGGGTTGATATGGGGTATAAACATACTTTTCTAACGAAGGACGGACCGACAACCAAATATCTAACCGGTATGAAAGCTATCCGTCAAAAGTGCCTTGAGTGCATGGGTTGGCAGCAAGCCGAGGTTGCAAGGTGTAAGTCTGAAGATTGCGCCTTGCATTGCTTCAGGTTTGGCCGTTCTCCACGAAAAAACGCCACAGGTTAAGGATTCAGCAACGATCGGCACCGGGGCAAGGGGTTTGGGTATGGTCAGGGTTGTTTTTTAGGTTCCTTCCAAACAACGCCCTTATGCTCTTTTATATAAGTCAATACGGCATTAAGGATAAAACCGGAAAGAGATCGGTTTTCACTTTCAGCTTGCTGCTGAAGGAATTTCTTTAAATGGCTGGATGCTTTTATTCCGATCATAATTTTCATGCTCCCCGTATAACAAAGTTAAACTTTTTTGTAAATATCCCTTGACAATTAGATAAACTTAGTTTAACTTGGTTTAACCAATTTGTCAAGAATTAAAAACCCGAACCCGTGACATGAAAAACCGATATCAACATAATGCCTGGAAACCTTCAGCGGTAACGCTGGGGGCGGCCGTCACGGGCCGGGGACTTCCAGGCATTTCTTTTTATAAGGGGGTGCCTATGGGAAAAGATATCAACGTTGAGGACGCTTACGGGGAATTACGAGAGGCAGGGGAGCAGCTATCCTTTCTTTGGAGGGCGTGTCGGTCGGTCGATATTTTGGAAAAGCCGGAACTGATTGCATACAAAGACAACAGCGACATAATTATTGAAGATGCGGTCAAAAAAATCAACAACGTATTGGATTGTTTAGTTCCAGGGGTTGATAACCTTGAACATAAACCCATATCGATGGAATACCGATAAAAAAATGGGAGCCTCAAGCAAATTAAAGGCCTGAAACCGTGAAAATAAAAAACCGATATCAAATAATGCTGGAATCCTGGAAGCGGCAACGCTCCGGGCGGTCAATCACGGGCCGAGGCAATTCCAGCATTTTTATTTTGAAAGGGGGTTGTCTATGAGTAATCGATCTAAGCTGCTAAAAGAAGCTAAGTCTCCGAGGGAAAGGGCCATGCACTTAATTATGGCCGCATCAGAAAAGGACATCGAACAAATAGAGATGTACCTTAAAGCCGTAGTTATTTCAAAGACAAAAAAGCTTCAAAATATTGTTGAACCGGCCGCGCCAGAGGCAGCAGGTTGAACGATCTAAGGCTAAGGCACACCCATTTTAACCTTGTCCGGGATAGGCAACCGGAGCCGAACACCGGGGACCCTGCCCGGCTTCCCGGACAAACCACAGGGAGAAAGCGAGGGGCTTTATGGCGATATTGGCGGAATGTCCGACATGTAAATTGAAACAGTCGGTTAAAAACAAAGTCTGTAAATGCGGCGAAAACCTGGACAAAGCCAAGAGATCGAACAGGGTTCAATATTGGATTGATTACAAGATACCGGGCGGCAAGGTAAGGCGCGAATTGATAGGTTATTCGATCGATGACGCCAGGGCCGCAGACGGAAAGCGGAAAGTCCAGAAGAAAGAAAACCGTATTTTTGACATGCTTCCTGAAAGCAAGATGTCATTCAAAGAGCTTTCGGAATGGTACCTGAATTTAAGTTCAGTCAAAAAACTTTCATCATATAAACGGATTCAATCATCGTTTAAGTTTTTCATTGCTAAGCTTGGAGGGCAAATCGTTAACACCATAACACTTGCAGACCTTGATAATTATCGGGAAGAAAGACTGGACGGCGGATTAGCGCCGGGAACAATCGACGTTGAAATGTCCATTATCAAAGGCATGGTAAGCAGGGCTTTCGACAACGATAAGATTGACGGGCGGGTTATGAAAGCCTTTAGAAAATTGAAAAACAAAATCAAGCGCGGCGGCAATGCCAGAAAGCGGACAATATCAGTTGAAGAATATATCAAGTTATTGTCGGCAGCGCCGGAATATATTAAAAACTTTTTAACGGTTGCCTATAATACCGGCATGAGACCGGGCGAATTGAGAAACCTGAAATGGAAACATATCAATTTAAAGTCGGGTTTTATTATGCTTCCGGCTGATTTTACCAAAGAAAAAAATGAAAAGAAAATCCCTATCAACCATCATGTGAGGGATGTTTTAATAGCACTAAGGCCGGTATTAAAGCCAGTTACGGAAGAATATCACGACTTTGTTTTTACAAGGCGATTCGGCAAACCGATAAGGGGGGCCGGCGGCATTAAGTATATTCTAAAAAAAACATGCGAAAAGGCAAAGATCCCCTATGGTCATAAAGAAATTAACGGAATAATCATGCACGATTTCAGGCGGTCGTTTAAAACCAACATGCTTTATGCTGAAGTCGACAAGGTACACCGGGACTTGATTTTAGGTCATAGATTGCAGGGGATGGATATCCACTACATGGCGCCGAGTGATGAAACGCTTAAAAAAGCTATGGACAAATTCACACGGTGGCTTGACGATCAAACCGCAAATCTTGACAAAACCTTGACTAAACAGAAAATCAGTTAATGTAACATGCTGAATTTATATACTAATCCCCAATTTTGGCCATATAGTCGTCATACAGCGTTTCAAGGGCCAGTTTGTGTTTGGCTTCTTCCTGGCAGAGCATCTTGAAAAGCTTCTTGCCCTCTGGCGTATCGGACTTTGCCAGCATCTCATTATAGAGCGCCAGCGCCTTTTCCTCACGCTTCATGGCCAGCATCAGAAGCTCATTGTAGGCCATGCCCTTGCGGTATTCCATATCCACGACATAGTTGCTGCGTTTGATGTCGGTGATCCATTTGAATTTATAATCGGAAATACCCGAGGCAAACCCCTTTTTCTTGAATTCTTCAAGCAGGGCCTGGTGTTTGCGCTCTTCCAACGCAAATTCTTTCAGCATGTCTTTCGCCCCGGACATGGTTTCTTCCTTAGCGGCCTCGCTATAAAAAGCGGCTGCCTCCTTCTCTTTACTGATGGCGAAATCAAGGATGTCTTGCATACTTTTAAACTCCATTTGCGATTCTCCTTTCAAATATTCGTTGCCATATGAACAAACACCGGGAAGGCACAATTGTCGAATATGCCACTCTTACCATAATTACAACCGCTTCGTCGATAAAAATTTTATAAGGGGTCAGGGGTCGCGAAAAAGTGACGGGTTACGGGTTGCGGGTTGCAGGTTACGGGTTACGGATTGCAGGTTACGGGTTGCGGGTTACGGTTTACGGGTTGCGGGTTGCGGTTACGAGTTGCGAGTTGCGGGTTGCGGGTTGTGGGTTGCGGGTTAAGAGAAAGAAACGGGAAGCACTGATTGATGATAGGCGATTGACGATTGACGATTGGAAAAACCCTTAAATCGAAAATCAACGATCAACGATCAACAATTTCCTTTCCCCCGACACCTGCCCCTCCAAACGATTGGAAAAGCCCACAAGTTGTGATAATACAGATAATATCAACAACCATAATAGGGGGCATCATGAAAAAAATTCTGGGGATCATCGGTTCCCCGCGCAAACTGGGTAACTGCGAAATCATGGTTAAGGAAATCGGCCGACAAATCACGGCGCCGCACGAATTGCACCTGTTGCGCCTCTCGGAATTCAACCTGCTTCCCTGCCGCGGATGCTACGCCTGCCTGTTCAACCAAGTAAAATGCATCCAGAATGATGACTTTCAACTGATACTCGACGCCATTCTGGAAGCCGACGCCTTGATCGTGGCCGTCCCTGCCTATTTTCTGGCCGCCAACGCAAGTTTAAAGCGACTGCTCGACCGGGGCCTTGCCTTATATGCCCATATTGACAAACTGTGGGGAAAACCGGCCGTGGGGGTCGCCGTCGCCGGAATTCCCGGCAAAGAGGGGCATACCCTGTTGGGAATTCAAAATTTTTTGAAAATGACTTTGACCGACATCAAACGGACCCTGATCTGCTACGGCGCCCTGCCCGGCGAAATTTTTTTAAACCGGCAGAATATGGAAGCCGCCGCGGCAATGGCTGCGGCCCTTTTTTCACCGGCACCGGAAAAAGCGGGGCCGGTCTGCCCCTTGTGCGGCGGCGACGCATTTCGCTTTCTGGGACATGATCGGGTCCAGTGCCTGCTGTGCAGCAATCCCGGGACCATCCGGATGGAATCGGGCGAACCGGGTTTTAACATCAGTAAAAGCGGGCATGAACTTTTTCTGAGCAAGGCAGAGTCGCTGCATCACAAAGACTGGCTGCTGCAGATGAAGGCCCGTTATCTGGAGCAAAAGGAAAAATTAAAGGAAATCACGCTGGCCTACCGCAAACCGGAAGACTGGATCCGGCCGGGGGAAGCAGGGATTTAGGCTGAAGGTAAATAGACTGAAGGTCAGTTGCCCATGGTCCGTTGTCCGTTGCTGCAGCTTCAACGGACAACAAGCAACGGACGCCATCAGGTGGATCCATATGAACCCGCAACCCGTAACCCGTCATTCAACCGGCCGGTATCTAAGGGAAAACCTGTCGGTCCGAGGATCATAGGCCAGGCATGAATTCCGGCGCCAGTTGACGTCATCTGTGCGGGGATATTCTCGGCGGATAAAGGCGCCGCGGGTTTCTTCGCGGCCAAGGCCGGCGGTTAAAATGGCTTTCAGCACGAAGGCCGCACTGAGCAGGTCGGCCTTTTGTTTTTTTTCGGAAATATCCCGCGGTGCGTTTTGCCGAAGGTGCGCCCGGACCACTTCAAGTTCGGCCAGACCGGTTTGCATCCCGCCCGTATCCCTGGCAACCCCCGCGAATTTCCAGGCGATCTCCCGCAGCTGCCGGCGCAGATCGCCCAGCCCGAAGGCTCCCGGCGCGTTCGACGGAGCCGTTTCGTGTCTTCGAATGGCAGGCTTTTCAAGGGGTGAACGCCGGCTCAGGGCGCCGAGCGCAGCATTTCGGCCGGCAATCCGACCGAAGACGATGCATTCCGTCAGGGCATTGCCGCTCATGCGATTGGCGCCATGCAGACCCCAGACCACTTCACCGCAGGCAAAAAGGCCGGGGCAGTCGGTTCGTCCGTCCGGATTGATCTGCACGCCGCCCATGAAAAAATGGGCGCCGGGCAAAACGGCGACCGGTTTATTTTTAAAATCAAACTTTAATTTCTGCAGGAGCGTCAAGGGATAATCATTCCACAATTTTGCCGGCACCTTGCGGCAATCCAGCATTACCGGTCCGACCGAACTTTCAGCTAAAATTATTTCTGAAAACCGGTCTCTTTTTTTGCGCATGGCTTCATTCAAACTGCGGTCGCCGTATTTTCCGATAATATCCACTCCGGCCGCGTTGAGCAGTTGAAATTCCTGCGGGTAAGGAGGATAAACCATGATTTCGGAAACCCGCGGTTCCGCCAGGACGAGGGGATAAAATTGTACAAACTCCATATCAAGCAATTCGAGACCTGCTTTTGCCGCCAGATAATACCCCTGCCCCAACATGCTTTTCTGGTTATCATTACGGAGGTAGATGGCTCCGCCGCCGCCGGTTGCCAGGACAACGACCGGGGCGGCAAGGAACATGGATCGGCCGTATCGGTCAAAACCTTGCACCCCGGCGATTCCGCCTTCAGACGGTATGATGTCCGTGGCATAAAAACCGGTTATCATTCGGAGCCGTTCCAGTAGGCGCAGCCGCTGAGCCAGTTCCCTGACCAGGCTCGCACCGCGCATCACATCCGTACGGGCGCTTTTAAAAAAATAATGATCTCTAAAAACTTCCAGTTCAATCCCGAGGGATTGCAGGAACCTGAAAGCGGCCGGCGCTTCTTCGGCCACCTGATGCACCATTTTTTCCGAATTGATGCCCCGGCCGGTATGAAGGGTGTCCTGAATGAACTGGGTCTTGCTGTAAGCGTCCGTGGGTCCGGAAAAGCGCCCGTTGGACATAGCCGAATTGGTGCCGGTACCCACGGCGCCCCGGTCGGCCAGGACAACCTCGGCGCCCTCCGCCTGGGCGCTGCAGGCTGCCGTCATCCCGGCCAGGCCGGCTCCGATAATAATTACATCGGCGGTGATGGTTTGGTCTGTATTGGTCATGGATTTATATCAGTAATAATACCAGATCGTCCGGTAGTCTGCCGGATTTTCGCCCCGGCGCTTCAACCTTTTGAGATAGTCATCGATGGACACATCCGTGTAAACATAGGTATTGGCCAGCGCCAATTGCTTTTCCCAGGGATGAAATTCGTACACTCTGCGGCCATTGGGCAGAATGGAAATGATGTCATGGTGCTGGGTTGCGCGCAGGTAGTTTTTGCCCAGCCCGGGCACGTTGAAAACAATTTCATCGGTCCGGTCGGTCCCCGGCATCAACCGGGCTTCCTCCTTCTGCTCCTGGAGCAGACGCGCAATCGGAACCCGGTAATCATCCGTTTCGTCTTTCCCCTTCGTGTTAAAGGTATAGTATGGCGTCACTCCGACTAAACGCAGCTTGTGGCGCAAAGCGACGGCTTCGAATTTCCTGGAGTTGTAGAAAGTATAAACGAGCTGGTTATTTACCTCGATGCCGGAACGGCGAAATTTTTGAACCGCCTCCAATGCCTGGGGCGTAATTTCATAGGGATGCTCGAAATGGGTCACGATGATGATTTCACGCCTGCCGGGATAATGAAAGTGATTGATGTCCCGCACCAGCGAATCGGTAATGCGCTGGGGCAACGTCACCGGAGTGCGGGTCCCGATCCGGATCCGTTCAATATGTTTGATGCGCGACAGTCTGTAGAGCAGATTTTCCAGCTTGGCATTGGACAGCAGCAGGGGATCGCCGCCGGTGATAAGGACCTCGCTGATTTCAGGGGTGGCGGCAATCCATTCAATCGCTTTTTTCAGCTTTTCTTTTGGCAGGGCTGCGGCCGGTGAAGTCACATCTTCAATTTCCCAGTTGCGCTGGCAATACACGCAGATTTGCGGGCAAGTCAGAATGGGTTTCAAAATCACGATCTTGGGATAGCGCCGGGTAATGCCGTCGATGGGAGAAGTATCCTGCTCAAGCATGAAATCCATTGAGCATTCGGAAGCATCTCGCATCTGTTTCATCGTCCGGATGTAATGCAGGGTCGGAATCACCTGGGCCCTCACCGCACTGTCGTTTCCCGCGGTTGAGTGCAAGTCCATCAATGACAGGTAATAGGGTGTGATACCGAAGGGAATTTTAGATTCCCGCGCCAGTTTTACAGCCTGATACTCCTCATCCGACAGGGTGACGAGCTTTTTCAAAGTTTCGGCGTCTCTGATAATATGCCGGGTCTGCCACGTCCATTGGTCCCACTCAAACTCGGAAGCATTGAAATATTTCAATATTCGTGCCTTGTGGCTGCTTCTTTTGCGGATCACGTCCTGATCCAGTCCGTGGGGATACCGATTCATAAACGCATCGGCAGACGCGGCCATGCGCGACAGGTCCGCCGATCTTAGTCCGGCGGCCTTGCGTCCCTTCTGTTTTGTGAATGCCGGGACCTTATCGGCGTAAATTCCGGTTTTGCCGGCAACGCCCCTGAGGAGGTGTTCAAATTCTGCAAGAAATCCGGCACTCGGAGGGGGCAGATCCGTGATTCCCACCCTGTTCATAAAGGCGTCGACATACTTCAGGAAACTGAAACCGGCCAGGCGTTCGTTGCGGACCGACAAAATATTACGAAACACCCCGATGGCGTCCCGGGCAAGCACCCATTCCAGCGGGGGAATGGTCGGGTTGTCGTCAAATGTCGACGCCAGCATGTCCGATAAAAACCGTTTGATTTTTCTGCGCTTGGTTTCAATCGTATCAGCCGACTTGAAAATGGATTCCAGCGCCGGCACCTGCTGAATCATGCCGGTGAGTCGTTTTGCAATGCGTTCCTTCTTCATGAACCTTACCTTTCGACTTTCCATGGCGTCGATCATAAATTTCAGAAATATTTCCGGGTAAACAAGGTTCCGCCCCTCGGGTCGGGCAACTCCTTGCAGATGCGACGATGCCAGTCTTAACTGTCCTTTATTATTATATATTGTGTATATATAACAATTTTGAGGAACATTGTAAAGGTATAACCTGGATTTTGCAGGTATTAATTAAGAGCCCCCGGCCCCCTTGCCCCTGTTTGGGTAATCAATCCATTACGATTCCTGGACTTCCGGCCACCATCCGATGATAGACCCATGACGTTTGAACTGAAACCCCTCCCTTTGTTCCACGGTTCTGATCCAGTCGGCCAGGCCCGAGGCATGATGAATGATCAGCGGGGTGCTGTGATTGGGCAAAATATCCGGGGCCAGATGGTAGCGGCGGATGATCTCCCGGATATTTTGGGAGGTTGCTTCGCTGTCCCAGGGCGTCGGGTGGATAAACCCGTGATTGGCCCCATCGGCGCGGGTATATCCCCATTCATCCGGGAATTCATCTTTGAGACGGCGCATCAGGGATACGGCCTGCAGAATTGTTTGGACGGTCAGCCCCTTATTGAGGTTCCGCAAAATCGTATCGTCGAAGGATTCAAATCCCACCGAAGCCAGAACAATTTGCACCTCATGATCCCTGGCCCACTGAAGGGCTTTCCGCAGAGGGTGCAATCCATTAAGGAACCAGTCCGCCCGCATGATCAGGTTGATGCGTGTCAGCGGAATCCTGCTCTTTCCGGTTGCATGCAGCAGCGGCAGAAGCCCCGGAAGGGGATTTTCGTTGATCAGCTCAAATGGTATTTTGCGGCCGTCCGCGTCCGCCGGCAGGGAACGTATCTGTTCTAAGACAGCGTCCATGCCGATGGTTCCCCGGAAGCCCTTATCCACTGCAATATCGCAAAAAGCGCAGCCTTTCAGTGATACCCGGACGGTCGCCCCGCCGGCTTTATGTAAATGATCCGCACCCTTAGGGTGCGGCTTTGACAAATCCCCCCATAGGGGGGACAAGGCCCTGCCCCCAGAGGGGGCGGGCCATGAGTTGTGCCGCTATTATGAATTTTAATCGATTAATTGCAG
>Ga0209164_1000735_pt1 | contig 59566 bp, 47 predicted proteins | sample MTBNYHSulfiMetaG_FD_187458 | JGI IMG/M metagenome (GOLD analysis project Ga0209164, IMG submission 187458) | Enrichment culture microbial communities from rom New York Harbor, USA that are MTBE-degrading - MTBE-NYH (New York Harbor Sulfidogenic)... | ecosystem: Environmental > Aquatic > Marine >... | reverse complement strand
TGGATCTGCTCTCCGTGCTGGTGGTGGCTTTCCTCGTGGCGGTCTCCACCATCACCGGCGAAAGCAGCTACCTGGACGTGGCCATCGCCTATGCCTGCATCGCCTTCCTGGGCACCGTGGCCCTGGCACGTTTCATCGTGCGCGCCGCCCAGCGCCGGGCGGATGCCGACCAGGGAGAAAACGACCATGATTGATGTGTGGACCGGCCTGCTCATGCTGATCGGCAGCGGCTTTTGCCTGGTGGCGGCCTTGGGAATCGTCCGCCTGCCCGACACCCTCACCCGCATGCATGCGGCCACCAAGGCCGGAACCCTGGGCGCCGGTCTGCTCATCGGCGCGGAAGCCCTTTTTTACAGCGACCTGGGCATCTCCCTGCGCGCGATCACCATGGTCGCGCTGCTGCTGCTCACCGCTCCTGTGGCCGCCCATCTCATCGGCCGGGCGTCGTATCGCAGCGGCGTGACGCCCTCTGATCGGCTCTGGGTCGACGAGTTGAAAAGCGACGCCGAAGATCGGTCTGCAACCGATCAAACCAAGCCCGATCAAATCAAGGATCGATCCAAATGATGGATGGGGTCATTCGACTTCCGGAATTAAGCCGCTGTGCTGAACCTGGAGGCTGAGTCAGTAATCTGTGAATGACGGCAAGCCAAATGCCGACCTGGCCTGATTGCAGGCGTCGTTTTGGTAGTGAACGTCCCAGCCGGGAAGAAAATTTCTGCAGGTCGAAGGCCGGCTTGAATAGATGGCGCAGGTGACACATCGGCCCACGCTTCCCTGCAAGGCCGCGCAGCGCTTGAAGAAACCGTGGGTCCCTTTCATGGCACTGTGTGTGTCGTCGATGGAGAGGACAAAGGCGAGAGGCACCTTGCCCCCCTCGTGGTCGTCCACCTCGACGGAGAGAAAAGCGACCCTGTAAAAGGCGCAACAGGCGCCGCACGTCAAACATCGATTGTTTTCCAAATAGGTGGCCGATCTCGGTTGGGGCATCCAATCGCGTCCATCCCCTATGGGCTGGAAACTTAATGGGCACCATATGTTTTCTTCTTTTCCTGCATAAACCGGACCCATAATTTTTACATTGAAATACAGACGGTTGAAAAATATGAGGCCGCTGGAACCGGACCTAAGGGTTCTTCTTTCCCGGGAATACGAACCCTGACGTCTCATCCTCGCTTTACCACCTGCATGTCTGACTGAAGGGTATTGTTCCCTGATGAGCATGCTTTCCAGGCGTTTTTTGATACGAAAATTCGCATGGTAACGGAGATGTCAGGCCCGGGTGGGGCAGGTGGCCAGGGCCACGTGAGCCGGCGGTCATAGAGCCAGTTAAATGCAGACGGCGGACAAGCGGCCCAGACTGTTTGAGCGCAGCGAGTTTCTGGGCCGCCCGCCGTGCATTTTACTGGCTCTTGACCGCTTGGCGTGTGGCATCGGCCACCTGTCCCACCCGGGCCGGGTCTCCTGCATAGGAGTCAGCCTATCAGTCCGTTAGATTCGCTGCATTGCAAATCAATTTCTTTACCGCGACGGCCATCTTGGCTATGATGAACGAGTCTGGGCGTTTCCGGTTCGTTTGACGATCCTGAACCCCGGGCTCAATACGTGAACAGTTCCCCCTGCCCTTCATTGCAATCAAAACGTTCCAGAACCAGCTCCACCAAAGGCGTCGACCCGTGTCATCGGGATGAAGCGACGACAGCCCCCTTTTCGAAGCGGAGGGGGGCAGAGCGACAGAGGCCCATTGAACTTGTTCTTCACATGAAAGGAGTACCGTCGATGGAAGCAAGACCCTGGCACCGGCATTATGACTACAACGTCCCCACCACCATCCGTTATCCGCGCATTCCCGTTCAGGATTTCGTCCACGTGGCCGCCAAGACGTTTCCCGACAAAGCGGCCCTCTCCTTCTTCGGATCGGAGATCACCTTCTGGGAGTTGCGCTGCCGCATCCTGCAATTCGCCAATGCGCTGCAGGCGCTGGGCATCACCAAAGGAGACCGCATCGGCCTGCATCTGCCCAACTGTCCCCAGTATCCCATCGCCTACTACGCCGCCTTGCATCTCGGGGCCATTGTCGTGAACCTCAATCCCCTCTACACGCCTGTCGAATTGCAGATGATGGCCAGGACCACCGGACTGGCCGCCCTGGTCACCTTCGACATGGCCCTGCCGGCCATCCGTGCACTTTGCCAGCAGGTGGAGATTCCCCGGGTGATCGTCACGGCCGTGACCGACTTTATCGCCGGCTTCCAGGTGAGCACGGCCAAGAGCCTCGATCTGGAGGCGGGCTGGCTGCACTTTTCGGAATTGCTGGACAAGACAACGGCCACCGGGATCCCCAAAGTCGCCCTGGCCCCCCAGGACCCGGCCATGATCCTGTTCACCGGCGGCACCACCGGCATTCCCAAGGGGGCCGTCATCACCCACGCCAACATCGTGGCCGGCATCATGGCCTGCGCCCAGTGGGGCAACCCGACCATCATGCCGATCCCGGCCGAGCGGCGCAAGGTGCTCGCCCTGCTGCCGTACTTTCACGCCTACGGCAACATCGTGGTGATGAACTGGTCCATGGTGACCTACGCCACCCAGATCCAGGTGCCTCGTTTCAACATCGACGAGCTGGTCGACCTGTTGTCCAAGGTCGACGAGATCAGCTTTTTCCCCACGGTCCCCACCCTGATCACGGCCCTGGTCAACCACCCCAAGGCCGGGTCCCTCGACCTGGAGCGCAAGCTGGGGCTGCTCAACTCCGGCGCGGCCCCCATGGCCACCGAACTGATCGACAAGATCAAGGCCATGGGCATTCCGTTCAGCGAAGGCTACGGCATGTCCGAATCCACCTCCCTGGGCGTGGCCAACCCGGTGCTCGGGCTCAAGAAGGTGGGCAGTATCGGCATCCCCATCTGCGACAACGACCTGCGCCTCGTGGATATCGACGACGGCGTCACCGACGTGCCTGCCGGCCAGCCCGGCGAGATCATCATGAAGGGGCCGCTCATCATGCAGGGCTATTGGAACAACCCGGAGGAGACGGCCGGGCAACTCAAGGACGGCTGGCTCTACACCGGCGACATCGCCACCTGCGACGACGAGGGCTACCTCTATATCGTGGATCGCAAGAAGGACATGATCATCGCCGGCGGTTTCAACATCTACCCCCGCGAGATCGACGAGGTGCTCTTCCAGCACCCCAAGGTCGCCGAAGCCGTCTCCCTGGGCGTCAAGGACGCCTACCGCGGCGAAACGGTCAAGGCCTACATCGTCCCAAAGGCCGGCGAAGAGGTGACCGAAGAGGAGATCGTCTCGTTCTGCAAGGGAAGATTGGCGCCTTACAAGGTGCCCAAGCTCGTGGAGTTCAGGAGCGAACTGCCCAAGTCGGCCGTGGGCAAGATCCTGCGGAAGATATTGCGGGATGAGGAAGAGAAGAAGCAGAAAGAATAGAAAAGTTTAAAGTAGGGGCGGGCTTTATGCCCGCCTGTAACATATGGACAATTGTATGATGCCCATGCGAAAGGAGATCATCTTGCGAATTCAATCGAGACTTCTGCTCTTACTCACCGCGGTCGCCGTTTCGACCTCGATCTGCGCCTGCCAACCCGATACGCCGCCGCCGGCCGCGCCGCCCAAGGTGCACGCGGACCTCAAGGCCCACAGCGATGAATTCAAACAGGAGGTGATCACCGTCTGTGACGGCGTGCACGTGGCCGTCGGCTACGGCCTGGCCAACGCCACCCTGCTCGAAGGAGAAGACGGCGTAGTGATCGTGGACACCATGGAGAGCGCCGAGGCCGCCATCCCGGTCAAGGCGGCCTTCGACCGGATCTCCGACAAACCGTTGCGGGCCATCATCTACACCCACTTCCATTCGGACCACACCGGCGGCGGCCGCATCATGGCCGGCGACGACCAGCCGGAAGTATACAGCCATGTCGATACGCCGGTGCACATGAGCCGGATTGCCAACATCACCCGCGAGACCACCTATCGCCGCGCCATGCGCCAGTTCGGGACCCTGCTGCCCCCGGGCGGGCTGATCAACGCCGGCATCGGACCACACCTGGCCTTCGACGAGACCAAGACGCTGGCCATCCTGCTGCCCGACAAGACCTATTCCGGCGAGCGGTTCGAGCTCGACATCGCCGGGTTGAAACTGGTCCTGATCCATGCGCCGGGAGAAACGCCCGACCAGACCGTGATCTGGATGCCCGAGAAAAAGATGCTGCTGTCGGCCGACAATTACTACAAGTCGTTTCCCAATCTCTATGCCATCCGCGGCACCGCCTACCGGGACGTGCGTAAATGGGTGCAGAGCCTCGATGTCATGCGCGCCCTGGGAGCCGAGTACATGGTCCCCCATCACAGCCGTCCGGTCATCGGCGCCGCAAAGATCCATGAAACCCTCACCAACTACCGCGACGCCATTCAGTTCGTGCACGATCAGACCATCCGCCTCATGAACCAGGGCCTGACCGCCCAGCAGATCGCCGAACGGGTCAAGCTCCCCGACCACCTGGCGCGCCAGCCCTATCTGCAGGAGTACTACGGCACGGTCGAGTGGTCGGTACGGGCGATCTTCGACGGCTACCTCGGCTGGTTCGGCGGCAATGCCACCGACCTCTTTCCCTTGCCGCAACAAGAGCGGGCCGTCCGGTTTGCGGCCCTGGCCGGAGGAGAGGACAAGTTGCTGGAACAGGCAAAGGCGGCCTTGGCCGCCGGCGATCATCAATGGGCCCTGGAACTGGCCGATCAGTTGCTGTTGCTCGATCCCAAGTTCGCGTCGGCGATAGATATCCGTGCCGCTGCATTGCAGGCGCTCGGCGAAACGCAGATCGCCGCCACGGCCCGCAACTACTACCTGACCCAGGCCCTGGAAACCCAGGGGAAGTTGGCCATCGGCAATCTCAAGGCCACCGACATCGACCTGATCCACAGCATCCCCCTGTCCGCCATTTTCGAGGGCATGGCCGTGCGGCTCGATCCTGCCAAGTCCGCCGATGTGGACACCCTGGCCGGCTTTCGCTTTCCCGATACCGGTGAATCCTATTCGATCCACGTGCGCCGGGGCGTGGCCGAAGTCCAGCCGGTTTTCCCGGAGAATCCGGATATCGTGGTGACCGTGGACGCCAACATCTGGCGGGAGGTCGCCGCCGGTGCCCGCAACCCGGCCGTGGCCCTGGTCAGGGACATGGACAAAGAGGGCGGCACTTTGAACGTGGTGCGCTTCCTGAATCTGTTCAAGGAGGATTAGAACCGATCATCGCCAGGCAAATTTCGGTTGTTCGAAATGTGCCACCCGCGTGGTCCGGCCTAAAATGGCCACCTCCCTGAACTGGTAGAGCAGGGCGGCCGTGGGGGAGGCGATCCAGTTGCAGCCGATGGGCATGTAGAGAATCGGATGCTCGCTTTGGGACGTCTCTTCGAGGATGGGTGCGTCGGGCCGCAGGAACTCCCGGATGGGAATCCGGTGGACCGAGCGCACCTCTTCGGGATTGGGTTGGAGATCGATGTCAGCGCCGCCCCACACCACGATGGGCGTCATGATGAATCCCGACCGGGTGGCGAAATCGTCCAACCGACCCAGGATGCGCTCTTTGGAAAGGTGCAGGCCCACCTCTTCGTGGAGTTCGCGAAGGGCCGTATCTTCCGGTGTTTCGTCCCGCTCCAGCCGCCCGCCGGGGAGCGCCCATTGGCCGGCATGGTGTTTCAGAAGCACAGACCGCCGGGTGAGGACGAGTGCGGCTTCCTCCAGGCCGACCGGGCCGGAGGAGATGTCGTCCGGGTGCGAGCTGTCATCGACCCTGACGACCGTGAGCGCCACGGCCGCCCGTCTCAGCGCCTCTCCCTCATGTTCGCGGTGACCAAACGACCTGAGATTGCATAGGATATGACGGCGCAGGCCTTCGTCGCACTGAATCTGGTGTTGCCCATTCATGTTGCCATGCTATTTCTGGTCACGCTTTCTTCGTTCCGAACGAGCGTGTGAAAAGTTCGCGAAGCGCCTGCCGGCCGTCATCGGACAGGTTGCGGGTTCCGGTGCCGGCAAAGGTATCGGCCTGGATCACCGGTTGGGTCTTGACCCACTGGTTGTTTTCCCAGGAAAACCATGCCTTGTGATCCTGGTCATAGACGCTCAGGGGCCGGTTGAACAGTTTGGCCAGTTCGACGCCCCAGCCGGTGCCGCCCTTGACCGTGCCGTCTTCCTGGATCCAACCGACCGCAACGACATGGTGGCCATTGTTGACCATGTGAAAGAGGGATTGGATCACCTTGCGAATTTTGTCGGTGCGCGCATAGGTCCGGTGCATGCGCTTGGATACGATTTCCATGCTGACGTCGCCCTTTTGGAGCTCTTCCTTGCTCAGCACCCGGACGCCTCGGGTACGTTCCGAATCGTGGCCATCAAAGGATATGTTCACCTCTTCAATTCCCCACTCTTCGGCCAGTTTGCCGAATTCGGCCTCGGCGCCTTTGTGGCCCCCGCTGTACAGGGTGATGTTGGATTTGTCCGCCATTTTTTTCTTTCTCCTTGTTAGTTTTAAGTCAATGTCGTTAACTTAAGGCGATCAGGTTTTCATACGGGCGGGGATAAACCCCGCCCCTACGCCGCCGGTTTTGGCAACTGCCTGTGTTACAACCCATATATCGTAGGGGCGGGCTTTACGCCCGCCCGCACCATCCGCGTAAGTCAACCACATTGGGTTTTGATTCCCGCATTGGCTAAAAAAATACCCTGCCGCCTCAGACAGGGTGAGCGGCAAAGCTAACGCCGTTTTCAGATATTGCAACCTCGCCGATCCGGAAAAGTCGTTCGTGCACAATGACAGGGGGGTTAGCGTAGCGCCTGATTGCCAAGGGGGCTTCCAGTTTTCCACGGTGGTCGGCCTGTTCGGGGAGTATCGCCGCTCAGGGGACATAAATCAATGGGTTCTTTAAAATAGCTGATATTCCGATGGGTAAATTGTCTTGACACCATTCCATGGGCCGTTTTAAAGATAATCATATTTTCGCCTTCATCCCGTTTTCTCTGTCCGATTCTCACGCACGCCACCTTCACACCTTCTGCCGACCGTCGGCCTGATTGTCCTTGCGGTGGGATCACACCACAGGAGGGGTCTATGGCATCACACCGTTCATTGATTCAGTGGATCGCGCTTTTGGGTTTCATCGCTGCCTTGCTGGGTTGCGCCTTGCCGGATCTGAGACCGCTGGCCGATGCCACCGCCCGGCTGCACGCTTCGATGGTGGCCACGGATACGAACGTGACACTGGCGTTGTCCGAAGCAGGCGCCTTCGATCTGGCCGCTGAGGTCAAGAAAGAGCTGGGTGTCCGGGTCTCGGCCATGGCGGCGGTGGTCAACTACACGGAGGCCCTGGCCAACATTGCGGCCGCCGGTCACAGCGGCAGTGGCAGTGCCGAAAATCTTGCCAATACCCTCGATGGATTTCTGGGGGCCGTATCCCAGCCGGCCATGCCCGCCAACTATGTGGCCATCGCCAAGAGCCTGTATGGGATTGTCGCCAATGTCCGGGCAGCGAATTCTCTGGCCCAGGCGACCCGAGTCGCGGATCCGGCCATCCAGAGCATCGCCACGACCATGACAGAAGACATGCAGGCGCTGGAGAATATTCTGCTGGCGTCGGGAAAAGCCATCCAGAGCCAGTTGATACAGGAGAACAACGATATTTCGAGTTATCGAAACGCCCTGGAGAAGCAAAGAGGGCGTCTGGAATCGGAAGTGATGATGACGCCGCTCGACAAAACCCGAATCGAACAGCTTGAAGAAACGGATCGTCTGATCGAGATGACCCGGGACCGGTACGAACCCTTTGAGGAAAAATTGAACGCCATTCAAACGCGTACCGATCTTCACGTCCATGTCGTTCGAAATCTGCGCGACGGACTGGTCCAATGGGCCGAGATCCACCAATCCCTTGCCGACCATCTGGAGCGCGGTTTGCCGCCGAACTACCGTTTGCTGACGGCCACCGTGTTGGAGATCAGGCAACTCATGAAAGAGGAGAACCCGCGATGACCCGAGATTGGAACGCGCTGGACACTTTTGCGGATTGGTCGGGGGCGCTGCACGAGCTGCTCGCCCAAGCCACGCAAGCCATTCAGTCGGGCGACATCCATCGGAAAGTGGCGGTGCAGGATGCGCTCAATCAGTTCATCATGCACTCTCCGAACCATATCGCCCGGCAGTTGGACGACATCGCCGGCAAGGCGGTCCACGATATTTTCATCGGCGTCGTCGAGGAGGCCCTCTCGAACATTGCCAGCCGCACCGCCGAATTGAGCCTGCATGTCAAGACCGTGAACGCGGTGACCGCAGAGGCCCAGGCCGCTGCCAGGTCCATTCGGCTCGAAGCCGCCAACCGGGTGATCGATTCGGCCACCGCAGCGGTCCGCAATCTGGTGGCTTTGAGGGATGCCGTTCGGAATACCGCCCACGAGCAGGCCCTGGCCACTAAAATCGAGAAGGCCGTCAAGGCGTTGCAGGATCTCGTTCCATCGATCATGGCGGCCGGCGGCAGCGACTGAGGGGAGACCTTCTCAATTGAGATGTTGGAGACCGAAAGATGACGCGTTCAAATTACCTCGACAGCGATCTGGATCTCACCAAGGGGTGCGTGGACGACGAGGGCGACAGCCGCTACCTGTGGCTGACCCAGAATGTGCCCGACGGCTACGTTTTCGACCTTCAGAGCGACCTGTTGGCCTTGGGATTCGATGAGACCGGCGCGGCCGACGGGGCCTTTGGCGAAATGACACGCGACGCGGTCACGGGATTCCAAAAACTGGCCGGCTTCACCGCCTCGGGGGTTGTCGATCGCATGACCAAAGATGAGATCCGGCTTTGGAGAGTACACGGCCACACGAAAAAAAATCCGCCAAAAGATGAAAAATCCAGGGCGCCCGACGAAACCAGCGGCGCCCTGTTCATCCGCCCCCGGGTTCCCCATTACAGTCAGGGGGACCCGAGGTGGGCGCAAAGAATATTGGGCAAGCAATCGAGCATCGCCCGCCAGGGGTGCGCCATCACGTCTATCGCCATGGTGCTCCGGTTCTACGGCCGGCACGTTACCCCCGAGAGCCTGGATAACTATCTGGACCAGGAGAATGGTTACTGCGGCGACAGCGTCGTGTGGCACATCGCGGGCCAATGCGGGCAGACCGCGCGCAATAAGCTCAAGTATGCAAATAAACAGGGAAAAGAAAAAACACTGCATGCCCACCTGGCCAAACGTGTCCGACAGAACAGGCCGACCCTGGTGCGCGTCGATTATCTGGTGGATCCCGATATCCGCTACAACCACTTTGTCGTCTGCGTCGGCATGAACCCGCAGGGTGAATTCATCATGAACGATCCGGCCACCCGGTTGGGTGACGGTTACATGCCCGGCGGTGATGAGAACATCATTCAAAAGACCCAAAGGAAAAGCGGGTACCGGATCGTCCAGTTGGATTGGTACGATCCGGTCGCCTGAAGATTGACGGCATACTATTTCATTTCCGGGTAGAGCACATCCTTGCAGGCCGGGCAGATCGTGTGGGAGAAAGACGAGTTGGTGTGTTCCTTGACATATAATTCAAGGGGCCACCATTTGCCGTGATCGTCGCGGATGCGCCGGCAGCCGCTGCAGATGGGCAGCAGGGCCTTGAGGATCTTCATCTCCTTTAGCAGCCGCTCCTTTTCCGCCAGGGCGGCGGCAAGCCTCATATTCAAGTCCGCCTGCTCCTGTTCAGCCCGTTTGCGGCTGGTGATATCCCGTGTGAGGCCGATCAGCTTCATCGGCGCGTCCGGCTCTTCGAAGAACCTGGCCCGTATCTCCACCCAGTAGGTGTCACCGTTTTTTTGGACCAACTCCAGCTCCATGGAGCGCATGGTTCGGATGCCCCGCTGATACTCCAACTGGACCCGGCGCCACATGTCCGTGGCCGTTCTCAGAGATTCGGTCGTGAGCCGGTCCAGCACCGAGGTGCCGATGAGCTCATCGGCCTCGTAGCCGCTGATTTTATGGATCGATGGCGTAATGTATTCGTAGATCAGGGTATTGGCATCCAGGACCCATATGGCGTCGGCCAGGTTTTCAGACAGCAGGCGATCCAGTTGGCCGATCTGCTCGATTCTTTCCTTGATCGACTTTTTCAAAGCCTATCTCCTAACCGGTAGTACCGGCGGTTTACACGCGAATAAAGAAACACCCCTGGTCGTGGTCGATCCCCGGCCAGGGGTGTGGTTAACGATTGATACTATCGGCACATTGTCGGGATTCTAAAAAGAAACTTGCGCGAATTTCGTCTATTTTAATCTTTCTTATCCAACACCTCTCGCAGGGTCTTGGCCATATCGGCCCGAAGCACCGGTTTCATCACAAAGCCCTTGATGCCGATGGCGGCGGTCTTGTCGACGTCGATCCGTTCGCTGAAGCCGGCGCAGATGATGACCGGAATGTCGGGCCGTATGGCCATTAAAGCCTTGGCCAGCTGATCACCGGTCATGCGGGGCATGGTCATGGCGGTCATGACCAGATCGTAGGCCTCGGGCGTGGACTCAAAGGCGTTGAGTGCCTCGATGCTGTCGAGCCGCAGGGTGACCCGATAGCCGAGGCGCTGGAGCATCTGTGCTTCCAGGCGGGCGACGGCCATTTCATCTTCCACCAGCAAAATGCGTTCATGACCGGTCGGAATTTCTTGCTCGATCCCCGCCGGCAGGGCGCTCTGGGCTCGTTTCATCAGCGGCAGATAGACATTGAAGGTCGCACCGCGCCCGATTTCGCTGTACACCTTGATCTCGCCTTTGTGCTCTTTGACGATGCCATAGACCACGGACAATCCGAGACCGGTGCCTTTGCCCTGCTTTTTAGTGGTAAAATAGGGTTCGAAGATTTTATTGATGATGGCCGGATCGATACCGTAACCGGTATCCGACACCGACAGGTGCGCATACGATCCAGGTTCGAGGTCCGCGCCCGGAAAATCCTCAGGCCCTATCGCTGCCTCTTTGAGCCGGACGATGATGTCGCCGTTGGTCTGTTCCACGGCGTGGATCGCGTTGGTGATCAGATTCATGGCAATCTGGTGCACTTGTGTGGCATCGGCCATGACCGGCCCGCAATCGCTTTGGATATCCGGTTCGAGTCGGACATTGGCCGGCAGGGTCGAGCGCATGAATTCCAAGGCCTCTTTCACTATCTTCTGGATCCGGATCGGTTTGCGTTGATGATCGGTCTGGCGGCTGAAAGCGAGGATCTGCTTGACGAGCTCGCTACCCCGGGTGGCGGCCCTGAGGATGTGTTCGACATTTCCGTAGGCCTGGCTGCCGGGCCGGATATCTTCCAAGAGCAGTTCGGACATGCCGATGATGGGAAACAAGATGTTATTGAAATCGTGTGCGATACCGCCGGCCAGGCTCCCGAGGGATTCCATTTTGCGGGCTTGATGGAGGTGGGCCTTCAACGCGGCCTTTTCGACCTCTCCCACCTTGCGGTCGGTCATATCGCTGGCAAAACCTTCGATGTCGAAGGTGCCGTCCGGATGGACCACCGCCACGCGGGCATTCATGCTCACCCATATCTCCCGGCCGTCCACCTGCCGGGCCTTGAACTCGAAATTTTCGACAAACCCATCTTTTTTCATCTGCTCGATGAACTTCCGACGCACATCGGCATCCGGATACACCTGCTCGTCCAGCCGGTTATAATAGCGGGCAACCGCTTCCGGAGAATTCAGACCGAGCATGCGCGCCATGGCCATGTTGGCCGACAGCTTGTCCCCGGCCGAATTGGTCTGAAAGATGCCGATGGGGGCGTTTTCATACAGGGCGCGGAGCTTTCTTTCGCTGGCGCGCAGGGCTTCGAGCAGGCGGATGGTCATTTCCGGTTCGGATTCAAAGGGCTTGCGTTCCATCATCGCAGCCTGGTCGGATTTAGTTTCGATGTGTTCTTCTGGCGAAGTGCCCGATGCGGGCGACGGTCCTGAAATATGTTTGGTCATCATGACGATCCCTCCATGTCGAGGATGTGGCTTACCCCGGCATAACTCTTGGTCTTGTAGGTTTTGATGCTCATCATTCGGTCGATCAGCTGGCTGTCGATGGTCGTGGTTCATTGCTCGCTCGTTCAGGTTCATGCCGATTTTCGATAGACACTGGGTTCGATATACTTCAATGGATGGCGCAAGCCGTTGAGACTTTCGGCCCCGCCGATGATGAAATAGCCGCCCGGCTTGAGCACGTCGCAGAGACGCGCGACCACCTTTTCCTTGGCGCAGGCATCGAAGTAGATCATGACATTGCGGCAGAAGATCATGTCGAAACGCATATCCGGCGGCTCGTCCTTGAGCAGGTTGAACTTCTTGAAGGTCACCGCGCGCAGCAGCTGGGGTTTGACGCGAACCGTGCCGGACCATCCGTTGAGGCCCTTCTGGAAATAGGTTTTCAGGATCGGAGCAGGAATATGTTGGACGCAATGGCCCGGATAGATGCCGGTCATCGCCTTTTGAAGAGAGGCACCCGAGATGTCGGTGGCCAGGATCGACGGATTGCCGCCCAGGTGCAGGCAATGGGCGGCCAGGGAGTAGGGCTCCTCGCCGCTGGAGCAGGCCGCGCTCCAGATGTCGGCGCAGCCGGCATCGAGATATTTGAACGATTGGGACTCGCGGAAGAAGTAGGTGTGGTTGGTCGAGACCGCGTCGATGAACCTGGCGCGCTCTTCCAGGTCCCGGCCGATCATGTCGAAATACTGATCCGGCGAGACATTGAGGCATCGCAGGCGTTTGGCGATGCGTGCGTTGAGCAGCGCCCGCTTTTCCTGGCTGAGGCGGATGCCGCATTCATCGTAGACCAGCGTGCAGTATTGGCTGAATTGCCGGTCGGTCAGGCGTTTGGGTTGATCCATCATAATGGCCATTATCCTTGATGGCTGTGTGAAGAGTCATTGCCGGACGGCGCCGTCATCCTTGGGAAGCGACCAGTTCAAGGGCGGTGCGGGTGATGTCGGCCAGCGGCACGATCTTGTCCACGCCCCCCTTTTTGATGGCCTCTTTGGGCATGCCGAAGACCACGCAACTCTCCTCGTTCTGGGCGATATTGCGCGCGCCGGCCTCTTTCATCTGAAGCATGCCGGCCGCGCCGTCGGCGCCCATGCCGGTCATGATGATCCCTACGGCGTTGGCGCCGGCGGCCTGGGAGACCGATTGAAACAGCACATCCACGGCTGGCCGCTGGCGGTGAACCATGGGCCCGGATTTGACCTCGACGTAATACCGGGCACCGCTGCGGCGCAGCAGCATGTGAAAATTGCCCGGCGCCAGCAGGGCCTGACCAGGCACCACCGAATCGCCGTCGGCCGCTTCCTTGACACGCACCTGGCTAAGGGTATCGAGCCGTTGAGCAAATGCGGTGGTGAATTGGGCCGGCATGTGTTGGACGATGACCATGCCGGGCGCATTGGGCGGCATGGATTGCAGCACGGTGCGGATGGCCTCGGTACCGCCGGTGGAGGCGCCGATGGCGATGATTTTGTTGGTGGTCTGCAGCAGACGCGATCCGGCCGCGGCTGGGGTCGTTGACAGCGCCGTGGGTGCCGCCCGGTGGGCGTTGAGCCGGACATGGGCCACGGCCCGGATCTTGTCGGCCAGTTGGAGGGCCATGTCGCCTACCGAATAGGCGGCCGTGGGTTTGGAAATCACCTCCAGGGCGCCGGCGGCCAGGGCTTCCATGGCCATGGCACTGCCTTTCTGGGTGAGCGAGCTGACGATGATCACGGGCAGGGGATAGTATTTCATCAGCTTTTTCAGAAAGGTGATGCCATCCATGCGCGGCATTTCGACATCAAGGGTGACCACATCGGGCTTCAGGTTGACGATCTTGTCGCGGGCCACATAGGGATCCGGCGCCGTGCCGACCACCTCGATGCCCCGCGCACGGCTGAGGGCCTGGGTGAAGACCTTGCGCACCACCGCGGAGTCATCCACAACGAGCACTCGAATATTTCGATCCATTACGCTCTCCGGTTCCAGGCAGCGCTGGGATATCCATGGCGCCTAAGCATGGGCACGCACCATGGGACGATCCACCGTGATGGTCATGCGGCTCTTCGGGGTCTGCACATCGAGGCGAATCCATTCCGGTTCAGCTTTCCCACCGGCGTCCGGCGTGTCGGCCGACATCTGTTCGGGCACCCCCAAGTCGAAGACCGCTTCGGGATCGTAAAGGCTGAGGGTGTTGCCCACGAACATGTTGATCATCTCTTTGGCCGTGCCGGTCATCTCCTCCCAGCTCGCCTGGCCAGGATCGATGCCCAGAAAATCGGCCGAAACCTGTCGGGCCAGGCCCGCGGGCACCACCAGGCGGAAAGATCCCTGGCGGGGCCCGCCGAAATCGAGCCGGACGCGGATATCGTCCGATCGTTTTTCCCATGCCACGGACGTGTCATCGGTCGTGACAAAATCCACGGGCATGAAGAACATGGTTTCCAACACCTCAGAAATCGAGGCCTTCATCGCCTTCGCCAGTGCTTCCCTGTCCATCTTCGGGTTCTCCCAATAGCGTATTAAGGGTTTGCCGGATCGCCTCGGGGGTGAACGGCTTCCGGATATAGGCGGCCGCGCCGTTGGCCAGGAAGGTATCCACCCGTTCGTGGCTGCCTTCGGTGGTCACCATCACCACCGGAATCGTTGCCATGTCGCCGTCGGCCTTCATCTTCCTCAGCAGCGTCAAGCCGTCCATGTCCGGCATGTTGTGGTCGGTCAACACCAGATCGAGCCAATGTTCATCCAGCAGCGCTAGCGCTTCGGCGCCGTTGGCGGCATCGAAAAAGGTGCCGACATCGAAACCCGATGCCCGGATCACCTTTTTGATGACCGCCCGCATGGGGGATGAGTCGTCGACGATAAGGATGTTGTATGCCATATGCCTTTCTCCGTCCAAATGGGGTCGCCGTATTGCTAAGCGCCGCTCGGGGGCGGGGCGTCCAGCAGCCCCTCGAGCCGTTCTCTCTGGGTGTCGAAATCGACCAGAAGCTGTTGCATGTCGGTCTCCGATACACCCAACCAATCGACGACCTGCTGCTGGAAACGATAGGCCAGGCCGTCGGCGCCGATCCCGATCCCCAGCATCATGCAGAGCAGATCGCCCATATACACGGCAGCGGCTTGTTCCCGCGCCGCTTCACACGCCAAGGGGCGGTGGTGGTGCCGGATCATCGCCACCATCTTGGGGCTGAATTGCCACACCTGGGCCACCATGGCGCCCAGGGCCGCATGATCGATGCCCAGCACCGCCTTTTCCGCTTCGTAAAAGCTGTGTCCGCCCGCATCGACCAATTCGCGGATCTTTTCATATTCTGCCGACACGTATTGGGAGAGCACCACCTTGCCGATATCCTTCAGCATGGCCGCCGTAAAGACCAGTTGGGTGTCGGCGGTGCCCATTTTGGCGGCTGCGGCCTTGGCCAACAAGGCCGAGCAGAGTGAGTTGCGCCACAGTTCGCCGGCCTGCAGATCATAGCCTGCCTGGTCCCTGGCGAGGCTCTCCTTGCAGCCGGCCATCAGCACCAGGTCGAACACCTCGGTGATGCCTAGAAAGACGACGGCTTGGCGCACGGTTTCGAATCGGCCCGGCCGTCCGTAAAATGAGGAGTTGGCCTGCTTGAGCACATTGGCGGTCAGGATCGGATCGCGGGCGATGGCTTCGACCACGGCCAGCATGTCCGGTTCCGGTTGCTGGGCCAGGGCCATGACCTGGTGCACGCTTTTCGAGATCGGCTTGAGCCGGCCGATGCCCTGGACGATGGTTTTGATATCGCTCATATGGACTTCTCCCCTTCGCCCGAGACCCGCACGCGGACCTGGCCGGTCTCGATATCCAGGCGGATGGTGCGGTTGGCGTTGCCGCCGGTGTCCTGGTAGTCGATGACCACGTTGTTGCGGTGAAAGATCTTGCGCACGGCCATTTCGTTGCGTTTGCCGATATTGAAAAAGCCTTTCTGGTCGAGCACCTGGGAGCCGCCCACCACGATGACGCGCATGCGGCGCTTTTCACTGCCCAGGGCGTAGACCGCCTTGAAGAGCCGGGGGATTCCCGTGTCGGCGAACATATACGGCCGATCACTCGCCTTCTGGGGATCCAGGGCCGATTCCGGCAGCATGAAGTGGAGCAAACCGCCGGCCTTGGCCACCGGGTCATAGGCGGCGATGCCGATGCACGATCCCAGCGAATAGGTGATCAATGTCCCCTTCGGGTCATTGCTCGCTTTCATGTCCGATACACCCACGACGATATTCATATCCGCTCGCATTTTATTTGCACGGTGGCCGCTCAATCCATGGCCAGTTCCCAGATGCCGGCCATATCCAGAATCAATCCCACCCGGCCGTCGCCCAATATGGCCCCGCCGGAGATGCCGCGAAGATGCTGGAAGGTTTCTCCCATGCTTTTGATCACGACCTCTTCCTTGCCCAGCAGCTCGTCCAGCAACAGGCCCATGCAACGGCCGTCGTACTCCACGGTCACCACCAAGCCTTCCCAGGGGTGGTGTGCGTCGGATCGGACGCCGAAGATGGTGTCCAGGCGGACCAGCGGGATGAGTCGGCCGCGCGACAGGACCATTTCGCCCTTGCCTTCGACCGTCGAGCACTGGACTGGGGCAGGGCGGAAGGATTCGATGATCGAGAGGGCCGGGATCACGTAGCGCTCCTGGCCGACCCGCACCAGCATGCCTTCGATGATGGCCAGGGTCAGGGGCAGCCGGATGAAGAAGGTCGACCCCCGACCGGCCGCGGTCTCGATATCCACCCGGCCCCGTAGCCGCTCGATCGCCTTTTTGACCACATCCATGCCCACGCCCCGGCCCGAAATTTCGGTGATGGCCTGGGCCGTGGAGAAGCCGGGCTGAAAGATCAGGTTGTAGATCTCCGCATCGCTCAATCGGGCGTCGGTTTCGATGAGCCCTTTGGCCCGGGCCTTTTCCAGGATCCGTTTGCGGTCGAGGCCGCGGCCGTCGTCGGTGATCTCGACCACGATATTGCCGCCCTTGTGGTAGGCCTTCAGGTGGATGACGCCCATGGCCCCCTTGCCGGCGGACCGGCGCTCCTCGGGGGTTTCGAGGCCGTGATCCACGGAGTTGCGGATCATGTGCACCATGGGCTCGTAGAGTTCGTCCACCACGTTGCGGTCGATCTCGGTCTCTTCGCCGGACATGACCAACTGGACCTGTTTGCCGGAATTTTTGGTCAGGTCGCGCACCAGCCGCACCATCTTCTGAAAGGTGCTCTTGATGGGCACCATGCGCAGGGACATAGTCATGGTCTGCAGGCTCGAGGTGAGCTGGTTGAGCTGGCCCAGGGTGTGGATCAGGCGCTGGTCGCCGGCTGCGAGCAGATAGGGGTGCTGCCGCAGCATGGATTGGGCGATGACCAGTTCTCCGGTCAGATCCACGAGGCCGTCGAGCTTCTGGGTGTCCACCTTGACCTGCAGGTCGATCTTCTGGACGCCGGCGCGGCGCTGGTCCCGCAGGGCGTCGCATACCTGGCGTTCGTCGGCCGCGCCCTCTTCGATCAGGATCCGGCCGATTTTCTTCTCCGGCGTTGTCTGCTGCCTGGCCAGGGCATCGTCCAGCTTCCAGCGCGGCACGGCCCCCTGGGTCACCAGGATTTCGCCGATTGGGGTATGCGCTCCGCCATCTATAGACTGTGCGGCAGACTGCACCGCTTCGATCCGCGCGATCAATTCGCCGATGTCCAGCCCGACGTCCAGCGGGCCGCCGCTCTCCATGCCCTCCTGGACCCCTTGGATGAGCCGTTTGAGCAGATCCACCGTATCGAGGATGATATCGACGATGTTGCCATCCACTCCCAGCTCATTGCTTCTGATTTTGTCCAGTAGATTCTCGGAGCGATGGGCCAGCCGGTTGATGCGCATGAATCCCAGAAAGCTGGAGACCCCCTTGATGGTGTGAAAGGCCCGAAAAATGGCATTGATGCTCTCCGGATCGGAGCTGTCTTGTTCCAGATCGATGAGGCTCACTTCCACCGTTTCCAGGCTCTCCAGGGATTCGACGATGAATCCGGCCACGATGTCGCGCTCCTCGTCGTCCATGTCGTGGTCCGGCCAGCTGAACGTCTCGGTCGGCCGGGAGGCGATCGGATCCGCATCCGCCGGCATCTCCGCCTGGCAGGACACGCAGGTTTCGTCGCTGGAGACAGGGGGCGCTTCGCCGGTCAGGGTGAAGAGGAGGGGCGGCAGGTCAAGGTCAGGGTCCACCTCATTGGCCATCGCCTGAAACAGGGATTGCAGCTTTTCCAGTGCGTTTTCAAACGGTGCCAGACCGCTGGCCTCGCGCAGGATGACCCGCTCCAGGTAGTCGGACAGCGCCTGGACAAGGGCGGCGAAGTCCGGTTGCGCCAGGCGACCGGCTTGCGATTTGAGTTCGGCCAGATCGTCGAGCATGCGGCCCATGACAGACAGATCTTCGCCTTCCATCGTCACCAAGGCCAGGGAGAGTGCGTCTATGTGCTTGCCAATCTCTTCGAGCAGATCAGTCATGAGCCTTCTATCCTTTTTTCCACCGGTTTTGCTTCTCGAAGGCCGCTTGCGCCGCCGCCTTGAGCAGTTTCAGATTGGCGGGCTTCTTGAAGTAGTCCAGGATGCCTGGCTCATCGTCCACGAAAAGAACTTTTTGAGTGTGCATGCATTGTACTCCGCTTCTTGCTTTGCTGGACCGGCCCTCCTCCGCAGAGGAGGGCCGCCTTTCGATTCACAGATTGCCGCACGTGGCTTAAAAATCGGCGAAATTCTTGTCCAGGGGGATCATCTGCTCGGGAGAGGGCTGCTTTCCTGCGCCGCCCGCCGCATGGGTTTTGGCCCGGCTGCTGCTGGCGGCACCGTTGCCCTTACCGTTCCCATTGCCGTTGCCGGCATGCAGGGAGAGATGGGCGACGGGGTGATGACGCACCGTACGCGTCTCCCTATGGGCGGGTTTGCGTGCCCCGAGGGTGCTGTCGCTGTTTTTGGCAGCGCCGACCAGGGCCACCAGTTCGGCCACGAACCCCTTCATCTGTTCGGCCTGGGCGTTCATCTCTTCTGCGGCCGAGGCCGACTCCTCGGCATTGGCCGCATTCTGCTGGGTCACCTTGTCCACCTCGTTGACCGCCGTGTTGACCTGGCTGATGCCCTGGGCCTGTTCGCTGGAGGCCGCCGCGATCTCGGCCACCAGCTCGCCGACCTTGGCCGAGGAGCGGGCCACTTCGCTGAAGTTATCATTGGTCCTGGCCACCAGTTCGCCGCCCTCTTTGACCTGCTTGACCGTGCCTTCGATCAGGTTGGCGGTGTTCTTGGCCGCGTCGGCGGCCCGCATGGCCAGGTTGCGCACCTCGTCGGCCACCACGGCGAACCCGGCGCCGGCCTCACCGGCTCTGGCCGCCTCCACCGCCGCGTTGAGGGCCAGCAGGTTGGTTTGGAAGGCGATCTCGTCGATGGTCTTGATGATCTTGGAGGTCTCTTCGCTGGCCCGGGAAATCTCTTCCATGGAGCGGGTCAGTTCGCCCATGGACTGATTGGCCGTGGTCACCACCTGATTGGCCTCCTTCATGAGGGTGTCGGCCTGGCTGGCGTTGTCCGCGTTCTGGCGGGTCATGGAGGACATCTCTTCCAGGGACGAAGAGGTCTCCTCGATGCTGGCGGCCTGTTCCGAGGCACCTTCGGCCAGGGACTGGCTGGCGCTGGAGACCTGGCTGGAGGCCGAGGCCACCTGTTCGGCGCCTTCGCTCAAGCCTTCGACCACGCGATTGATGGCCCGGGTGATGTTGCGGGTGATGAAAAAGGCCATGAGGACGCCCACGAGCAGGGCCACGACCAGCCCGACGATCATCACGTTGGAGGCCTGGCTCAGACTGTTGTCCGCCAGGTTGGCGATGCTCAATGTTTCCGTGATACCCGCTTTGGAAGTGGCCTGGGCGTTGTTCAACACCTCTTCGCCGGCCACGGTGCGACGTTTGTTCAGATCCTCGCGCTTGAGCCAGTCGGCGAAGAACTGATTCATGGCCTCGCGATACTGGCCGGCCGACTGTTTGAGGGCCTCCAACTGGCGGATGTTGATGTCCAGGCGGGTGATCGCCGACAGTTGATCGATCTTCTTGTGGATCATGTCGAAATTCGCGATGGTGGTCTTGAGCAGTTCGGGGTCGCGGGTGGCCTGGGCCCTGAAGTTGCCGATACGCGCCGTGTTTCCGCTGTCGATGATGTCGTTGGTCAGGGTGATCTTTTGCAAACGCTCGGCGAGTCGGGCGTGGCTGGCGCTTTCGTCGATCTCCTTGGCCATGGCCTTGTTCTGGGAATCGAGGAAATCGGCCGCTTCACGCAGATAAACGCCGGCCGCGGCATCCATTTTATCGCGCTGCTTGGCCAGGCTTGCATTGACGGCCACCGTCTCCTGGGCCAGTTGTTCATAGAGCGCCACGCCCTTCTGGGCCTCGGGCATTGCCGCCTTGAGTTTCACGAGGTCCGGCGAGCGATCGGCCAGGGCCTTGATCTCGTCAAGAGTTTTCTTCGTTTCGGACAGTCGCTTTTCACTCGTCGTCAGGTAGTTCTGCTCCTCGGTGAACGCATAGCCGCGCATGGCATACATGGTGAGCAGGGCGTTGCGTTCGATTTCGTTGGCCAGCTCGACTTCGGGGGCATACTCGGTGGCCAGTTGGTTGGACTCCTTGCCCACCTTCTTCATGTTCCAGACGGCGATGCCGCCCAGAATCATGGCGATGAGGATCAGCAACCCGAACCCCACGCCGATTTTCATTCCCAGGGTCATGTTTTTGAACATTTTAAAATCTCCTCATTGGTGTTTGCGATGGGTCTGCTTTTAATAGTGTATAAATTTTAAAGGCGCACTTATGCAGCCTTGGCCAGCATCTCCAGGTCATCGGCGGCCAGGACCCGGTCGATGTCGAGCAGGATCTTCACCTTGCCGTCCATCTTGGCCATGCCCAGGATATAATCGGTGTTCAGTTTGGTGCCGAAGGTTGGCGTGTCCTCGATCTCCTCGCCCTTGATGTTGAGTACTTCGCTAACCGAATCCACGACGATGCCGATCACCACATTGATCCGGCGGATACCGATCTCCACCACGATGATGCAGGTGCGGTCATCATAGTCGATGGCGGTCATTCCGAACCGGCGACGCAGGTCGACCACCGGGATCACCTTGCCCCTCAAATTGATCACCCCCTTGACGAAGGACGGGGTCTGAGGCACCGAGGTGATGGGCATCATGCCGATGATCTCCTTGATTTTCAGAATGCCGATGCCATACTCTTCGTCCGCCAGGGAAAAGGTGAGATACTTGCCTTCTCTTTCTCCATGGCCCCGGGCCGTATCAGCCGCCATCGCGTCGGCCCCGGATCTTTCCACTTCTTCCAGGACATTCTCCCCGACCAACCGGGTGTTTTTTGGACCTTCCATAAACAACCTCCTCATCTACGTTTGTTGCGATTGACCGTTTTGTTTTCTGATCACCATCCCCAGTACGGACCCCACGTCACTCAGATCGCTGTCCAGATAGGTGATGAAGCGGGGAAAGAGGCTATGGCCCACGAACACCGTCTCCCGGCGCTCATCGGGAAGGATCAGAATGCTTCTGGTGTTTTTGATCAGTTCTCCCATGGCGCTGAGGCGGCCGAGTTCGATGGGATCGGCCGCCATGAGCAGCAGCCAGATGTCGCCGCTGCGGTCCCGCCGCAGCCGGCGGTTCAAGGTGCGGATATCGGCGAACGTCTCCAGCATGAACTCGGACGCATACATATGGATGGCGGCCAGCATGCGCTGCCGTTGTTCGCCATCGGAAGAATATAAAAGCAGTTGAATCATATGTGGTCCCAGGTTCGACGTGTTTTTGATTTCTGAAGGCGGTATTAAACACGTTGCGTGCCAGATTTTTCAGGCATCGGCATAAATCTGTTTACTTCTTTTTTTCAGCTGGTTAGGCGGTCGTCACCGCAGGGGATGCAGGAAGATGGGGCGGGCGCTGTCCGAAAAAATCGGACGGCCGGACGAATCGTATCGGACAATCCGATTTTTCCGGATGCGGTGTGCGGGCCTGTTTTGGGAGGTATTGGGCAGATTGTCTCTGCTTACACTTCTGGGACGGCACTATCGAATGCGAGTACGAGAGCGCTTACGATTCATTTTTGCTACATCACAGCGTCAGATGGTGCTGCTTGAGAAGATCGTAGAAGCGGGATCGGGAGAGTCCGGAGATTTCCAGAGATTTGTCCAGGGAGTTTTCGGTGTGGTCGAGAAGATGTTGAAGGTAGACTTTTTCCATCCTGGAGAGGGCGGCTTTGCGATAGTTTTTAAAAGAGGTCAACCGGGCGGTCATGGGCACGGTTTCGGCGAATTGGGACTGGCCTTGTGCATGCTCGTTTTGGCCGTTTTCCAGGGCGTTCTGGATGACACGCAGACGGATATCCTGGGGCAGATGGCGGGCAAACAAGGTGGCGTCCGGGCCGGCATGATTGAGGGCGGTTTCCATGGCATTGATCAGTTCGCGCACATTGCCCGGCCAGGCGTATTGCATCAGCGCGTCCAGGAAATCTGGGGACACTCCCTTGCTTTCCACCCCGTAACGATCACAGATCTTGGCGAGATAGCTCTGCGCGAGCAACTTGGCATCGGCCTCTCGTTCCCGCAACGGCGGCAGGGTGATCTCGATGGTGCGGATGCGGTAGAGAAGGTCTTGGCGGAAGCGCCCCTCGGCCACCATGTGGTCCAGATCCCGGTTGGTGGCGGCGATCAGCCGGAAATCGCTGGCCATTTCACTCCTGCCGCCCACCGGGCGATACCTGCGTTCCTGCAGGACGCGCAAGAAGACCTTTTGCAGGGGCAACGGCAACTCGCCGATTTCGTCCAGAAAGAGGGTGCCGCCGTGGGCTTGGGCCACCAGTCCTTCCCGCGCTTTGTCGGCGCCGGTGTAAACCCCCTTTTCGTGTCCGAACAGCAGACTCTCCACCAGCGTTTCCGGCATGGCGGCGCAGTCCACCACCACCAGGCTGTTTTTCGACCGCGCACTGTTGGCATGGATGGCCCGGGCAAAGATCTCCTTCCCGGTACCGGTTTCGCCCGATATGAGGACGTTGGTATCGCCGGCCGCGGCCTGGGCCACCTGATTGTAGCAGGCCTTGAGACGTTTGCTTTCACCCACGATGCCGTCCAGGTTCAGGGCCACGGGCTTATGGCGGCTCTGGGTTTTTTCCTTGCGATACTCCAGTACCCGCTTGAGGCAGAGGGTGATCTCCTGGAGCGATCCTGATTTTTGAACGTAGTCCCAGGCACCGTTTTTGATGGCGATTTCGGCGCCGTCCACCGTGCCGAAGCCGGTAAGAATGATCACTTCCGGCTCGGACACCGCCTGCCGGATTCGGGCGACAATATCGAGGCCGCAGCCGTCGGGCAGGTGCACATCGAGCAGGACTACATCGTAAGGATCCTGCTCCACGGCGAGCAGCCCCTCGATCAGGGTCTGTTTCCACACGGGGGCGCACCCCATGCGTGCGGTCAGGGTGGCCAGGGTTTGATAGACCGATGAGTCGTCGTCGATGATGAGGATGTTTTCCATGTTTCCTGCTGTCGGTTACGCCGATTCTTGTGAGCCAAAGGCATATTATATTGGCTATCGGCCAGGGCGTCATAAACTTTAGCGCCGTTGCGACAAAATGGGTTGAGGGAATCGTTTATTGCGTGGTAGCGTAACTGCGGATGATCACTTCCGAAATTCAGGTTGGTAGACGAATTCCGCGATTGAAGGTGTGCGGTGCTGCAGGGCGCCCTGTTCGGCACGACCGCCGTGATAGGCATGCTGGCCCCCCTTGTGATCACACCGGGCCTGATTTTCGATGGCCGCTCGATCATGTTGAGTCTTTGCGCCTTGTTTTACGGGCCTTGGGCGGCGGCCATCGCCGCTATGATGGCGATCGTCTGCCGATTCTCCATCGGCGGTATCGGCATCGTCACTGGCGTGCTGGTCATTTTCTCCTCGGTATCGCAATCTCATCATTCACTCGCCCGAAGCGATCTTTGTCAATCTCAAGGACCAGCTGATATTGGCCAATCACGCGTGCCAGGAGCTCTTTGGCTCCCATTGCGAAAATGACCTGATCGGGAAATCACCTTGCGATCTGTTTCATGCCGACTATCGCGACCAGGTCCGGGAGCGTATCCGCCGGTTGCGCGATGACGGGCAGCCCGTGCCCCTGATCGAGGAGAAGATCGTTCGGCTGGACGGCCAGGTGGTGGATGTCGAGGTGATCGCGGCGCCCTTCGCTTACGGCGGGGAAAACGCCATCTACGTGATCCTGCGCGACATTACTTCACGCAAGCAGAATGAGGCGGAACTTCAGCGCCTCCTGGCAGCCATCGGCACGCTGGCCAGCGGTATCGCCCACGACTTCAGCTCTTAAAGCAGGCCGATATGCCCTGATCACCTTCAGCGATACGGGATGCGGCATCGATCCCGCCATCCGGGACAAGATATTCGAGCCCTATTTTACCACCAAGCCCCAGGGCAAGGGGACCGGGCTGGGCTTGTCGGTGGTTTACGGCATCGTGAAGGAGGTCGGCGGAGATATTCGTGTGATCAGCGAGGTGGGCCAAGGGACGACTTTCGAAATTTACCTGGCGCTGATTGACAAAACAGCGCGCAGTGAGGTGCCAGGCGCAAACACCAATGGGGCGCCGGGGGGCAACGAGCGTATCCTTCTGGTGGATGACGAGGCGGCCATCGCGCGGCTGGAAAAGCAGATCCTGGTCCGTCTCGGTTACCAAGTCCGTGAACAGGCCAGCAGCGTGGACGTCCTGAACCTGTTTCGCCAGGATCCCTAGGCCTTCGACCTGGTCATCACCGATATGGTCATGCCCAACATGACCGGAGAGGCGCTGGCCCGGGAAATGCTGGCCATTCGCGCCGATCTGCCCATCGTCATCTGCACCGGATTCAGTGAGAAGATCGGGTCCGAGGAGGCCATGGCCATGGGCATCAAGGGGTTTCTCATGAAGCCGGTCGGCAAGGGCGAAATGGCCCGCACGGTCCGCAAGGTGCTGGATGAGGTCAAGCCCGTGCATGCCAGCGCCTGAGCCATTGGTGCTGCCATCCAATATAACGACTTGTTTTAGATCGCGTTTTGAGTATACTGAAATCACGTCCCAGACAATGCCCTGAGCTGGTTTTAGATTTCCCAATAGTGCTTCATGCCATTACGATGCATATGGCTTTGGTTGCCTTAAGCTGACATTGCGGCGGTGTCGATGCCCCGTGACACGGTTTCGGCGTTCATCGTGCGTTTTCGGACAGCAGGAACGTCAAGGACGCCGGCTGTCCCTGTTCCCCCTTTTAACAACCCAACCGATACAGGGGGTAACCATGCCAGCAAATTCAACCTGTCAGGCGCTGGAACGGCGGATCGCCGAATTGGAACTGGAATTGAAAGCCTGCCGCGAGGAAAGAGGCTTCAATCTGCCGCCGATCGGTCCGATGTCAACGGATATCACCGAACGGGTGAGCGCCGAACAGAAGTATCGGCAGAGCGAGGATCGGTTCCGTCAGGTCTTTATGACCAGCCCGGACGCCATCAACCTCAATCGGGTCGAAGATGGCACATACATCGACATCAACGAAGGGTTCACCGCCCTCATGGGCTATACCCGCGAGGAAGTCCTGGGCAAGACCTCCGTCGAATTGGGGATCTGGCATAACCCGGAGGACCGGCGGCGGCTGCTTCACGAGTTGAAGGCGCATGGCCATGTCAAAGAGCTGGAGGCCCGCTTCGTGCGCAAAAGCGGCGAGGTCGGCGTGGGGCTGATGTCGGGGCTCATCCTGCGTTTCGACGGCGAAGACGTCATCCTGTCCATTACCCGGGACATTACCCATCGCAAGGCCGCCGAAGATGCGTTGCGGGAAAGCGAAGAGAAGTACCGACTGCTCGTGGAACATGCCGGAGAGGCCATTTTTATCGCCCAGGAGGGGATGCTGCGCTTCGTCAACCGTCGGACCGAGCAGCTGAGCGGTTATACGTCCGAGGAGTTGATTGCCAGACCGTTTCAGGAATTGATTCACCCGGACGATCGGGCGCTGGTGGTGGACCACCACTTCAAGCGGCTCAAAGGGATCAAGATGCCGCCCCGTTATAGTTTCAGGATCGTCGATCGATCGGGTGTGGCGCGGTGGGTCGAGTTGAACGCGGTGCTGATCGAGTGGCAGGGGCAACCGGCCACCTTGAATTTTCTCCACGACATCACCGATCGCAAGCGGGCCGAGGAGGCTTTGGAAAAGCGTATTCTGGCCTTGACCATGCCCTTGGATGCCGCGGAGAGCATCAAATTCGAGGATCTTTACAACTTGCGAGACATCCAGCGTCTCCAGGACGAGTTCGCGGCAGCCACCGGCGTGGCCTCGATCATCACCCATACCGACGGTACGCCCATTACGAAACCGAGCAACTTCTGCCGGTTATGCAACGACATCATTCGAAAGACGGAAAAGGGCCGCATCAACTGTTACGCCTCGGATGCGGTGATCGGCCGCGTTTCCGACAAGGGGCCCATCATCCAGCCCTGCATGAGCGGTGGGCTCTGGGATGCGGGGGCGGCGATTTCGGTGGGGGGCAAACACATCGCCAATTGGCTCATCGGACAGGTGCGCGACGACACCCAGAACGAGGAGAAGATCCGCGCCTATGCACGCCGCATCGGTGCCGACGAACAGGCCGCGGTCGAGGCCTTCCACGAGGTGCCGGCTATGTCGCGGGAACAGTTCGCACGGGTGGCCCAGGTCCTGTATACCCTCGCCAGTCAACTGTCCACCACCGCCTACCAGAATGTGCAGCAGGCACGCTTCATCAGCGAACGCAAGCGGGCCGAAGAAGAGAAGGCGCGCATCGAGTCCCAATACCGGCAATTCCAGAAGGTGGAGGCCATCGGCCGGCTGGCCGGCGGCGTGGCTCACGATTTGAACAATCTGTTGACGCCTATCATGGGTTACAGCGAGTTGCTGTCCGGAGATCTCGCCCTGGGCGATCTGCGCCGGGATTCCATCCAACAGATCTTGCGGGCGGCCTACGGGGCGCGCGATCTGGTGCATCAGCTTCTGGCCTTCAGCCGCAAGCAAACCCTGAAATATCAGCCGCTGAACCTGAATAAAACCGTACGGGGGTTTGAAAAGTTGCTTCGACGCACGATTCGGGAAGACATCGATCTCAGGATCGTCGCTTCGCCTGACATCCGCACCATCATGGGGGACATCGGCCAGATCGAGCAGGTCGTGATGAACCTGTTTGTCAATGCCCAGCAAGCCATGCCCCAGGGGGGCCGGCTGACCATCGAGACGGCCCCGGTCACCCTCGATGCGGCCTATGCGGCAGCGCACCACAACATCCAGCCGGGCCGCTATGTGATGCTGGCGGTCAGCGACACCGGCCGGGGCATGGATCAGGAGACCCTGGAGCATATTTTCGAGCCGTTTTTCTCGACCAAAGGGGACCAGGGCACCGGCCTGGGATTGGCCACGGTTTACGGTATCGTCAAGCAGCACGGCGGCCATGTGTGGGTCTACAGCGAGGTGGGCAAAGGATCCACTTTCAAGGTGTATCTGCCCGTTTCAGAGCAAAGCCCCGCCGAGAGCACGGTAGAAGAAGAGGCCGCATCGCACATGCAAGGTTCGGAAACGATTCTTTTGACGGAGGACAACGACCAGGTGCGTCACCTGGCCGAAGCGGTTTTGAAACGACAGGGGTACACGGTCCTGGTGGCCGGTCGCGGCGCCGAAGCACTGGGTTTGTTGAAGGCACACGCGGGAAAGGTGGACCTTTTGTTGACCGATGTGGTCATGCCCGATATGAACGGAAAGGTGCTGTTCGAAAAATCGGCGGCCGTGCAGCCCGGTCTCAGGGTTCTGTACATGTCGGGATACACGGACGACGTCATCGCCAATCGCGGCGTGCTGGACGAGGGCGTCCGGTTCATCCAGAAGCCCTTCACCGTCCGGGCGCTGGCCGCCAAAGTGCGGGAAGTTTTGGAAGGATAGATGCATGTTTGAGATCGAGGATTGGAGCAAGGAGCGGGTGCATACCGTCATGCGTGAAGTGCTCTTCAGCATGAACTACATGTGGTTTCTCATGGAATCGTGGGCCCGGCAGCACTGCCCCCAGCAAACCGGGGAAGAATCGTTTCAGCAGCTGTCCGATGAGTTCGGGCGCTACCAGGCCCAGCGCCTGGAAAAAATTCTGGACGATAAGCTGACCGGCGTGGATCGTCTGATCGCCTTTGTGAAGCACTCCCACTGGTGCGCCTTCGAAGAGATCGAGCTGACGCCCCTGTCGGACACGCGCCTGCGCATGCGAACCTTGGGGTGCACGGCCCAGAAGGCCGCCCAGAAATGGGGGTTATCCCATTACGATTGCGGTCCGGGCGGGTTGCGGCTGCGCCAGGCGTTTTTTGCCCGGGTCATTCCCACCGCCAAGGTCGAGCGCGTTTTTACGCCGCCGGACGCGAAGCCGTCCGGCACGCCCGATGCAGCGGCCTGCGAGTGGATCATCACTATCTGATCGCGCGGATCATTCTACTCTTTCGATCCGGCCGGAATCCTTTGGCATCCCGGACCGGATATCAGGCTTCGGCCGCCGGTGTCCGGCACCACTTGAACCTGGGTGGCGATACGCTCCTTGAGGGCTGGGACATGGGAAATGACGCCGATCAGTTTTCCCTCCTGCCGCAGGCCGGCCAGCGTCTCCAAGGCCGTGTCCAATGCTTCGTCGTCCAGGGTCCCGAAGCCTTCATCCAGAAACAGGGAATCGACCCGGACCTTGCGGCTGGCCATATGGGAGAGCCCCAGGGCCAGGGAGAGGCTGACGATAAAGCTTTCGCCCCCGGAAAGGTTCTTGGTCGAGCGTACCTCACCGGCCTGGTAGTTATCGATGACATCGAGCTCGAGGGGCTGAGTCCGGTTCCGGAACAACAGGTACCGGTCGGTCATCTTGCGCAGCTGTTGGTTGGCGTGGCCGATCATCATCTCAAAGGTCAGTCCCTGGGCAAAATTGCGATATTTCTTCCCGTCGGCCGAACCGATGAGCTGATGGAGAAGGTCCCAGCGCTCGCATTCCCGGCGGTGCGCCTCGACGGCCTGCAGTCGTTCGCGCTGCCTTTCCTTCAGGGTATCGTTGTCCTTCAGCCGCTGGTGGATGGCGCCGATCTCCTGCTGTAGACGCCGCTGTTCGGCGACCAGGTCGGCAAGGGCCTGCGCCAGTTCGTCTCGCGATCTATCGGTAACCTGTTTCCGGCGCTCTTCTTTCAGCGCCCTTGCCTTTTCCCGCGCCATGGCCTCCAGTCGGGTGGTTTCATCGGTCAGCGCCTGGGATTCGCGGCTCAAGCGTTTACGCTCCTCTTCGGGCAGGCAAGCCGCTCGGTACTGTTCTTCATTTGCGAACCCCGACGCCGTCAACTGCGACAGGAAAGCCGCTTCGGCGCTGTTCAGTTGGATGTCTCGCGCCGCGATCGAATGCTTCAGCGCCTCCCTTGAAGCGTTCAACCGGCCGAGCTCCTGGAGCGCGGCATCGCATTGGCCGCGGGCGATCTCCAATTTTTTTTCGGCGGCCTCCAAGGCATGGGTCAGGCGGCGCTCTTCGTCGTCCGGATCATTTTCGCCAAACAGCGCGCTTCTCTCGCGCAACAAGGCGGCTCGATCTTCCAGCAGCGCGTTGTACGCGCTGCGCATTTTCCGAAGTTCATTCTCGAACTCCCCAAGTCGTTTTTCCTGATGGCGGGTCTGGATCTCCAGTTCGGCAATCTTCTGATCCAGGGTCGATTTTTCCTTTTGACGCGATACCCATTTCTCCTTACGATCGGTCAATTGCTTCTGAATGTCTTTCAAATCATCGGTCGACCCGATCGTCAGCCCGAATGGGGCGATCTCCGCCCGCAGCCGTTCAAGGCCGTTGGCCACTTCCGTCTGCAGCGCCGCGGCCTCTTTTTCGAGCCGCGCCAGGATCGCCTCGGCGGAATCCTTCCGGTGCGCGGCGGCCTGGGCTTCGCGCTCGGCCGCGGCCAGCTTGTCCCTGACTTTTTCCAGGTCGGCACGCAGGACGTCCAATTCCGTTTGCGCTGCCTCGGCGGCCTCGACGATCCGGGCGGCGCGCTTCAAGGCGGTGTCGTTGTCGCCTCCAAGCCGGGTCAGCTTTCCGGCCAGATCCGGATCGTCGGCATCCAGGCCCAATTCCGCGCAAGCCGTGACGATCGATCGGCTGGCGGTTTCGAGTTTTTCCGCCAGCTCTTTCTGGCCGGCTGCGAGCTGATCGAGGTCTTTGCGGGTCTGGGCCTGTTTGACCTTCAGGTCGGATATGGCTTGGGTGACCGCCTTGAGTTCGACCCTGACCGCGTCGAGTCGTTGCCGGGTTTCATCCGCGGCCGGAATGTTGCCGCGTGCAAAGGGATGCTCCGTGGCACCACACAGGGGACAAGGTTCGCCGTCGCTGAGTTGACTGCGGGCGGTTTCGAAGCTTTCGATGGCCTTTACCAGGGAAAGATTGGCTTCCAGCACCACCCGTTCCCGCTCGACGAGCGCCTCTTTTTCAATTTGATGCCGCAGTCGATCGTTCAGGGCCGCTTCATCCGCAACGCATGCGGTTTTACGCCGATCCTGCGCCTCCATGAGCCGCCGGGAGGTGGCGGCGGCTTCGGCGGACTCCAATGCCCTGGTCAGAAGGGCCTGGCGCGAGGTCAGGCAGGCCAGGCGCTGGCGCCATTCAGGAAGCGTTTCGCCTTCCAACAATGAATGGACATGCTGTTGCTGTGTTGCCAGGCCATCCTGGCCGCGTGCCAGCGATTGCCGGGCCGCCTCGAAGGCCGTGACCCGTTTTTGCCAGAGACGGCCGGCGGACCGGGTTTCCTCGGCGGATTGGCCGATCTCCCGGCGCTTGTCCGTCAGTTGGGTATCCACGCGAGCGAGGGCCTCACAGTTTCCGCGCAGGCCGGCAAGATTTTCCACCAGCGCCTCGTCGGCCCGGGTCTCGTTCAACTGCCGCTCAAGTGCCGCGAGGGCGGTTTGTTTCTCTTTCAGTCGGGCCGTGTCGGCCGCTTGCCTGGCGCGCAGCGCGGCGAGGGATTTTTCGTGGTCGGCCAGCGTGTCGGCGGACGATTGGATGGGGCCCTCTTTTTCCCGGATCTTGAGGTCCAGCTCGCGCGCCGCGCGGATGATCGGCAGGTGCTTTTGCCGGGCGACCTTCTGTGCCTCAAGGTTTTCGAGGGCCGCCGTCAGGGCTGTCCGGGCGTCCGCGGCGTTCTTTTCCTGGGCAGCGAGCAGGGTCGTGTTCTTGTCGTGGTTTTGGCGCTCGGTCTGCTGCGCGTTTCGAAGAGCGACCAGCGAGGCATGATCGGCCGCCAGTTCAAGGGCTTGCAGGGCCCGGGAGAGCCTACCCTGCTCGGGCGCGAATGCTTCCCGGCGGACCAGCAGATCCCGACGCTGCGTCTCGACCTGCGCCAATTCCGTTTCGAGGCGTGCAATGCCGTCGCACCAGGCCAGGGCTTGCTGCCGTTCGGTGATTTTGCGGCCGAGCGTCTCCTCGTGTCGGCGTTTTTCCACCAGGGTGGCGTTGAGCTGGCGTTCATCTGCTTCGGTCAGCGGCGTCATCCCATCCAGTTCGACCTGAAGGGCATCGCGCGCTTTGTGCACTTCCGCGCGGCGTTCGTGAACCCGCATGGAGATCCGGCTGTAGATGTGGGTTCCGGTGATCTGCTCGAGGATCGGTGCGCGTTCGTCCGGCGCCGCCTGTAAAAAGGCGGAAAAGCCGCCCTGGGCCAGCAGCATCGAGCGGGTGAAACGGTCGAAATCCATGCCGGTGGCCGCCTCGATCTGCTCGGCGACCCCGCGCAGCTTGACTTCGAAGACGCGTCCCGAGTCGGCGTCGGCGATCTCGTGCCGGGGGGCCTGCAATTCTCCTTCCGGCCGTTTATGGGCCCGGTGCTGGCTCCAATGGCAACGGTAGCGGCCGGCCTGGGTTTCGAACGTGGCCTCGGCAAAGCACTCGCCGGTCTGGCGCGACATGATTTCATTGCCGCTCTTGTTGATTCGGCTCAGGCGGGGCGTGCGGCCATAGAGGGCCAGGCAGATGGCATCGAGGATCGTGGTCTTGCCGGCGCCCGTCGGTCCGGTGATGGCGAAGATGCCGTCGGCAGCGAAGGCCGGATGGGTCAGGTCGATCCGCCATTCGCCGACCAGGGAGTTCAAATTCTTGAAGTGGACCTGCAGAATGCGCATCGATCGCCTCTCTAAGTTTCGCCGGGGTCCGCTTCGTCGAGCGACGCGACCGTTTCCAGGTAGGCGCCAAGCAGCGCCGCACGTTGGCTTGGGGGGACCTCGTGTGCATCCAGGCAGCGTTCGAATACGTCGTGAACGTTCAGATCGTCGAGGGTTTCCTCCTCGTGAAGTTGCCCCAGGACCTGCGCGCTGAGCCGGTTGTTCTTCACACGCAAAATTTCCAACTTGGACCCGGCAACGGCGGCGTCCAGCCGGGCGCGCAAATCTCCGATCACCGCCGCACCGTCGTAGACGACTTCGATCCAGGCCTGGGACTCGGTTGAGGTGAGTCGGGAAAGTCCGGCTGAAATGGCTTCCCAGTCGCCTTCGATGCGTTCGAGCCTCTGGAAAACAGGCACCGGGATCAACCGTACCGTGGTGCGGCCATCGCTTTGGCCGGCATCCAGCGTCACCCGGCAGACGCTTTTGTTTTGCCGCGCCTCGCCGAATCCCATGGGCAGCGGCGATCCACTGTAGCGCATCGTCTCGGAACGGTTCACCCGTTGGGGGACATGGAGATGGCCGAGGGCCAGGTAGTCGAGCCATGCAGGGAAGATGGCGGCCGTCACGTGCGCCAGGGATCCGACATAGAGTTTCCGCACCCCGTCCCCTTCAGTGGTTTGCCCGCCGGCCGTGAAGAGATGGCCCATGGCTATGATGGGGACGTGCATGCCCAAGGCCTTGCGTTTCTGTTCGGCCAGGGCGGTCACCTCGGCATAGTGCGCGCGGATGCCGTCGATCAACTTGCGCTCTTTGTCTTCGATGCTTTCACCGGCCTCGGCCGTCCGGATATCACGGTCCCGCAGGTAGGGGACGGCGCACACGATCAATTCCGCGGTGCCGTCTTTGCCGCAAAGCACCAGGACCTCGTCCGCCCGATGTTCGGTGGTCGAGCCGATCACATGAACATCGAGCGCCTTGAGCAGATCCCGGGGGGCGTTCAGAAAGGAGGGCGAATCGTGGTTGCCGCCGATGACCACGATATGGCGGCAGTCGGAGGCCGCCACGCGGCATAGAAAGCGGTAGTAAAGTGCTTGGGCACGATTGCTCGGGGTGGTATTGTCGAAGATGTCACCGGCCACCAGCAGCACATCGATCCCTTCCTGTTCGATGGTCTGCGACAGCCAGTCGAGGAAGGTTTCGAACTCCGCGTAGCGTTTGCGGCCGTAAAGGGTCCGCCCGATATGCCAGTCCGAAGTATGCAGCAGGGTAAGGCGGCAGGCGCGGTTGCCCGACGCCTGCTGCATCTTCGTCCCGGTCGGGTCGGATGTTTCCGTGGAGATCAACGCCCGTGTGTCCCCCTAAAAGAGAAACGCACAGCGCACGGCGACCTCCACTTCCGGTGCGCCGTCGTCGAGGCCGATGCCGGTACCGCCGCCGATCAGGAGATCCGGCCTGATTTCATAATCAAAACCGACCCGAAACTGGATATCGTTGTCATATTCGTCATACGCCTCGGTGGCGAAATTGATTTCGCCCTGCAGATTGAGCTGGGGGGCGACTTCGAAAACGACCCCGCCGCCGGCCAGGAACTGCAGCTCGCCGTCCAGCTCGCCGTCGTAAGGGCCGATGTCCACATCCATGTCGCTGTTCTGGCGGGCGCCCACATGAGCGATCAGCGCCAGTGCCCGGCTGGCCTGGAAGCGGCCTGCGGCGAACACCTCGACGTTGACTTCACCCGAGGCGCTTGGCAGCACGACATCTTCGGAGCCGGTGGGCAAGGTGACCAGCAGACCGGCCGAGAGCATGTACTCGCTGGTTTTGATGAACTGGTATTTGCCCCAAAGCTCGATGTCACCGAGGCCGTTTTCGCTGCTGTAGTCGTCCGGGTCGAACCGGATGACATTGAAACGGCCGCCGATTTCGAGCAACCGGTTGGCCGGCAGCGAAGTGATGAAGGTCGGCCCCAAAGTCCATGCATCGGCGTCACCGAAGGGCGTGTCCCATTGCTGAAATCGTAGCGTGCCATCCACCCAGTTTTGCTGGACGACCGCCCCATCCCATTCGGGTCGCTGCAACAAACGGTCGTTTTGGGTCACATCGGCCGAACTGATGGCGGCCAGGCCTAAGATGATTGACATCATACTGATAATAAGCAACTTTTTCATGAATAGCACCTCTCTCCTTTTGAAGCCGTATGGATATGTGGTGATCTGACGCAAGCGACGATGCCCTCTTCGTCGAACATCCGATCCCCGATGATGTTCTGCGGGCAGGGGAAGGCAGGGAGTAGACAACTGGCCTTCCTGATATCACAGCGTTTTCAAAATGACAAACGGATCGCACCGGGAGCAGCTATTCTAACTGATTGCCATTCATCAAATCCGGCCCGGGTGGGACAGGTGGCCGATGCCACACGCCAAGCGGTCAAGTGTCGCTAAAATGCACGGCGGGCGGCCAAGAAACTCCCCCGGCCTGCGCCGGGGTCAAACAGTCTGGGCCGCTTGTCCGCCGTTTGCATGACACCCAATATCGTTCACTTAAGGTTATCAGTCTTCCATCCGGGCGGGTGTAAAACCCGCCCCTACACCGCCTGCATATTGCCCTTGCGTGTCGTCCTGCCCAGACCTCGTAGGGGCGGGTTTTACACCCGCCCACAGCATCCGCTGAAGTGAACGGCATTGGCATTAAACCGGCAATAGGACCGCAGGCTCACGTGACCCTGGCCACCTGCCCTACCCGGGCCTGCTATGCCCGTTGCGATGCGAATTTTTATATCAGAAAAATTTTGGAAGACGCACCCATCAGGGTGAATCACATGTCAGGGCTTGCGGATATTGAGTTTTCGCATGCGGGCGCGCAAGGTGCTGCGGTCCAGGCCCAGGATTTCGGCGGCGCTGTTTTTGCCGCTCACTTTCCACTCGACCTGTTCCAGTATCCGTTGGATATAGTCCCGCTCGACACTTTCCAGGGTTTGTTCGCGTTTCGTAGCATCTCGTTGCGGTTTTTTCAGCTCATCCACTAACCGCAACTTGGGACCCGAGGAGTTGATTACCGCCCGTTCCAGGACATTTTCCAGCTCGCGGACATTGCCGGGCCAGTGGTACTGCCGCAGCGCATCCATGACGCCCGCCGGGACGATTTTTATGGATTTGCCCAGTCTTTTCGCGATTCGGTCGACATAAAAATTGACCAGCAGCGGGATATCATCCAGACGATCGCGCAGGGGCGGCATGGTGATGGGGAAGACGTTGAGCCGGTACCACAGATCCTCCCGGAAAGCCCCCTTGCGCACCTCCTCCTCCAGGTTGCGGTTGGTGGCGGCGATGATGCGTACATCGACTTTGATCGTGGCGGAGCTGCCCAGTCGTTCGAACTCCCCGTTATCGATGACTTGGAGGAGCTTTGGCTGCAGTTCCAGGGGAAGTTCGCCGATCTCGTCCAGAAACAAGGTGGCGCCGTCGGCGATTTCAAAGCGCCCGATGCGTCTGGCGTGCGCCCCGGTAAAGGCGCCTTTTTCATGGCCGAAAAGTTCGCTTTCGATCAGATTGGCGGGCAAAGCGGCGCAATTCATCTTGACCAGGGCGCGATCCTTGCGCAGGCTCAGACCGTGGATGGCGCGCGCCACCAACTCCTTGCCCGTCCCGGTTTCTCCGAGAATCAAGACGTTGGTGTCGGTGCCGGCGATTTGTTCGACCTTGTAGAACACGTAATTGATGGCATCGCTCCGGCCGACGATGTTCTCATGATTGTATTCCAGCTTGATCTCTTCTTGAAGATAGGACCTCTCGGCTTCGAGCTGGTCCTTGAGCTTTTTGATTTCAACAAGCGCGTCTTCGGCGACTTGCCGGCTTTGCTCCGCCGCTTGTTTGGCCGCGTTGAGGTCGGCCGTTCGTTTGGAAACGATCTCCTCGAGGTGCCTTTTGTAATGTTCGCGCTCGGTGACATCCTCGATGGCCAATAAAATCAACTGAGTCTGGTTTGCCTTGCCGTGAATCCGCCTGGCATTCAGGTGCATGATCTTGCGGCCGATGTTCCTGAAGACATGTTCCACCTCGAAATCATGAAAATTGGTATTCCGAGGAAGGACCTTTTCAAGCAATTCCCTGAGCTTGGGGATGTCCCATTGCCGATTTCCCAGGTCGTAAATCAGGACGCCCTCGGTCTCATCCGGTTTGACATCGAAGGTCTGGTAGAAAGACGCGTTGGCGGTGACCACTTTCAGATCCGGGCTCAGCACGAGCAACGGTTCACGAATCGACCCCAGGATGCTGTTGAAGATATCCAGAAAAGCTTTTGGCATTCGACGGTTCCGCCCTTATCGCATGGGTGACATCACACTGAAAAATTAACACAAAATCGGGACGGAATCAATTTCTGGGCTAAGACAGTTTCACCACCATCTTTCCCACATTTTTTCCTTGAAAGAGTCCGAGGAATGCCTCCACCGCCTTATCGATGCATTCTACTACCGTTTCCCTATGCTTCAGTTTGCCGGCGCGATAATAACCGCCTACTTCTTTTGTTTGCGGTTTTAGGATGCGATGACTGCCTTGGGGCCGGATATCATTTTCAAGGTAACCGTGAAGCGGATCGCTTTCCGGCAGTCGTCCGAGATACGTCCTGCTCATTGATGTATTGAATCCCTTTCCGTTTTTGTCAAGTGCACCTCGACCCAGTGTTCCTTGCGGTCGTCGATCAGAGGGATGCTGTGATCGTCCTGCACGCGGCCATCCACAACCACACGCTTCCCCCCTTTGCCGACGGGTAGTTGCATGACCGTGATATGGTAAACGGTCTCCCGGTAGCGGTAATGCATTTTAAACCCGTCCCAATCCGCTGGAAGGCACGGCGTAAACCGCAGTTTGTCCACTTCGAGGTCGAGGCCCAGCAAAGATTCCAGAATGAGACGATACATCCAGGCGGCCGAGCCCGTGTACCATGTCCAGCCACCGCGGCCGGTGTGCGGAGGCACCGCATAGACGTCGGCCGCAATGACGTAAGGCTCCACTTTGTAGGTGGCGGTTTCCTCAGCCGATCGGGCGTGGTTCACCGGGTTGATCATGTTAAAGAGCTCCCAGGCGCGCCGGTTGTCCCCCAGGCGGGCAAAAGCCATTGCGGCCCAGATGGCCGCGTGCGTATATTGCCCGCCGTTCTCTCGCACGCCGGGCACATACCCTTTGATATAACCGGGATTCAGCCCCGATGTGTCGAAAGGCGGATCCAACAGCTGGATCAGTCCATGCTCGCGGCGAACGAGGTGCTCGTCCACCGCTTCCATCGCCAGACGCGACCGTTCATGATCGCCGGCACCCGAAAGCACGGACCAGCTCTGCGCAATCGAATCGATCCGGCATTCGGGATTTTCCGCCGACCCAAGCGGCGTGCCATCGTCGAAGTAGGCGCGGCGGTACCACTCGCCATCCCAGCCATGCCGCTCGATGTTGCGGCGCAGTTGTTCCGCCGCCTCGTGGCAGCGTTCGGCAAAGGCCATGTCGCCGCGTATGCCGGCCAATTTCCTGAAACGCACGAGGACTTCATACAGGAAAAATCCCAGCCACACGCTTTCGCCCCGGCCGTGTTCACCCACCAGGTTCATCCCGTCGTTCCAATCACCGGAACCGATCAGCGGCAGGCCGTGTTCTCCAAATCTAAGGCCGTTGAGGATGGCGCGGACACAGTGTTCATATAGACTGGCCGTCTCCTCGGATCGCCCGGGCAGATCGTAATAAGATTCTTCATCCGTTTTTAACGATCGACCTCGGAGGAAGTGGATGGGCTCATCCAAAACACCGGTGTCCCCTGTGGCCAGGACATAGCGGCAGGTCGCGAGAGGCAGCCAGAGGTAATCGTCCGAACAGCGTGTCCGCACCCCCCGGCCTGCAGGTGGATGCCACCAGTGCTGAACATCTCCTTCCGAAAATTGGCGGGCCGCGCACAGGAGCAGATGCTCGCGCACGATATGCGGCCGAGCGTGGATGAGCGCCATCACGTCCTGCAACTGATCACGGAAACCGAAAGCGCCTCCCGATTGGTACGAAGCGGTGCGGGCCCATAACCTACACGTCAGCGTTTGGTACAACAGCCAGCCGTTGGCCAGCATGTTCAGGGATGGATCGGGCGTTTCGACATGGACCGCCCCCAGGGTGTGCGCCCAGTGCTGCCACACCGCTTCGAGGGCGACGCGCGCGGCTAGGGAACCTCGAAAGCGATGGACCAGGTTGCGGGCATCTTCGGGATTGCGCCCTACGCCGAGCCGAAAGACGATTTCCCGCTCCTGCCCGTCGGTCAGATCGAAGCTCACTTGCATCGCGGCGCAGGGATCCAGGGCAGCCCCCACCTTTCCGGACAGGCGCGTGCGTTTCATCGCTGCCGGGCTTTGCAGCGTGCCGTTGCGGCCCAGAAATTCGGTCCGATCGCCGGTGACCGTTCGCATCTTGTCGTCCACGTCGAAGAACGCCACCCGGTCCCGAAACTCGGTGTTATAAGCGTTACGCGCGAACATCGCACCGCTGCTCGGGTCGATTTCGGTGATGACATGCATGCCCGCGTCGGGGCGCAAATCGCCCAGTACCCATTCCGCGTATCCGGTAGCCGATATCCGGCGGGAGCGCCCCGACACGTTGCGCACTTTGAGCACCATGAACTTGATGGCTGCGTCCAGCGCGACAAAAACCCACAGCTCTGAATGGATGCCGCGTTCGGTGTGTTCGAAGACACTGTAGCCAAATCCGTGCCGGGTCACATACGGTGTTGCGCCGCGACAGGGCAGGGGCGTCGGCGACCAGAAGTGGCCGCGCTCTTCGTCACGGAGGTAAAGCGCCTCTCCGCGGGAATCACCGATAGGGTCGTTGGCCCATGGCGTGAGGCGGAATTCGTGGGCATTCTCGCTCCAGGTGTAAGCCAGGCCGCTTTCCGAGATGACGGTGCCGAAGTTCGGGTTGGCCAGCACATTGACCCAGGGTGCTGGTGTCACCTGTCCCCGCGCGGTGGTAATGACATATTCGCGCCCATCCGGGGTAAAGCCGCCCATCCCGTTGTAAAACCGCAGATCCTCGCGGGGCGATGCGGCTTCTGCCAGGGGTTCGGAGCGATGGGTGCGGGTCGGTACAAGCAACGGCACTTCGGCTGCCCCCACACGCCGCCGATTGAGTTGGTCGGCCAGCGATCCACGACTGTCGCTGATGATGGCGCGGGCGACCGCTTGGATCAAGATGCGGTCCTCCTCCGAGATCTGGTCGGCAGACCTTACAAAAATACCCCCGGGTCGATCGATCACGTTTGTTTCGGTGCCCGCGGCGATGATCCCCATGATCTGGTCGTGCAGGAGTTGCCGGTAACCGGCGTGATCTTCGTGCCAGATCACCAGGTCCACCGCCAATCCTTTGAGGCGCCAGTAGGCGTGGGCGCGCACCAGTTGATGTACCAGTTCGATGTTGGCCGCATCTTCGATCCGCACCAGCACAATCGGGAAATCGCCGGAAATGGCGTATCCCCACAGACCGGACTGCCCCCGACGGTTCTTGATGAGGATGCTCGGATCGGCTCTCAGCGCGCCGTTGGCATAGATGATCGAACCGGCCAGGCGTCCGTAGAGCTGTGCATCGGCCTGTGACGCATTGATCTGCCGCAGCAGGACCTGACCATGCGTCCAGGCCAGATCGAAAACGCGATCGGCCAGACGTCGATCCTGGTATTTATCCACCAGGTGCAAGGCGGCCTCACGGGAATCCGCGATGCCGGTGACGATGTTGATCGTTGCCGACTCCTCGGGTCCCAGAACGATCCCGCATTGAATGGCGACAATCGGATCGAGCACGGAGCCCTCGCTGCCCGAGAGCGCCCCCGTATAAAATCCACCGACCCCGAGCATCGCCTGGGGATCGGCGACGGTGTTGCCGCGGCCGATGAACCGCCTGCGATCGGTTTCATAGGAGACTGCCTGGATCGAAGCGCCGTGCACGGCCATCAGGTGCAGCATCACGGGCGACGGCTCGCCTTGCGAGCGGGGCCGGCGCGTGCACAGGATTGCCTGCTGCCCGCCGAGGATTTCGGTCTGCACGAACAGGTTGCTGAACGCCGGATGCAGCGCGTCCGCGGCAGCCGGTGCCAGGACCACTTCCGCATAACTGGCGACGTCGATCGCCCGGCGCGTCCGCGCGCGATTGGTGATCCGGACGCGGCGCAGTTCGATGTCATCCTCGAGCGAAACGGCGATCTCGGTATGGGTGTCATAGCCGTGGTCGTGCGAGCGAAACTCGGCGCGTCCTTCCGAGAAGATCACCTCGGCGTGCTCCGATCGTTTGAGCGTCGGCTGACATGCGGTCGACCAGAACGCCCTGCTGGCCGCGTCGCGGATGTAACAGAAAGTGCCCCAGTTGTCACAGGTGCGGTCCTCGCGCCAACGGGTGACGGCCAGGTCTCTCCAGCGGCTGTAACCGCCGCCGGCATTGGTAATCATCACGTGGTAGCGTCCGTTGGACAGCAAATGTGCTTCCGGGTTCGGTGTGTCGGGGCTTGTGAAGACGCGAATCGGCGCCTCCGGCGCGCTGAAAACCATTTGGTGCTCGGGTGCTTCGGTGGTCTGCGCATAGGACGATGTCGCCTTGGGGATACGCTCCTGGAGCAAGAGCCGGGTCGCTTGAAACATGGGAACCGATTCGAATCGCTTCTGCATCGGCCGGTCCAATAGCAGATTGGCCAAAGCGAGCAGGCTCATGCCTTGGTGATGGGCCATGAAGGATCGTACCACGGCGTGCGATTGGCCACTCGGCAGACGCGAGGGCGTGTAATCGATCGCTTCGAACAGGCCATAACGGGTTTCGAAGCCCTCGTCCGAGAGTCGCGCAAGATTCAGGCACGCCTGCTCGGGGGCGACCATCAGCGCCAGCGCCGAGGCATAGGGCGCAATCACCAGGTCCTCGGCGAGACCACGCATGATCCCCAGGCCGGGTACGCCAAAGGCGCGGTATTGGTAATTGAAATTTACATCGATGGCATTGTACCCACATTCCGAAATGCCCCAGGGCACACCGCGTTTTTTACCATAGGCGATCTGCCGGGCCACCGCCGCCTTGTAGGTCTGGTCGAGCAAGGTGTCTTCGTAGGTCGGCATCACCAGCAGCGGCATCAGATACTCGAACATGGAACCGCTCCATGACAGCAGGAGCGGTTCGCCACCGGCGATGGTGAGCAAGCGGCTCAGGGCGAACCAGCTCTCCTGCGGCAGTTCTCCCTGGGCAATCGCCACGAAACTTGCAAAACGCGCTTCCGAAGCCAGAAGATCGTAGTAACCTGTTTCGCGTCGGTGTTCGTCGACATTGTAGCCGATCGCCAACAGATCCCGCTTCTCGTCAAAAAGAAAGCCATAGTCCATCCGCGCGAGCGCTTCGCATTGCAGGGCAAGCCCTTTTATCGACGCAAGCCGTTCTTGGGCATGCCGGCACCCCGCGTTGACAAGCCCTTGGAGTTCGGCCAACCGAGCACTCTGCCCGGAGGGTGCGGCGTTCGGTTGCTGCGCTATGGGCAGCAGGAGATTTTCGTCGAGTGACGCCAGTTCACGCAGGGTGGGGACCCGTTCGAGATCGGGAATGTCTACGAGACTTTCTCTGATGCCGTTCCGAGACGACAGGCGCGCTGCCCATGGTGCGAGACAGGTGAGTTCATCGAGGACGTCACGACATTGCCCGGCAAAGGCCCGGGACCACCACCCCAGTTGGCTATCGGGGTCCGCATCGAGAGCTTCGCTGCCTTCGACCAACTTCGCCGCGGACGTTGCCAGACTTTCCATGCACAGCCGCCAAGCCGTGAGCGTTTCAGGTGGGGCGTGGACGGCGGTTTCGATCTCCTCCTGAAGGCGGGCGAGCCGGGCGTGAGCGAATGCTTCTTCGTTTGCGGCCGCGATGGCCGCGATAATCCTGAGGGTGTCGCCTAAGCCCTCGAACAGGCGCGTCTCCAGGATCTTTTCATCGGAGAGTGCGATGAGACCGGGCCGCAACGTCAGCAGGTGGCCGGCCAGGTTTCCGCTGTCCACCGACGAAATGAAAAGGGGCGAAAGCGGTTTCAAAGATTGCGTGTCGTACCAGTTATAGAAGTGGCCGCGGTGCCGTTCCAGGCCTCCCATGGTGCGAAGTGCATTCGCCGTTCGTTCGAGGAGTTTTCCGGCCGAAAGGTATCCGAAGTCGTACGCGGCCAGATTGGATAGCAGGGCAAGGCCCATATTGGTCGGCGAGGTGCGGTGTGCGACCACGGCAACCGGATGCTCCTGGTAGTTATCCGGCGGCAGCCAATTATCCTGCGGGCCAACGAAAGTCTCGAAGAACGCCCAGGTTTTGCGGGCAAGCCGGCGCAGAAAGAAGTTTTGATCGGTTCGCAGCCATTCCCGGCGGCGGACGAGCGGCTGACTGACCCACCAGGCAATCGCCGGAGAGGCCAGCCAGAGACTCAAAAGGAACGCCGCCGCGCCGAGGGCCGCCGGCCTCGAAACGAGCAGATAAGTCCCCGTGGCAACGGCCAGGACCGGGGCAAACCACATGGTTCGCCATGAGACGGCGAAACCCGTGCCTTCGTGAGGATCCGTATCGCCCGACACATCCCATTGGAGAAGCCGCTTGCGCGTGATCAGCATCCGCCAGGCCGTGCGCGCCACCGCATCCAGGCTGAAGAAAGCTTCGTAGGGCAGGCATACGATCGTGAACGCCGCCTGCATCCATTGCCGGCGTGCCGCGCGCATCTCGGCTGCGAGGTGCTGCATCAAGGTCACATCGCCCTGCTTCTGAACCACACTCAGGGACGAGGCGATCAAGGAGGGCAGCAGGACCAGGCCGATGGCCGCCAGGGTCCAGAATCCCGACGATGGCAGGACGGTCCAGCCCAACAACAGCAGCAGGGTCAGCGCCGCGGCCATCAGGCTGCGCCGCAGGTTGTCGAAGATTTTCCAGCGTGAGAGCATGGAGAGCGGATTCTTCTGCCGGCGTGCATCGGGCCTGGGGATATCCGGCAACAGCCAGCGTGCAATCTGCCAGTCGCCGCGGATCCAGCGGTGCCTGCGGCTCACATCCGCGCTGTAGTGCGAAGGGTATTCCTCGTACAACTGCACATCGCTCAACAGCCCGGACCGGGCGTAGCATCCTTCCAGAAGATCGTGGCTGAGGATCCGGTTCTCGGGCAGACGCCCCGCCAGCGCCTGTTCGAATGCGTCCACTTCATAAATGCCCTTGCCGATGAACGAACCTTCCCCGAACAGGTCCTGGTATACATCCGAAACGGTGCGCGTATAGGGATCGATACCGGGCTCGCTGGCGCACATGTGCGCATAGCGCGACCGGTTCATGCCGGACAGGCTCACCGCCACCCGTGGCTGGAGTATGCCGTACCCCGCAACGACCCGTTGTCGGCCTTCGTCGTAGCGCGCGCAATTGAGCGGGTGCGCCATGGCGCCCACAAACTGCCAGGCCGAATCGCGTGCCAGTTGCGTATCGGTGTCCAGTGTGATCACATACTTGATATTCGGCAAGACCCTGGTATCACCGACGACGAGTGCAAAGCGGTCCTTTTTTGAACCATGTGCCCCGCCGCGCAGAAGCTGGTTCAAGTCCGTAAGCTTGCCGCGCTTGCGTTCGTATCCCATCCAGATTCGGTCGCGCGGATTCCATCGGCGCGGCCGATGAAACAAGAAGAAGGAAGCACCGGCCGGATTTGGGTATTTGTCGTTGAGCGCTTCGATGCGTTGCCTGGCCAGCCGCAACAGTGCCTCATCCTCCGGCAGATATTCTTTTTCGGCGTCGCGGAAATCGGTCAGCAGGCCGAAATGCAAGTGGTCATCGCGATTGGCCAGAAAGCGCACTTCCAAGGCTTCGCACAGTTCCTCGATGTTTTGAATGCACGTGAGCATCGTCGGGATCACGACCAGCGTGCATAATTCCGAAGGGATCCCTTGGGAGAAGTCCATGCGGGGCAGCGGGCGCGGCGTCGCCAGCAACATGGCCAACCAGTTCACCAGGGCGACCGCCAGATGACTGGCGCACAGCAGTAGGAGCGGCAGGAAAAGCCAGAGCGCCCGACCCTGCAATCCGTCGGTATAGGCCTTGCCCAACAAGCATCCGGCCAGCACCGCCGTCAGCAGCAGTATGGTGCCGCAATACAGCGGCAAGGAGAGCCGGCGGCCGGCTTTGCGGATCGCCTCGGCCGCTGACAGGCGCACTTGCGCCGCTTGTTCCAACTCTGCCCGTCCCGCGTCGATCAGGTAGAACCCGACATGTGCCGCGCGGTCGTCGCCGCCTTTGCGGGCAGCGCACGCACGCGCCAACTCGATCGCCTGGCGCGCCACTTCGCTTTCGGAGTGCGCACTGCGCCTTGCGATCTTCTCCACGACGTGGCGGTAGCGATCACGCGTGGTAAAATCCATTTTTCCATAGACATCGCCGGGATCTTCGCACAGGATCTGCTCGGCTACGCTCATCGTCTCGACGAATTCACGCCAGTCCATTGCGGTCAGGAAACGAAGGCTGCCGATGCTGTTGCTCATCGAAACCTGGTCCGCTGCTTGCTGTTGGGCCTCCAAGCCTACCAGCTGCTCGATCGTCTGGCTGGACTCGGCCAGCCGCTGTTCGATCCAGTTGAGCGGCAATGCAAGTGCGGGACCCTGGTCCTGCAAACAGCGCGTCAACTCCGCAACAAAAGCGCTCACCATCGGGGGGTGCGCGCGTGCCATGTCGGCGACCGCCAGAATCAGGCTCTTGGGATCCTTCCCTGCGATTTCCGTCATCCGATCAGCCCAATAATTGGCGCGATTTCGCTCGATCCGGTCGGCGCTGATCAGAGCGGCCACCCGTCGCAGGTTTTCGATCAGGGCCAGACGCAGCATGATGGGGATGGCCCACAATTCGCCAAGACTCAGGATCGTCACCGATTGATAGGCAGCCACGAAGCTGCTCAGATTCTCCGGATCCACACGCCCATCCCCGTGGGCGACAATCTCCAGGGCAATGTCGTATACCCGCGGAAATCCAGGCGACGGGCCGTTCGACAGGCGTGGCAGTTCACGGCTGTAACCCTTGGGCAGATGGCGCTTGGCCGTTCGAATCTGTTCCTCGATCAGATAGAAGTTGTCGAGCAGCCACTCCCCGGCCGGTGCAATCCTGAGTTTGGCCATAACCGCCTCGGTCAACAAGTCGCGGGCACCGACCAGAACGACTTCATTTTCGGCAAGGCGCGGCAAGAGGCGATCCCGCGGGCGCCCAGGCATCAACTGGTGTGTGTCCGCGAGCATTTTACCATGCCGCTGCATCTGATCGGCACTGAACAGTTCCGATCGGAGCGGCCGTTCATCCTCGCTACCCGTTCGCGCCGGGTCGCTTCCGTCCATAGGCGTTTTCAAAAAGCCCAAGGACTGGAATATCCTCCTGCCGTTTAAACTCATGCTTAGTGCCTTCATCAGGTAACAGTCTGTACGCCGGGAACGGCCTCTATCGGGAGGGGCCAAAGTAAATCATCGCCCAACCGGCAAAGCCGGTAACAGGCGCAGTCGCATTTTTAGGACGCACCACCCAGCCCTTCATCTATGCAATTTCAAGCCAATGGCATGAACTTGATGTGTCAAATCACGCCTTCCTCCTTTCTCGCCTTGAAGGGGTTATCGTTCCCCGGAGAGAAGAGTTCGGTCGCTATTTTTTCACGTTCAGATTATTCTTCACGGAGCTGACCCCTTCGACGCTTCCGGCGATTGCACCGGTTTTATCGACGGCATCCTGGCTGTCAACGAAACCGAATGTTCCCGCCGTCAGCCGGCGTTCTCCAAGGCAAAATCCCAGTTGATCAGCTTATCGATCACGGCGTTGACATAGTCGGCCCGTCGATTCTGATAATCCAGGTAATAGGCATGCTCCCACACATCGACGACAAGAAGTGGTTTCATCCCCGTCGTCAAGGGGACATCGGCATTGGCGGTATTGACTACCTTAAGCGCGGCGCCATCGAGAACGAGCCAGGCCCAGCCGCTGCCGAACCTTGAGACGGCCGCGTCGGCGATCTCTTTCTTGCAGGCGTCCACGCTGCCGAAAGAGATTTCCATCCTCTCCTTGAGCGGGGATGGCGGATCGCCGCCGCCCTTTGGTTTCATGCTTTTCCAGTAAAACATGTGGTTCCAGGCCTGCGCCGCGTTGTTGAAAATCGCGGTTCTTTCGACTCGTCCCGCAGTAAGGCGGATAATTTTTTCCAGCGACAAGTCGCTGTATTCGGTTCCCGCGATGAGCTTGTTCAGGTTGTCCACATAGCCTTTATGGTGCTTTCCGAAATGAAAACCGATGGTTTTGGCGCTTATGATCGGCGCCAGGGCGCTTTCGGCATACGGCAGAGGCGGCAGGACATGGGGGGACGACACCGGGTCCGTCGGGGAATGGCCGGTGTCTTTGTCATCGGCACTTGGGTGACGCATACCGCGGAAGCCGGCACTCAGGGAATCCCAGGCATTCTCCACACCGTCCTTAAATTGTTCCCAGGCATCCTCTCCGGCTTCGCCCAACTCTTTCAGCTTGGCCTTCGTTACCTCAAGCTTTTGCTCGAGCTCGTCCACTTGCTTTGCGTATTTGACGCGGGCATCGGCCGCGGAACTCTTTGCGCCGGCCTTCCACTCGGCCAATTTGGCCTGAACCTTTTCCAACTCGGCTTCTATCTTCTTTTTGTAGTCGTCTTTTCTACTCATACGGCATCTCCTGTATTAAGGTCCGAGGTTGGCGAATCATCATCTGCGATCGAAACCCCTCAAGGCATTCGACCCTGCAATGACCATAGGCTCTAACCGCCTTCCCAGACCTTTGCGATGGTGACCATCCGTTTACACGCGGACTGAATTGAAGGGGAATCGGATCTTTCAGTTTACCCTGGCATCAGGGTTTGCTGAATTCCGCCACAGCATCATTGTAAGCGTCGGCCAAATCCTCCATCGCAGCATCGATCCCTGATTTGAATTGGTCCCATGCGCTTCCACTGGAAGCAACCAGCTCCTTCATCTTTTCGGACACCGCGCCGCGTTTCTGGCGTAATGCGTCCAGCTGCTGCTCGGCCTTCATTTTAGCGTCGCCGCCCAGCTTTGCTGCGCTTTCCTGTAGTTGATCAATCTTTTTATCATACTCAGCGAGCTTGGTCTCTGTCGCCTGCCGAAAGGCCTGGACCTGCTCCTCGGTGTATGCCTTGGTGGCTTCATAAGCCTCCTTGGTCTCCTGCTTGACATCTTCCTTGGACACGCCTTCTGCCTTGCTCTGAGGCTTTTCCTTCTCACCGCATCCGGCTACGACCACCAGGGCCGCCATCAACATAATTGTCAATAACCCTTTTTGAAACATTGCTCTGTTCATTTTGATTCTCTCCTAGTTTGTGGTTTTGCCGGCAAAGATGATTTTAATGAGACACTCTCGATTCTTGAATAGTCGAATTTTTGAAGCATCAAGTAGTCGTCTGGACGGTCACATCATCTCCTTTGGCGTTTGAACGATTTGTTCTTCTCTTGAAGCTGCCGTGAAGCAACCAACCGAGAATCATGCCCACCGCCAGTATCAAAAACATCAACAACGCCCCGGACATGGACAGCGTCCAGAACAGGAATCTCAGATCCATGACCGTGGTATTCTGGACGATAAATACGACCGCCAGTGCAGCCAGGATTGCTCCGATAATGAGTTTAGGCTTCATGGCTATCCTCCTATGCCCCGCTTCGCGGGAGTTTAAGGTTAGAGTATAAAGTCAATGCCGTTAACTTAAGGCGTTTGGTTTTCATCCGGGCGGGGCTAAACCCCGCCCCTACAACGCCCGGTCCTGACAACTGCTTGTATGATAACAAGATCTCGTAGGGGCGGGCTTTATGCCCGCCCGCAACGCCCGCTTAAGTTAATGACATTGAGTATAAAGTTTGAAGTGAAGGAATCCTGTCAATTCAAAAGTCCATCCATAGCCGATGCTCAGGCGGCGATGCCCGGTGCGGCGGCCGACAACATCTCCCTAAGTTCATCGCCCTGCACGCTTTCCTGCCGGGAAAGAAGATGGGCCAGATCATCGAGGATCCCCCGCCGTCCGGAAAGGATGTTGCGTACGCGCTGATGGGCCTCCTCGATAAAGCGTGTGACCTCTGCGTCGATCTGGGCTGCTTTGGCCTCACTGTAATTCTTTCCCGAAGAAAAATTGTCCGGGAAAAACATCGGCCGGAGCGGACGCTCGTAGCTCACCAGGCCGATGGCATCGCTCATGCCATATTCCGTGACCATGGATCGGGCAATGTCTGAGGCCCGCTGCAGGTCGTTCTGTGCGCCGGTGGAAATTTCATTAAACACCAGCTCCTCAGCCACCCGGCCGCCTAAAAGAACGGCCATTCGATCGACCAGCTCGGAACGCGTCAACAGATAGCGGTCCTCGGTGGGCTGCTGCTGGGTGTATCCAAGCGCAGCGATGCCCCGGGGAATGATCGATATTTTATGCACCGGATCGGCATGCTCGACCGACTCGGCCACAATGGCATGACCGGATTCATGAAAGGCGACAATCTCTTTCTCCCTAGCATTCATTACCCGGCTCTTTTTCTGCAGACCGCCAACCACCCGGTCGATGGCTTCGTCGAAATCCGCCGGCGCTACAGTTTCTTTATCGTCGCGGGCCGCCAGCAGCGCTGCTTCATTGATGATGTTGGCCAGGTCCGCGCCCACGAATCCCGGGGTGCGGCCGGCGATCTTGCGCAGATCGACATCGGGTCCCAACGCCACGTTTCTGGAATGAATTTTTAAGATGGCCTCCCGTCCGTTGATATCCGGGCGGTCCACCAGGACCTGTCGGTCCAGGCGCCCCGGGCGCAGCAAGGCGGGATCCAAAATTTCGGGCCGGTTGGTGGCGGCCATGATGATGACCCCTTTGTTCGTTTCGAAGCCATCCATCTCCACCAGGAGTTGGTTCAAGGTTTGTTCGCGCTCATCATGTCCGCCCATCACATTCATTCCACGGGCTTTGCCCAGGGCATCCAGCTCATCGATGAAGATGATACAGGGCGCTTGAGCCGCGGCTTGGGAAAACAGATCGCGAACGCGGGCCGCGCCGACCCCGACGAACATCTCCACGAATTCGGACCCGCTGATGGAAAAAAATGGCACCTTGGCTTCGCCTGCCACGGCACGGGCCAGGAGCGTCTTGCCGGTTCCCGGCGGACCGACCAGCAGCACGCCTTTGGGTATTCTGCCTCCCAATTTCTGGAATTTCTCCGGCGTTTTCAGAAACTCGACCACCTCCTCGAGTTCTTCCCTGGCCTCGTCGATTCCGGCCACATCGGCAAAAGAGACTTTGGTGTCGCTTTCCGCAAATATTTTGGCTTTGCTCTTGCTGAAAGACATGACCCCCATGGCACCCCCCATCCTTTTTATTGCAAACCGCCAGATCAGGAAAAAAAAGGCAAGGGGCAGTATCCACGAGAGAAGGCTTCCCAGAAATTTGCTGTCATAGCGCCCGGAATAATTGACCTGGCGTTCATCCAGCTCCTTGACCAGGTCGGGGTCATTGACACGAACGGTGGTAAACGCCTGCGCCGGCGCCGTGGTCAGCGTTCCTTTGATATGATCAGGTCCGATGGTCAATTTATCGACCGCGCCTTGGGCGACGTGCTGCTTGAACTGGCTGTAGGCAATCGTTTCAACTTTTCCTGAAAATAAGTATTGCTGCATGTAAGAGAAGAGAAACATGGCGATCACGAAATACCAGATGCTGAAACGTGTCTTGCCCGGCATCGTCCCCATGTTCTTCTGCTGGTGGCTGAAACCGAGGAAGGAACGCAGCTTGTCCCCTATATTGCCGATTGGATCTTTATGCTCATTGGAAGTCATCGATCTTTTCCTGTGTATTAGCATCGATTGCGTAATGGGCCGAGATAGACAGATACTTTTTCAATTCCTTCGTGGCCTTGACAATCTCAAGGAAAGCCGCATGCATGCCATCGGCGGCCGAGCCAATTGTCCATTCAGCTTTCTTGCCGATCTTGCCCTCGACCTCGGCTTTGATTTTCCGTAATTTCTGGGCGTGTATTTCCAACTCCAGCCGATGCTCTTCTTTCATCGCTCCGAGGGCATCGGAATTGATCCGTTGGATGAGTTCATCGGCCTCCGCCAGTATCTGCTCGATGTCTTCGGATTCAAATTTTGTCGACATGGCGTTTTCTTCCCGACGGGTCCTTTCCTGTCCATTTTGAAATTCCCGGCGATAGGCGCTTGCCTTTGCGAAATCCACGGTCATGTTGGTCCGGCAAGCCTTTCAACGCCCGCAATTTCCCGCCGGCGCCGAAGGTCCACCCGATCACCGTGCCTGGGGGACCTTCGCCTGGCCGGGACTCGCCTCTTTGATGTATTGATAAAAGTCGCTCTCCGTGGTGAGGATCAGCACGGCGTTCGTATTGGTTTTCTCCTTGTAGCTTTCAAGGGTGCGCAAAAAGGCGTAGAATTCTGGATTTTTGTTGTAAGCTTTTCCGTATATGCGCGTGGCATCCGCGTCGGCCTGGCCCTGAACCTCCTGCACCCGGCGGTAGGCCGTGGAGCGGATCTGGCGCAGCTCTTTCTCCATGGTCCCGAGAATTTCGGCGCTGCGCCCTTCGCCTTCGGAGCGAAACTGCGCGGCAATGCGCTTGCGTTCGGAGATCATGCGCTCATACACCTTTTCGCGCACGCTTTCCACGTAGTCGAGGCGCTTGATACGCACATCCACCAGTTCGATACCATACTGCGGTATGATCTTGCGGGCTTCCGCCAGGATCGTCCGGGTGATCTCCTCCCGGCCGCGGGCAATCTCCCTTTTAAGCTCTTCTTCGCGCTCTTTTGGGATCTCTTTCAATGCTTCGTCCTCGGGCACCTCCCACGATGCGCTGCGCACGAGCTCCACGAGTTCGCTGCTCGACACCTGGTCGCGCACCACGGAATCGAGAATATCGTTCAGCCGCGACTGGGCGCCCTCTTCGCTGGCCACGTTTTCCAGGAATTTTTTAGCGTCGGCGATCCGCCAGCGGGCCGTGGTGTCCACCCAGATGAACTCGCGTCCTTTGGTGGGCACCTGGTTCGGGTCACCGTCCCAGACGAGCAGACGCTTTTCGAAGCGCCGGACCTCCTGCACGAAGGGCAGTTTCACGTGCAGCCCCGCCTCGGTCACCGGTTCCCCCACGGGCCGGCCGAACTGCACGACAATGGCTTGCTGACCTTCTTCCAGAGAGTAAAGGCCGCTATAGAGCGCGATAAAAATCACCACCGAAACGGCGATGATCACTGCTTTCAAGGTAAACTTCATGGCTGCCTCCCTTGCACTGGTGGTTGCGGGCCGGACTCCAGGGGGAGCCAGGGCACCATGGCCTTCTGGTCATTGTCCACGATGTAGAGTGCCTTCATGTCGGCAAGCAAGCCGGTCATGGCCTCCAGATAGAGCCTCCGGCGGGTGACCTGGGGCGCCTGCTGATACTGTGAGAGAATGGCCTCGAAACGGGTGGCCTCGCCTTCGGCCCGGTTCACGCGCTCCAGGGCGTATCCTTCGGCCTCGCTGATACTTTGCGTCGCCACGCCCCGAGCCTTGGGAATCTCCCGGTTGGCCTGCTCCTGGGCCTTGTTGATCGTGCGCTCCTTGTCCTGGCGCGATTCGTTGACTTCATTGAAGGCCGGTTTTACGGTGTCCGGCGGCGTCACATCCTGAAGTTCCACGGTCACCAGACGCACCCCGGACTCGTAAGCCGTGAGGATCTTCTGGATCTCATTTTTCGCTTCACTGGCTACTGCCACCCGTCCGGTGGTCAGCACGTCGCTGCCCAGGCGGTTGCCGACCGCCCGGCGCATGACCGCCTCGGTGGTATCGCGGATCGTTTTGGGGGCGTCGCGCACCTTGAACAGGTAGCGGATCGGGTCTTCGATGCGGTACTGGATGATCCACTGCACATCGATGACGTTCAAGTCTCCGGTGAGCATCAACGACTCGTCCTTGTAAGATCCGCGCATATCATAGCGCGTCTTTTCGCCGGGGACGGCGGCCACCGTGCGAAAGCCGAACTCCTCCTTGAGCACGCGGGCCGTGGGCAGCAGGCGCACCTTCTCGACGCCGAACGGGAATTTGAAATGCAGCCCCGGGCCAGCCTCGCGCATGACTTTTCCGAAGCGCTGCACGATCCCCGTCTCTTCGGGCTGGACGGTGAACCAGGCGGTCCAGAAGACAGCCACCAATACGACGATGGCGAGGATAAGGAACGGACCGCCTTTGAATCTTTTAAACTGCTGGCGGACATTCTCCAGCATTTCTTCCAACGTGAGTGCCGATCCCCCTGGGGGTTGATTCCACTCGGTCATCGCTAATCTCCTTAAAATTATTTGCTATTGTGCTCCTAAAATATGAAGCTCGCATATTCTCCGATAATGGTAGCCATAGATGGCCAGGGTCACCGCCAGGGGAAGCATTCGTGGCCTTCTCACCAGCGTCCAAATCATGAGCCGCCAGTATTGGTATCTTTCCTTGCCCAGGATCCCGAGCCGCAGGCAGGCGCGCCAAAATGCGAGGAGTCGCTGCCAATCGGCCGGAACGGTCGCCGATGGCGACTTGAGCTCTCTTAAAATCCCTTTGACCCGCTGGTAATAGCCGCGGGGAGAATAGATGTGTTTCATAATGGCGAGATATCCCTCGGTGAGGCGCTCCAGGCCCATGGCCGGGATGATATTGGTCCGGCCATCCACGTTGTCGCCGGAAAACTCCGCGCTGATACGGCGTTCGCCCGCCAGGCGATCAAACAGCCGGGTGCCCGGAGGCGCCTGGAGCAGGCCCACCATGGCCGTTACGATACTGCTGTTCTGAATGAAATCGATCTGGCGTTGAAAAATAGACGGCGTGTCACTGTCGAAGCCGACGATGAACCCCCCCATGACCTGCAACCCGGAGCGGTGTATCTTTTTGATATCCTGGATCAGATCTCTGTTCTTGTTTTGGATCTTGCAACATTCGGTGAGGCTGTTCTCGTCCGGCGTCTCGATGCCGATAAATACCGAATCGAATCCGGCTTTGGACATCAGTTCCAAAAGTTCCGGATCATCGGCCAGATTGATCGAGGCCTCCGTAAAAAATACGAATCCTTTTTTATCCTTGCGCCACTCGATCAGGGCCGGAAGCAAATGGGTCTTGAGGGAACGCTTGTTGCCGATAAAATTGTCGTCTACAAAAAAGACATTGCCGTGCCAACCGGCCGCATACATGGCGTCCAGTTCGGCGATGATCTGTTGCGGCGTTTTGATGCGCGGCGTGCGGCCGAACAGCGCCGTAATATTGCAGAAATCGCAGTCGAAAGGGCACCCTCTGGAGTACTGGATGTTCATGGACGCATAGCGACGCATGGAAATCAAATCCCACAGAGGCACAGGGGTTTCGCGTATATCGGGGTAGCCGTCGGCCTGGTAAATTCGTTTCGGACAGCCGTCGTTGAGATCCGCGATCAATGCGGGCAAGCTGAGTTCGGCCTCGCCGAGAACCAGGTGATCCACCTGCGCGAAAGCCTCCGGTTCCGCTGTGAAAAGCGGCCCGCCGGCAACGACTTTCAATCCCTTGCTTTTGCAGCGCGCGATGATGCGATCCGCGCCTTTGCGTTGCAGCGCCATGGCACCGATGAGGGCCAGATCCGCCCAATCCAGGTCGTCGTCGGTGAGCGATTCGGTGTTCTCATCCACCAGGCGCTTGGGCCACTCCTCGGGCAGCAGGGCGGCCACGGTGAGCAGGCCCAGCGGCGGGAAGGCCGATCGCTTCTTGATAAATCGCAGAGCATAGGTGAAGGACCAGAATGTCTCCGGAAATTTCGGATAGATCAGTAGTATGTTCATGATTTAATCCCCTTTTGACGCGCCGTCTTGATGTTTGCCGCGCGCGGCGAGCACGGCATTCATCCCTTCTGATTGCTGAACCGTGTAAATGTGGATACCGTGCGGTTGGTGCAAAAGACTTTTGGTCCCCAGCAAGATGCCGAAGATGTCCGATTTCAAATGATGGTCCAGCTTTTTACGATTTTCCCACTCCTCGAGCACAAAAAGCAGATTCTGGTTTTTCATGTCGCACAGGAGCGCATAGCTGAGACAGCCGGCTTCTCTTTCCATGGGGACCATCAACGACTGGAGCGTCTGCACCACCTCTTTCTGCTTTTCAGGTAACACGTGCATGGTGATTCGAACGATGATCATGGCATCTACTTCCCGGCAACGCCGATCTTCGGGTTTACTCCATGATTTCAAGCACGGTGTGCTTTTTCGTTTTGGCCGAAACCGCATTGACAATAGTCCTCATCGCGCCTGCGTTCCGTCCTTTCTTGCCGATGATCTTGCCCAGGTCTTCCTTGGCGACCTTAAGCTCCACGATCAATGAATGGGCACTGCTGATTTCGGAAACCGATACCGCTTCCGGTTGATCCACCAGCGCGCGGGCCATGATTTCAACAATCGCTTTGATTGAAACGCCGCCATTGCCAATTCCGGTCAAGTTCAACGTGTCCGTCATGTTTTGATCCTTTGAATGGGGTTGATGCAATCGGTTCTCTGGCAGTGAGGAAGATGGAAGCTGAGAAACAAGTCGGTGTTGATATATGACAACTCAAGATTCGTGCCGGAACTCGGACTTCCGGTATGTTTAACGGTATGGATTCGATTTAATTGGGAATTGGGGTTGGTCAGACTTGGGAGGGGTGGAGCAGAAACGGCCGATACCGCCGGTCATATATAACCATTGATCATATATGACCACTCTTTCATGGCCATATACGATCTGCCTCCGGCACCATCAAGATTGATGGTAAGGACGAAGGGATGAGCACAACGCAGATATTGGGCTTTTTACGGTGGCGTCAAGATTGCTTGTCGCGGAACAACAGCTTTCTTGTTTCCGTTATCAGAACGATGACCATGGCGCCGACGGCACAGATGCCAAGCTCTTCCAATCGCAAGGGCGCGGTGCGAAACACGGTGTTGAAAAATGGGACGTAAATGATAGCCAGTTGTAACAACAAGGTGACGCCAATCGCCAGCAACAGCAATGGATTGCCGAACCATGACTGCGTGAACAGCGATCGATGCTGTTTGCGCACACACAGCGCGTAGGCCATCTGACAAAACGTGAGCATGGTGAACACCATGGTCTGCCAGGCTTGCGAGCCGGTTCCGCCCTGCCAGAACCAGTATCCGGCGCCCACCGAAACGAGGCCGACAACCAGTCCCATGGCGAGAATTTGCCAACCCAGCCCGCGCGCGAAAATGCCTTCCCGCGGATGGTACGGTGGGCGGTGCATCACATCGCGCTCGGCTTCTTCGAAACCCAAAGCAATGGCCGGCACGCCGTCGGTCACCAGATTGATCCACAAAATCTGAATCGGCAGCAGCGGCAGCGGCATACCCAGCAGCGGCCCGGTGAGCATGACGACGATTTCACCGGTGTTGCCGGTAAGGATGTATTTGACGAATTTGCGGATATTATCGTAAATGCGCCGCCCTTCCTTGACGGCGGCGACGATGGTGGCAAAATTATCGTCCAGCAAGACCATGTCCGACGATTCCTTGCTGACGTCGGTGCCCGTAATGCCCATCGCCACGCCGATGTCGGCGGATTTCAGGGCCGGCGCGTCGTTGACGCCGTCACCCGTCATCGCCACGATCTGATGCTGCTCCTGCAGCGCGTCGATGATGATCATCTTATGCTTCGGCGAGACCCGCGCAAAGACCGACACCTCCTTGATCCGGGCGCCGAGCGCTTCGACGGTCATCTTGTCGAGATCCGGCCCGGTCAGAAATGTTTCGGTGGTCGTCAGGCCCAGCTCCCCGGCGATGGCGATCGCGGTCAGGGGATGATCGCCGGTGATCATGATCGGGCGGATGCCGGCCTGTTTGCAAAGGCGCACGGCCTCGATCGCTTCGGGACGCACGGGATCGAGCATGCTGGTCATACCGAGAAAGACGAGGTTTTGCTCGTAGTGCGCCGGTTGGTCCAACGCATCGCTTTCGATGAAGCGATAGGCCAGCCCAAGCATGCGGACACCGCTCTTGGCCATCGCGGTATTTTGGTCCAAAAGCGCCTCTTTCCGCCGCTCGCCGAGCGGTTGAACGACCCCGTTGATCAGGATCCGGCTGCACACCTCTATCAAGCCGTCGGCCGCCCCTTTGGTCAACACGATGTGGTCGCCCTGCCCCTCGTGTCCGGCTGCCGCGAGAATGGGGTCCAGGCTTGTCCCCTGGGAAGCGGACGGCATGCTGTGAACGGTGGACATGCGTTTGCGGTCGGAGTCGAAGGGCAGTTCGCGAACCCGCGGCATCAGCGCTTGCAGATCGCGTTGAACCAGTCCCGCCTGTTGGGCCGCGACCACCAGCGCACCTTCGGTGGGATCGCCGAGGATGCCGCCCGGCGCGTCCTGGTCGATGACGGCATCGTTGCAAAGCGTCCCGGCCAGCAACAACAAACCGATACCGGCGCCATCGCCATGACCGGCCGCGGCCTCGTCAAGCGTATAGCCCCTATCCGGCAGCAACACGCCCGTCACCGCCATTTTATTCTGGGTCAATGTGCCCGTTTTGTCGGAGCAGATCACGGTCACGCTGCCCAGGGTTTCAACGGCCGGGAGTTGCCGGATCAGCGCCTTTTTCTTCAACATCTGCTGGGCGCCCAGCGCCAAAGCGATGGTGACGACGGCCGGCAGGCCTTCGGGAATGGCCGCCACCGCCATGCTGATGGCCACCATGAAAGTCTCCTTCCATCCCGCGCCCTGCATATACATCAAGCCGGCCACCGCCAGAATCAACACCCCGGCGGCCATGGCCAGCGACCTGCCGAGTCTGGCCAATCGCCGCTGCAGCGGGGTTTGCTCGTCCACCACGTCCTGGAGCAGGGTGGCGATTTTACCCAATTCGGTGCGCATGCCGGTGCTGGTGACCACGGCCTCGCCGCGCCCATAGGTGACCACCGTGCCCCTGTAGATCATGTTCTTGCGGTCGGCCAGCGCAAGATTTTCGCCTTGCAGCTCGTCTGTATTTTTGTCCACCGCTTCCGATTCGCCGGTCAGGGCGGCTTCCTGAACTTTCAGGTTCGCGGCGATCACCAGTCGGGCATCCGCCGGCACGATGTTGCCGGATTCGATGAGCAGGATGTCGCCCGGCACCAGTTCCCTGGCCAGAATCTGATGCTCCGCGCCGTCGCGCCGCACCCGCACGTGGGGGACCGCCATTTTCTTGAGGGCCGCCATTGCATTTTCGGCTTTGAATTCCTGCCAGAACCCGAGAATCGTATTGAGCACCACGATGACGAAAATCACGATGGCATCGATATATTCGTGCAGCGCCGCAGAAACGGCCACGGCGGCCAGCAGGATCAGGATCATCACCTCTTTGACCTGGTCCAGCAGAATTTGCCAGGCCTTTTTCCCGCCTTTTTCGACGAGTTCGTTGGGGCCGTGAATGCCGAGACGCTGCTTGGCATCGGAAGCCGACAGCCCTTGTTCGAAGGAAGTGCTATGGTCCTGCAGCACGCGTTCGGAGGTCAGACGATGTGGTTCCTGCATTGGCATGACTCAGGGATCTTCCTCTTCAATCGACGATCAATTCTTGGGTTCGAATGTGCGCATGGCATACAGAAAGTCGGGCAGGTGCTTGAACATGTACCATAGGCTGTGGCGGTGCTGCCACGTGCGCCGCATGAAACGCAGGCGCCAGGCAGGGTCCGAATAGAAGCGCTTCACATGCGTGTTGTAGACTCGGTCCAGGGTCTCCTTGGAGTCGATGCCTTTGGGAACGAAAACGAAGTTGAGGCAATTCATCAGCCGCCAATCCTCTTCCAGCGTGCCTTCCTCGAAAATGGTCCGCCACACCGGCGCGCCGTGAAAGGGGGTGAACTTGGCCATGTTCATGTCGTCCAACCCTAAAGACATCACAAAGTCGCTGGTCTTTTGAATGGATGCCGTCGTTTCGCCGGGCAGCCCCATCATGAACAGTCCCTTGACCCGCAATCCGGCCGCCTGGATCCGGCCGACCGTGCGCTTGACCTCGTCCAGGTAGACACCTGGTTTGTGGACTGCCAGCAAATCGGGATCGCCGCTCTCGATACCCAGGGAGACCATTAAACAGCCGGCCGCCTCGAGCATGCGCAGCAGCTCGTCGTCCACGTGCCCCACGCGCACCGCGCAGTTGAACTGGATGCCCAGGGGACGATCGACCAGCAGGTCGCATAGCCCGGCGATGCGCTTGCGGTTGAGCGTAAACAGGTCGTCGTAGATGTTGAGATGCCGCACGCCGAAACGGGTGCGCAGGTACTGCATGTGGGCATAGACATAGTCGGGCGAATTGTAGCGAAACCCCTGATGAAAGACCGAGCGGTCGCAGTACGAGCAACGGTAGGGGCAGCCCCGGCTGGTGACCATGGTGGCGCCGGGCGCCAGGATGTAGCTGAACAGGGGCAGATTGTACCGTTTGGGAAATCCGGCCAGCTTTTCGTAGGCCGGAAAGGGTAGGGCATCAAGGTCCGGCAGATGGGCCCGCGGTGGGTTTACGGCGATGCGCTCTCCATCCCGCCAGATCAGGCCGTCGATTTCGCCCGGAGCGCGGCCGTCGGCCAATTCGCTCAGGGTCACCTCGCCTTCGCCCGGACACAAGAAGTCGATCTGTTCGAATGGTTCGAGCAGGCGGCTGCCCAGGGCGGAGACGTGCACCCCGCCGAAGACGGTGCGCACCTCCGGTCTGATTTGCTTGATGGCGACCGCCATGTCATAACCGTCCAGGAATCCGGACGTGGTGGCCGAAAAGCCCACCAGGTCGGGCTCGTTTTCCATGATACGGAGCACATTGGCGGAGATGCCGCCGGGCGCCTGCGGTCCGAGGCAGTCGTGGACGAAAACCGTGTGGCCGGCACGTTCCAGATAGGCGGCGATGGAGAGCAGGCCTAAGGGGGCCATGCGGTTGGCCACTGCGGCCATGTCTTTTCTGCCGGGGATCCAGTTGGAGCCGGCCGGGTGAACCAGGACGATGCGCATTTAAGTATCCGGATATCTTCTATTATTTTTGATGAGGCGCCTGGGCGATGCCCCACCTTTCCATCAGCATCCGCGTGGACCAGCGTAAAAAGGTATGGGCATACTGCGCCCCGGCCACATACGCCCCCAGGATAAAGACGAGGTGGGACAGGCCGTAGGCCACCGGCCCGCCGACGGCCAGAATCAACGGTCGTCCGGTATAGGCGGCAATGACTCCCAGAAGGGTGATCAGCGGCCAGCCGATGGTGTAGCTGATGCCCACGATGATCAGGC
>Ga0209164_1000734_pt1 | contig 59591 bp, 73 predicted proteins | sample MTBNYHSulfiMetaG_FD_187458 | JGI IMG/M metagenome (GOLD analysis project Ga0209164, IMG submission 187458) | Enrichment culture microbial communities from rom New York Harbor, USA that are MTBE-degrading - MTBE-NYH (New York Harbor Sulfidogenic)... | ecosystem: Environmental > Aquatic > Marine >... | reverse complement strand
AAGTCTTTTGAAGGAGAGTATCTGCAGGTGCCTCCCGCGTACTCCGCCAAGAAGTACAACGGAGAAAGACTGTACAAGCTCGCAAGGGAGGGAAAGATCATCAACCTTCCGCCAAGAGCGGTGAGAGTCTATTCAATGACGGACATAAGCTGTTCGAGAGAAAGGATCACCTTCACTGCTAGAGTCTCCAAGGGGACCTACATAAGGTCTTTGGTTATGGACATAGGTTATAAGCTCGGCTGTGGAGCGACTGCCACAAACCTCCGTCGGGTCTCGCAAGGAAGGTTTTCGGTCGACAGCGCTTTTCAGATCGACGACGTCTCGCAGATCTCCATTATTTCGCTTGAAGAAGCGGTTGACTTTCTTCCTGGTCTACTCCTTAGCGATTCAGAGAGCGTCAACGTCCTGCTTGGCCGACAGATCTACGCTGGCGGAGTTGCCGGTATCCTGGGAAAGTTTACCAAGGATGAGATAATCCGCATTGTTGGAAGCGACGAGCGCCTTATCGCGATAGCGCGATCCGAACGCACCTCCTCGTTCGTAAAAACCCTTCTGACAAGGGGTTCAGTCGAGAGAGTGGCAAAACTCGTGAAGGTTCTTGGTGCCTGATATGTATGCAGCTTGTATAGGCAACTTCGACGGCGTTCATCTCGGTCACAGGGCAATCATGCAAAAAACTGTTGATCTTGCCGAAGATCTCGGTCTGCAGAGCGTAGCAATTTCGATTGTCTATCCATGGGGATACTACTTCCCAAATTTCCCCGGAATTATTTATCCGGTCACCCACCGTCTCGAGCTGATTCTGTCATCCGGCATCGAAAAGGTAATGGCGGCCAACATGTCAGAGATAAGATACCTCGAGCCTGAAGACTACATTTCGAACCTTATAAAGCAGGGTGTGAGAGTCGTTGTCGTCGGAAGCGATTTTACCTTTGGAAACGGCGCAAAAGGAAATGTGAGACTTCTGAAGAAGCTCTCAGAAGAGAGGGATTTCAGGGTGGATATAGTCCCCGATGCAATGCACGACAACAGAAGAATAAGCTCTAGCTGGATCAGGGAGGCTCTCGCCAAAGGCGATATCGCCCTTGTCAACTCTCTTCTCGGGAAAAATTATACTATAAGGGGAGTCGTTTACAAAGACAGACAACTGGGGTCGAAGATAGGCTTCCCAACCGCAAACATATACAGGGGCGACGAAAGACTTGTAACACCAAGATCGGGAGTTTACATTGTCAGATCCCAGATAGATTCAAGAGATTACTTTGGCCTGCTGAATGTGGGGTTCAGGCCGACTATAAACACATCGGAGGAAGTCAAATACGAAGTGTACTTCTTCAACTATTCCGGAAACCTCTACGACAGAAAGCTCGAACTGGAAGTCCTCGAATTCATAAGGCCGGAGCTTAAATTCGAATCCCTCGACAAACTGATAGAACAGATCAGACATGATGAAAAGGTCTCAAGACGCTGGCTTGAGATCCACTCAAATATGCTCTGAGAAAAACGATGAGATTGCATCGAAGAACTGAAGCCTCCTCTCCTCGTCGGCAAACATTTCGTGCTTTCCACCCGGGATTTCGAGTATTTTCTTTTCGGTTTCTATCTTCTCGTAGAGCTCCTGAGCACCGACAGGGTCGACAACCCTGTCTGCCGAACCGTATACGATCAGAACAGGGATTCTGATTTTATTCGCATCAGCCATAGCCATCTCGATACTCTCTTCAAGACCGAAGAAGAGATTTGGCGAGACCCTGTCATGAACATACGGGTCTTCAATATACCGCTTAACAGCCCTTTCATTGTGAGAAAGATCTGAAGGGGTGAATCGTGACGAACTGCTAAAAGTCGCCTTCGGAGCAATTCTTCTGATAATGGAAATCAGAGGGAGCAGGTTCTTGACAGAATCCTTTGCAGAGAATAGATGCGGCGCGCTGAGAGCAACCGCTTTGAATGTGTTCGGATACTCCTCAACGACCCTTGTGGCAATAAGCCCGCCCATACTGTGGCCGAAAATGAAGACGGGAAGATCAGGCTGAACTTTTTTCACACCGTCTGCAAGTTGCTCGACAGCGGAAGTGAAATCGCCGAAGGACTTGATGAAGCCTCTCGTTCCGGCCTGCATACCGTGACCGGCAAAGTCCGTCGCAAAGACACCAAATCCATTTTCGCTCAGATAGGAAGAAAACTCTTCATATCTTCCGCTATGCTCACCGATTCCATGACATATCACAACGTTCGCCCTAGCGTCCAGAGAAAACCACCGTCTGACAAACACCGAAACACCTCCTCAAAATGATTATATCTCTTAAGCAGGGGTGTTTACAAAAGCCAGAGACCATGATAATATTATTTCTGTTCGGCCCCATAGGATAACGGCTAGTCCACCGGATTCTCAGTCCGAAGGTCGGGGTTCGATTCCCCGTGGGGCTGCCAGGCTATTCCAAACTATAACGGATAACGGAGCGATATCATCAAAAATGGTACCGCTCCGGTTTTTTTGTATAATATGCGTGAAAGTCCTCTGAAAAGCGCAACACGTAATATCAGTGTTCTTCTAGAATCGAATTTCAAAACCGATGAAAACCCCCGGGAATTCCGCCTTGAAAAGTGACTCCCATTTCTTCGACAAACCTGAATGAACGATGAGTGGAATCTTAGTTTTGAATCCGAGGGTGAAAACAGCCAAGGTCTTGTTACCTCCGATGTTAAGAGAAAGAGGTTTCCTTTCGATCACTCTCCACAGATAGACGTTCTCAGGCCTTAACTTCAGGGAATTAAGATCGAAATTCACTCCGTAGGCTGGGTAGATTCTAAAGGGTCTGGCATCGCCAGAGTCGGTGTTTCCTTGATCTCCTCTTCCGTGACAAGCAGAACAGCACTTGGTTCTTGCTGCAGTTTCTTCAGGAAAGTCTCGACCTCATAGCGGACGACAGCGCGTGCGGCGTTTTCTACATGATCAGGGACCTCTTTCTGATCCACCTCTGCCCATTCTTCCATGAGTGCGATCGCCTGATCCTCAATCTTCTTGTTGAGTTCATCTCGCTCGGCCGTCCCCTTTTCAGTTGCTTCTTTAGCGGTCTTATACTGGAGCTCGAGGTTTACTACCGCGATCTTAGCCCACTTAGTAAGTCGGTCCAGGAGAGAACCGTTGTCTGGAACGAGTTTCTCCGCAATATCGGTTGCCGGTCTCGCAATGAAGAGAATTGTTTCAAATGTCTTCTTCCAGCCTTTCCATAGCACTACTATCACAAGCGCGACTATGGCAACGGGCGGGACAATGTAAAGCCATTCCATATTCATTCCTCCTTCTTGATCTCTCTGTATTTGGCAAGGACCTTCTTCACGAAGTCCTCTGTTTCTTTCGGCAGTTTCGGTTTCTTTCCCTGGATGAAGTCCCTCACGTTTCCGTAACCCCAGTTCCAGGCGATTAGGACAAGGTTCATGTCGTTCGGAAATCTTGAGAACAGCCAAGCAAGATAAATGCTCGCCGCAACTGTTGAACATACGGGGCAAAATGGATTGAAAGGATAACCGAACCTCTCGCGAAGATCCTGCTGAGTAATCGGCATGAACTGAAACAAGCCTTGAGCACCTTTCTTGGAGACCGCTTTAGGATCAAGAGAAGATTCTACAGAGGCGATTGCAAAGAGAAACTCGGGTTCTATTTGAGGACCCGCGGACTTCTGTCTCATCCAGGATCTTATGTCTTCAAGTGTAATCATCACATCACCTCACAAGTCCCGCCAGGAGATCGAGCAGTTTTATTCCGAACGCTCCAAGCAGTGCAAGCCCAATGGCTTTCCAGAGCTCTATCTTCTTTGCTTTGATTCCGAAAGAGTTCTCCATGGCCTTTTCTATTAGCTTCTGATTCATCTCCCATACATCCTGCATGAACTTCTTGTAGAAACCGTTCTGCATGAATTCCTTTATGTTCTCTTCGACTCTATCCAGCCTTTCATCAATCCTTTCGTCTTGAGCCTGGTTCATTTCTGTTATCTCTTCCCTTACCTTGTGAATTATCTGCATCTCAAACTGGTCTCGGTTTTTCAAGAATTCACATTCTTCATGCACAAGATCACCCTCAGAATATGGATTAAAAAAACCGCCCGTGGGCGGTCATACTTTTCAGATATTCTATTCTTCGTACAGTTCCCAGCCATAGGAGCCTGGCTCCCAGACATTGCTCGCAATAATGGAAATCCATAGCTGTCCATTGTGATTGACAATATCACCTAGAGCGTAGGCGTCGTGAGCTCCTTGCGGCTGCACCCATTCTTGGAATTCTTCTCCACTAGACTCTTCGAGCTCCCAGCCATAAGTGTCAGGACTCCAAACGTTGTTGTCAACTTTGGAAACATGCACCTCTCCATTGAACAACACTCTATCTCCTGTCATATACGCATCATGAGCTCCCAGAGGTTGTCTCCAGGGTCCGATTATGCCTTCTGGCATCGCCTCTTTATACAATGCAGGCACAAGATCTGGCCGCCAATCACTTTGAGAAGTGTGAGCCTGAACAACTTCATAAAGTCTGCTGCGATAGACAAACTTTTCTCCTGCAGAAAGAACCTTGTCAACCTTGTATGCCGGATACTTCCCTAAAATGAACGCCAGCTCTTCCTCAGTGAGATCATCATGCAAACGGAATTTCGGTCTCGAAATCTCAGCAGAAAGAACCATGCTGTTACCTCTAGAGGGCTGCAGGTTTTCAGCGATTTCGGAATCTTCGTTATCTAGCTCAATCGTTAAGAAAAGTTCTTGCCAATCATCCAGTCCAATGAGTTCTTTGAGCTGTTCTTCGGTCATCTCCACAACCACTTCGTCAGGGTTGTCAGAATGATATCCAAGAGTAGAAAACGCTATCATCTTTTTGTCTCTGAAGATTGCTCTAATCATCATGCCAACCTCAAATCACCATAATAGGCTCTATGATACCAAGACGTGCTACTAGAACCATTCTGGTTATAACAACGGAAGAGTATCGTTACCGTGCCAGTAACACCAGACACATCGAAGGTCATATCGGTCCAGCTGATAGCAGAATTCGAGCTATATACCATACTTCCGTTTATATACAGCCTCATATAATTCCCTGTATAGTACCGCTCGTGCTTCAACTTTATTTTGAAGTCGTCAACATCGGTCAAGTCCAGAGAGAATGAATAATCAAAGTTTCCAAACTGACAGCCGGAATTTTGTATAAAAGCGAAGGCCTTCCCACCAGTAGTTGGACCATCAACGATTGCACTCGCAAGAATCCCATTTCCTCCAGACTCGTAAGTGTAAGGAGGAGTTGGACTGCCCTGCTCCCACAGAATCTCGCTATTAGCGTTATTCCAGAAGTATGTCATTATATAAGAGCTTAGAAGAAACTCAGACCTATAACTCACCGTTCCCAAGACCTCTTCCATTGCCGTTACTGAATCGCAAATTTCCTCCATTCCAACAGAATCCGCTAATACAGCCCCAAAAGCCAAACTAGAAGCTAGTAGCTTTTCCATACATACAGACGAAGCAGCTATTGTAGCCATCATTGTAGAATCTCCGGCAACCTCAGCCATCGTGTCAAAATCTGCGGTTGTTCCGTCAGCCTCACCAACTAAGTATTTCGCAATAGCCATACTAACTGCTGCCACTTCTGCCCAAGCCGTTGATGAATTCCAAATCCAACCCCTTATGTCAGAGTCGTTTGCCACGCCTTCCATCGCCAAAGAAGATGCTGCTATCTTTTCCATAGCCGTAGAAGCAGCAACAATTGCTCCCCACCAGTAAGATTTATAAGCTCCGGAAATCAACATTGAAAGCATAAACCTAGCCGAAGCCATTTTCTCGCACCAACTAGCGTCTGCGAGATTAGACTCAAATTCGGCATCAGTTAACATATAGTCACTCGCGCCGCCACCCAGTGATTTCCACTCACTACCATTCCAGAGTTTGAAAGTATCATCATCGATATCGTGCCAGAGAGTCTTTCCTGAAACCTTGTTGGAAGGTTCTGAAGATTGGCTGTATAGAACTGGCATGTTGTCGATCTTATCAGTGTTGTAGTTTATATCTGCAATATCAGCGATATCGGAATACTCGGGTTTTCTTAGGCCGTGATTTGATGTCGTCAGCATTTCTATCCCCCATAAGATGACCAGTTACCGTTCCTGTCTTTACCGTATACATTGATTCTCTGAGTGCCCGTCTGGAGTTCGGAGGCCTCTATCTGGTCGGTAATAGAGATCCCCGCCTCAATGAAGGCCTGTTGGCCCCATGATTCAGACATAAGGGGATCCCAAGTTCTGTTGGCAACTCTAGCCCAGTTCAGGGATTCTTCCTCGAGGACTTCCCCTGTATCCCACGAAGTACCGAGCCGGTTTACTCGCCATGCAATTATGTCTACATCCGATTCGAATGTCACTATAGCACTATCAAAGCCGCTAACGTAGGAGAGCTTGAAGCGGCTAACATTCTTGATATCGATCATACGAATACCAGCTTCAGAGTCTCTCTCTTGACGGTAGGACTTCCCTGGATCTCTGCATACCACTCATAGTGAATTACTTTCGGATTAGTCCCGCTTGGAAGAGTGTAAAGGTAGAAATAGTGACCCAGCTCCACGCGGTTCTCCGAAGTAACCGGTATAGTGGCAATGACATTAAGCTTAGAATCGTACACGACAAGTTTTATGTTTGACGGGTCCACTGGATTCCCGTCGAAGTCTTTGAAATAGGCTTCGAGTTTTACAGTGTTCCCGAACTGATACTGCATAAGATCACTCCTTGCATCAATTTCCGCAGCTCCTATCTGAGAAAGCACAGGAAATGTCCCTATAACCAAAAGAGTCCTTGGAACCAGGCTGTCTGATTCTATGAAAGAAAGAGATTTGCCTAGCTCTATCTCAAGACTCCCCTCTTTGTCTAGAATCACTAGCGCTGTCTCTGCTGTCTCAATCTTGAGACTCGTTACTTCATCCTGCCCATATATCAGAATTGTCTTCTCGGCGACGTTTGACTGGTTGAAGACTGTATCACGTGCTCTTGCGTAAATCGTCGCAATCCCTGGAGCAAGAGAATGAAAGGGAATGGATCCTTCGTAGTATGTGCCGTAGTGGCTTATTATTGCGTCAAACCTATTCCCTTTAGAATCGACAACATAAAGGTCGAGGGTTGAGTCAAGCAGCTCGTCGCCCTCGACCCTTACAGGGCAGTAATCAAGCCCAGTGTAGTCTGGCGCGTAGAGAGTTATCTGAGGGCCTGTTGTATCCAGTTCAAGAAAGAAGTAGTTATTCATGACAGCCCTCCAATAGTGCGGCGATCTTTTCCGCTTCTACTACACGGACCAGTTACCAGCCTGATCCTTAACAAAGACCTTGATGATCTTCTGTCCGTCACCCGCGCTGGCCGCTTCGAGATCGGTACCGGTGATCTGGCAGTTTATCGGGGTAGCGGCGGGGTAGTTACCCTCGTTACCGCTCATGTTCGTCGAACCACCTGCAGTCGGTATCAGCGTTCCAGTGTCATGGCTGGCTCCGGTTGAACTCACTACCTTCACCTTGAACTCGTCGAAAATTGTGTCTACCGAGAAGGAGAAGGAAGCTACATTCTTTCCAGCGATCTTCGAAATCTTGCTGACGTCTGGACCGGAGATCGTGGCGATCGGCTTGGTTGTATCCAGAATAATGCTTGTTGACGCTTGACCGGACTGATTCCATACATCGTCACGTACCTTGAAATAGACTGTCTTGGACCCGTCTCCCGAAGCCAGCTTTATCTGCTTCGATGCAGTCCAGCTAATCCAGTTGGAATTGACTTCAGAATCCTGAACGTCTGCGTCATAACTGGTATCGACGTCTCCCCAGATCTTTATCTGGTAACCCGTCTTGTCTGCATCGCTGCAAGACAGTGCAGCCGTGACCAGCTGTTGTGTGGCATACTGAGCACCACTCTCGAGTATGATTTGTGGATTCGCAGGTCCAGTGGTGTCCAGAGTCAAATTGAAGTTACTTGCCATCAATATCCCTCCAAAAGAAAACCGCCTTCCGGCGGTCAGATGTTTGCCCTTGCTTTTATCTTCAGTCTTTCAATCTGCGTAATACTTCCGAATGTGGCCGTGGTCTTCAGATAGTAGTTCCCAGGAGGAGCGTTGCACTTCTGAAGGAGCCGGAAGAAATCGTCTGGATGAGCAAAGACCTGGCTATCCGAAATTTGCTCAAACAACCCGGTTTCATCGTATCTTTCCAATCTGGCCTCGACCAGGGTCGGCTCTACTGGTATCCAGGATCCTGTAACCAAATCAAACCCTTCCACAACAGCATCTATGAAGAACGTGTCAAGCGCTTCGACAGCGAACTGGCTTATCTGTTGACCGTCTGACATGTGCCTGATCCGGACGTTGGTGATCATTTGGTCTGGGGGAGGCACATAAGTGCGCTCCATCCATGAAGATTGATCGTCTGAGCACTTAAGCTCTACACGTCCATCAGGAAGAAGCACAGGAAGTACATCGCCACCAAGAGTCCAACCTTCGAGACCGTTTGCGAGCCAGTTCTCTCCTCCCACAACGATGTTCCCCACTCTTCCGCAGTCTTCATTTTCTGCCCAACTCGAATCTTTCACATACATGAATCGCAAAGTAAATCCTTGACCGGATGGTATCGTGAAAGCCATGACTCCTGAATCCAGACCGCTCTTCTTCAACATCAAAGTCTCATCGAAAAATCCTTCCAGAAAGTCATAGTCTTGTTCACTAGAGACTTCCCAATCAAACGAGATTTGAAAGTCCTGAGGCGGAACCGCGGGCAGTGTGGCAATTGCGTCTGTGTATTCTGACTTTGGAGAGGTTATCTTCAGCTGGCCTTCAACGAGTTCTACCGTCCCGTTTCCTTCCTTTGTCCAGAACTCTATACCTTGTGCCAGTAGATCGAGATCTCCATATGTGGCTCTTGTAATGTACACTGAAGGTCCTTCACCATATACGTTGATCGAATACATTGAGATTCGCAGGACGTGTTCTAGTTCAGTAAGCAATGCTGCATAGGTGCCATCGCCATAGAGTTCGCCTGACCATTCATCGTCTACGCCGATAAATATCCTTGCCCTACAGTAGTCTGGCTCATGAATCTCATAGTCAATGTGGAGTAATGTCGGAATCGCCATTCGATCACTTCCTGTCGACTGTTACTTTGAGCTTCAGTCGCTGAATTCTTTCATAGCCAATAAAGCCCTCTCCGTCAGCGAATACAGCCCTAACCTGAAGATAGTAGGTACCGATCGGCAGATCAGAGACTACTGTGACGACATTCTCTTCAGTAGAGCAAGTTAGCATTTCTTCGAATGCTTCTCCGTCGAAGGAGACCACTGAAACCTCTAGGCTTGCGGGAGATTCATTCCAAGAGTCGTTCAAGTAGACTTCCGTCAACACATCGACGAGCTGGACTTGCCCCGTTTCCATTGTCAACTCATTCATTTCAGCTCCATTCTGGATGAACCTTATCCTTGACTTGATGGGAATTGACACGCTAATCACTCCAATGTTCTGTGGTAGGGAGGATTTATTACCGGTGACGTTAGGTTATCGTTGAGAATCAATTTGTCGAACATGAGCTTTGCCCTGTCTAATCTAAGCCTGGAGATCCTCACGTTACTCGCGAGTTCAGCAAACTGAGTGTGCATTGTGCTGGGCTGAACCATTTCGCCTGTGATGGGATAATTCTCAACAAACTTCGTGTATGCACCCCTGGAAAATTCATATAGGTGATCAGGGCTCTCTTCAAGGGGAAGAAATAAAGCCTCGTCGTTTCCGAGAGGACCCTCTAGAACGAGGCTGAGATTGCTGGCCTCTAAGCTGTGCTTTGTAGTCCCGTTCACAATGAACCCGGATATTCCAGTAGCGCCGACTATTCCGGTCATCTCTGTCCTTATCGAATTCATTAGAGAATCGTCTGTTTCAGGAAACTCGATAGGCCCGTAGATAGGTTCGAATCTTGGGACGAGTTTCTTTGATAGATGCTGCTGGACGACCCACGGAGGGAATAAGCCGAAGTCTTCGGGCCTTATGACTTTCTCTGCTTCAGCCAGCGGCAGTTCCACTATGGCTTCAGGAATCGATCTGAACCTCATGTAGAAGAACGGAACAGCCGAAAGTCCTGCCCCAGCTTTCAGTCTTTTGTAATAGATCACAAGCCTCGGAAGGTGCCAGCGACCTCCCAATTCAGTCATTTCACCTGCTAAAATGGGGACCATTATATTCGGATATGGTTCGACCTTCTGAATCTCAGAACCGGGGATCGATCGGCACGGCACCTCTTCCCAAGTCCAGTTCCAGTTCATCGTCCAAGTGTCGTACGAAGCTCCCGTTATCTTGTAGACATCCACATGATCGATATCGAGGGTTATGTCGTCCGGAGCCCACCTGTTGGTTGCGTTAGCGCCTGTGTCATATCTCGGAGTAGTTGTCTTGTACATGTCCGAGGGTGCTTCGTAGCCACCGCTAGACGGATCATAGCCGTAGTCTATGTGGCTTCTTTCTCCGTAGCTGTACTCCATTGTTACGTTCGGGTCCAGCATGTCGAATCCAGGCAGCTTGTAGGGTTTCCCTTCAATTACGGTGCCGGCAAAGTACATTTCTTTCACCTGAACCAAGTCCAGAGGATGAGAATAAGTCTTTCTGTTCAATAGCTGCTCATAGTTCAGGAATACCCGTGGAGTGAAATTCCAGTCAGAAAAACCTATCCCAACTTTCGCTAGAATCGCGGGAAAGTTGTCTCCAATATCCGCGACTTCGTTAATTGACTTTGTGAAGAACGGGCATCTGGCGCTGTAAGGATCGAACAAATAGTCTGACCTCTTGTTGAAGCTGTCAACGCGGATCGCCGTAACATGGAACCTCTGCCAGCTTGTTGGAAGATCAATGTTTGACAGTTTCAGAGTGACCTCGCTCTTAAGCCTTACCCCCTGTGCGTATTCCTCCTGAGTTAGGAATGACGAGACGATACCCTTGTCAAGGCTTTCCATGTGCGGAATGATTGCCGGATTGGTGACGAGGCTAGTCATTTCCCAGTTGTGTATAAGTCCGCCTTGAGCTTTGAAGGAGTCCAATCTCTCTGGCGGATCGACAATGAAGAATGGCCTGAAAGAGCCTTCGGCAATCAATACTTGAATCTCCTGAGTTCCCAGCTCCCAGTCATACTCGACTATTACAGGATCAGAGTAAGCAACTCTCTCTTTAGCAGACACACTTCCTTCGTAATAGATCCACACCTCCGGCCTGCTTCCCATTCTGAAGTGGGCCTGCAACGGATCAGACTCCGGCACAAATGCCTGGTAAGCTTCTAGACTGTTATTCTCGTATTCATCTGCCGAGACAGTCCTCTCTATCCCATAGAAGCCCCCGGATCTGTTAAGTTTGGGAATAGCAGCCGTCAGCTTCGGATCATTAAGAAACTCAACTTGAAACCCGTTGCTGGGGAGAAGAGCGGCCCTGCCAGATGTTGGTTCTTCTAGCCATATTGGATCACCGGTGATTTTGACTGTATTGTCAGAGAGATCATAACTGATCTTGCTTATTCTCAAGGCACCGTAATACATGAATCTGCTCTGATCGTAAGTGAGATCGAGAGGGTTTGGCGGAGAACTGGAATTCTGTATCCATGGAAGCATAAGTTCCCTGCTCATTAACAGACCGTCTTCGGTCCTTATCAGAAACCTTCTGGCTTTGTTGTAGCTTCTTGTCGCATATACGTGTTCAGGTCTTGCCGACTGCGAAAGAAATCTGTATCTAGTGGCTACCAAGATCAGCTCGCGTTCGAAATACTCGAAGATGCTCAATCCTTCACAGAAGAGGAGCATGTCGCTCCAGTTTGCCAACAAGTGTTTGTCCGTTACAGGCAAGCTGAAGGGATCCGCATAGTTCGAGACAACGAGAGTGGAATCGGCAAGAGTCTTGAAGAGTCTCGATGGTTCCATTGATTCATCTGAGGGAGTTCTAATGGACATCACTTTGTCTATGAAGGCGATCCCATTCTTCTGAAGACCCTCCTTAGTTGTATGAACTTGGTTCTTATTGCTTGTAGAAGCGATCCTCAAGACATCTCCAAAGCGATGAGGACCGAACCACGGCAGCAGTTCTATTCGCCTGATTTCATCTTCCCCTATCACTTTCTGGCTCGGAAAGGTGCCGTACCCAGGAATAAGGATGTCATGGCTCGCTTCCGTAAGAACTTCTTTGTAAATGGAACCTCCAGGGAGTTCGAAGAGCCCGATTATGCAATCCGGGTTCTCTGAACCATCAGGGTAGGCCTCGAATCCCACAAGCGGCAGCATTAAGCCTTTGAATTTGCCCGCTCCGACTTCCTTCTCCACATCGACGAGATCGGAGACGGGCCTCCTAAAATTTGGTTGTATAAGTGTGAAGATGCTTCCTTCGATTATCCCTTCACAGACGAGTTTTCTCTCGAACTGTCCTTCAGGGAGCTTCGTATCGTGGAATCGAACCTGCACCACCTTGCCGTCATTCTCGAATCCGACGATCGTGCCGGTCCTGACCAACGCTTTCTTTCTCAGGATCCTCGCGATGTTCTCTATGTCATTCTTTCGCATCAAATCGCCTCCAGAAGGGAAAGGCTTACCTCATACGGGTGAGAGGAGAACGAGATTCCGTCGATCACATATGAACGTCCATCAAGTGTTGCTCTCCCTCCGGGTCTTACATATTCAGACGGCGTCACTTCTAGCTTCGTCTCTTTCTGATAACTCTTCTTCGCATACAGAAGATTCGCAAGTCTCAATGCCGCGACTGCAGAAGCCGGCTCGTTCGTACTGTAATGTTCTCTAGGTTCCGGTCCTACCTGCAATTCGATCGGGAACTTGAACACATTTCCCCTCAAATACAGCCCGAGGTACTTCTCACAGAACTTCTTCATCTTCCACAGCGTCCTCGCTTCTCCCCAGTCCCAGGAGGAGCCCGCTACATAGTCAAGAATGATCGTTCGGTAAATTGATACTTCGTTTGATTCCGGGCTCCATACAAGATACATCTTGTAAGTAGGATCACCGGAGGGCTCTTCTTCGAAAAGGTCGTACTCCTCTTCCGTGTATAGTTGATCAAGGGAGATATAGTCAAAGCCATACGTTATTGTGCTTATGGAATCGATCTTGTCTATTTCGTCTATTCTCACGCTGGTCCTGCACTTACCGGTGTACTTAACGCGTTGTTGATCGCTTTCTGTAGTGTACAGCTCTTTCGTGAGAATCACTGACCAGGACTCGGCCCGAAGGTTGTAGTGTCTCACAAGCGCCTTTTCCAGAGGGATCGTGTTCAGAAAGCCGGTGAGCTTTACCCCGGAGGAAACGTCCCCGGCCTCAATCTCGGTCTTCTCCATGACGCCATCGAGGATAACAGAAGAAGCGTCATAGTAGTCGGGAATGAACCTCACAGTCTTTGACGAGTGGTTTATGAGGGTCCTTGCACCCAGGATCCGCTCGAGTTTGATCGTCGCTTCTCTCAAAGAGCCACTGAACTGAAAGTCTCTCGCTCGCATATCGCTTTCTTCAGCTACAATAGCGGATACATCCGCTTCATATGGAGTCCCAAGGTAGATAGCCTGGGCCATTCCCGCCGGTGTAAGACCGGGATCAAGAGAGAACATGAGGATGTCAGTTTCCTGCTCGAGATACCTGGCAAGCTTGTCTTTGAATTCAGCTTCGACGGTGACGTGGCTCATGGCATTTGTAGTCTTCCTGACTCTCTCGATCTCTACTTCGGCAATAGTCTCTACAAATGAGCCTCCGTCTAGCCTCGAGTTGTGCCAGAGTTCCAGGGTCACTGTCTGTCCCTTCGAAATTAGCGAGGGATCGGGAAGTCGACAGCGAAAAGAGCCGGTGAAAGGAGTTAAGCCGGCTCTCTCGCTGCCCTGCACCGAATCGACAAGGAGGTAACCGCCGCTCGTTCTCACTTCGATTACGTATCTATTCTCAACGAAGGCCATCAAATCTCACCTGCCAGTTCCAGTTCCCTGGCAATCCTACGTATCAATTCGTCTTTGTCAGCGTACTCTTCCTTCTTTATGTCAAGGAAGATGTGGTACTCCTTCTTCCTTTCAATCTTAGGGACGCTCAGATCAGCCCCCGAAGGAATGAAGTCGCCCAGCTCACCGGAAAGGTCCCTGAGTTGACTCTGTAATTGCGAGAAGGTGTAAGACATATCTCTCGTCTTGTCATTCGTACCTCTATAGACGTCGTCTAGCCAACGGAGGTCGTAGAACTCCTTCATGTTTCCCACGGCTTTTGTCGCTTCATGTGAGAGATTCGAGAAGTATTCCGGAAATTCGGCCGCGACCGTTGTTATGCTGTCCATAGAGAAGGAAGAAGCCTCTCTTTGCATGAGTGAGAGATAATCCCTCAGACCGTCAGAAAGATCCGCGAACGATGCCAATGAGTTAGCCGCACCTCTCGAGGCTTCATCTCTCATTCCGGTGGCAAGCTCTACCATTTCACGGATTATCTCTGTCTTCATCTCAGGCACGATAGAGTGTCCAACTATCTCATCGCTGGCTCGTCTGAATTCTGCTATAACTGCATCTGCTCCGTTCTTCGATGCCGAGATTATATTCGACCAGGTCTCGTCGAATTCGACCTCGATCTCATTCAGAGAAGACGCAAATGATTCGAGTTCCGGTTCGATCTCCTTCAGCGCATCACCGAACTCGCCGGTCTTCCCGGCATTTTCCTCGAAGATCTTGTAGAACTCGGACATCTCATCCGTCTGCGTCTGAATCTTCTCTGCTAAAGACCCGGCCGCGTTAGCGGTCTCTTCCAGTCTGTTCCTGTAATTCTCGATCGCCTTCGTATCGCCCTCGGCCTCTGCCTTCGCTAGGGCATCCAGATACTCGACCTGCTTGGTCTTCAGTGTGTCCAGTTCTTCTCTGAGGGAGACTATTGACTTCTTCTGCTTCTCAAAGATCTCGGTAGTCGAATCTGCCATCTCGCTAAGCTTTGTGGACGCGGCCTTAGAGTCTTCTTGTATCGACTTCAGAGCGGCCGACGCGAAACTGGATCCTTCGTTGACTTTCTTCCACTGCTCATTAATAGCCGCCGCATCGGAACTGAGGACCTTTGAGTCAGCGATACCTAGCATCTTGGCCAAGGCCTCCCCGGTAAGACCGAGGTTTTCTCTAAGGTAGACTAGAGTCTCACCGAAACCGTATGTGTCGAAGATCGACTGTGCAGCCGCCTTTCCCTGCCTTCCGTAGATGACCTCTAGTTCCTGGAGGGCTTCTTTGAGTTTGGTCGCTTCTTCTGAGTTCTCCCCGTATTGCTTGACAGCTTCCCTGTACTCTTCCCTTGTCTGAGCTATCGAATTAGCGAGAGTTGATAACCATTCGGTCTGGTGCGTGACAAGTACATTGTTCTTCATTAGTTCAACGCCGAAGTCGGCCATCGCAACCCCCATGACATCGACTTCATTGCCGAACATCTTGGCGGGTTTTGTGAGCTTCTGGAAGGCGTTGACGAGAGCTATCGAGTCTTTCTCCGTTCCCTTGAACTGGTCTCTAACCCGTTCGAAGACCTCGACGTTCGTAGCTTCGAGGTTGTCCGATCCGAACAGGAAGTCGTTTATGTTCCCCCCGGTCTTCTCGACTTCCTTCGCGGTCTCCTGGAGTACTTCATTTACGTTGCCGAACCTCACGGCACTCTCGCCGGCGGACCAGCCCAGTTCAGCAATCTCTTCTTTGAGAGTATTCAGGCTGCTTTTCAGAGACATAGCCTGTGAGGAATTCGCTCCAAAGTGTTCTGAAACGGTATCCAGTTCTTCGGAAAGTCTTGCGTATTCATCCAATAGTTCATTTATGCCTGCCACCTGGTCTTTAGACAGCTTTCCCTGCTCGGACATGCTCACGGCCACTCTAGCAAGCGCGAGACCTATTTCATTGGATGCCTCTGTCGCCGCAGTTTTTTGTGTCTCCATCATGGTAACAAAGGCCTCAGTCGAACCCACGGCCTGAAGCTGAACCGTATCTATCGCTCTCACCTGCTGGCTAGTGGCTTCGATTACTGACTTTGCTGCTTCATCGTACGAACTTGAAAGATTCGCCAGAACAGACTGTGTCTCCCGGGTGGTGTTAACCATCGACTGGTTAGCCTCTTCCACCGCGGTCGAAATCCTCTTGTTAGTCGCTTCGGTATCCAGAGCGACCGAGTCGACTTCATCCATGACTCTTCTGAGCTTTTCAACGACTTCATCACTTGAGAGAGTCAGACTTTCAGAGAATTCTTTAGCCAGATCTCTGAAAGCGTTTCCTGTGTAACCGGCCTCTTCCGCAATCTTCTGCATATTCATAGCCGACTTCACAGCGACCGTCGAGTTTATGACATCAAAGCCCTGCACCGCTGCCTGCAGTTGCATGAAGGTGCCAGATATGGTTCCCGATAGCCTGTTGCTCTCGTTCTCCGCAGTTGAAGACAGAGTCGAAAACTTCCTGGAGACCTCTTCCATTGTCTCAACTGTCCCGTCTGCAGCTTCTCTCGTCTGGTTCAGTGCCTTCTCAAGGTCAGATGAGAACCAGTCCTTCGAGAGGTCGTCCATTACCTTGTACAGAGCGATTGACCCGGCAGTTATACCTGCGATAGCCGCGATCGTTATCCCTACCGGTCCGGTCGCGAAGGCTAACAGTTTCGCGCCTAGTCCTCCCACTGAAGAACCTATTCCGGCCAGCGAGACTCCAGTCTTTCCTGCGGTCCCTGAAAGAGTGGTCAGTGCCTGTCCAGCCGCTCCCGCCGCTGCTGCCTTTCCCGAGATCAGCTTGATTAAACTTCCGAGAATCGCTCCCCAGTTTTTGAAGGAGGCAATCGTCTTCATCACGGTTCCTGTAAGGAAGTTGACAGCTCCCGCTCCAATGAGGAGAATGGAGCCCCACTTGGCTACGTTCACAATCAGCTTCTTAGTGCCTTCATCAAGGTTGTTCAACCAGTTGGCAAGATCTCTAATCCAGTTGATTGCGTTACTAACTTCGTCTTTGAACAAGGCCGCGAAGGAGTTTCCAAGAGACTCGAGAGACGACTTCAGTAGCTTGAACTGCCCGGCAAGAGAGCTCAGCTGTTCTTCCTTCATTCTCTCGGCCGCTCCCGCTGAATCCTCAAGCGTTGTAGTGAACTCTTTGATCTTCTCGACTCCGGTCGAAATGGCAGCCGCCATCCTTCCACCGATTTCTGTGCCAAAGATCTCATATGCACCGGTAGTGTCGACCCCTGCTCTTCTCATCGTCTCAAGGATCTCGACAAAGGAGTGCAGGGCTGGATTCACCTGATCAATTGTGAGACCGTACTTCTGTAGAGCTTCAGTAACCTGACTGGTTGGCGCTGCCAGTCTTGCCAGGGCATTTCTGAACGTCGTCCCGGCCTGCTCCCCGTGGATACCCGCGGTCTCAAAGGCCATGAGGGCTGCGACTGTCTCTTCGAGAGAGTAGTCGAATCCGGCCGCAGTTGAACCGGCGTATCTCATTCCGTAAGCGAGCCTTTCCAGAGTCTCCGGAGAGCTGCCTACCGAAGTCGCAAAAATATCGACTACCCTGGCAGTCTCTTCTGCAGTCATGCCGAACTGGTCGAGCGTGTCGGTCACAAGCTCCGCGGTCGGTCTCAGTTCAGAGTGCATAGCTTCCGCGAGGTTCGAGACGGGTCCTATCATTGCTTCTATCTCGACTCTCTTCTTTCCCGCAGAAGCCAGCGCATAAGCGGCCGATGCGATCTCGCTCGTCATAAACGAGGAGTTCATGGCTACATCGTTTATTGTCTTTGAAAGAGCCTGAAAGTCTTCTTCGGTTCCCTGCATGACGGCGTTTACGTTCCTCATCTCTTCCTCAAAGCCAATGAACTGTTTCAAGGCAAGACCAAACGGAGCGGCGATAGCAGTTCCCCAGCCCATCATTGTAAGACCGGTCTGCTGAAGCTGAGCACCTACTTCTCTGAGACCCTGAGTCTGCTGCTTGACTTTATTCAGTTCTTCAGAAGCGTAGTTGACCGCTCTGAGGACTATTGATACTTCAGCTTTTGCCGCCATACAGCATCTCTCCTTGAGTCTTGCTTAGTTTTATGATCGTTATAAGAGGAGTATCCCAGCCCCAGGGCAAACTCCCTATTAGCCAGGCTGATTGCGCGAAGACTTTCCAGATAAGGATTTCGTAGTCGTCTTTGGCTCCTTTTCGGAGCCTTTCTGAAAATCGCTGAGATCGCCCTTCGGGAATGCCATTCTGATCGCGTTTCCAAAGATTAGCATCAGGTCGGCAAATGGAAAGAGACCGATGTTTTCCTTCGACACTTCGACTGGTTCTTTCCCTTCTGGAGCGAAGTCCCATTTATCGATCACAGTCTCACAGAGCGTGAGAGCTGCGTCGATCTCTTCAGGAGTGAGCTCAAGTCCGCCCTTGTCGAGCTTTGGAGCAAGCTTAAGAGCAGGACTCAAGAGATACACTTTCGAGCCCGGGAGTGGTTTGAAGGTGATGTTGCAGCCACCGATTTTTACGGTCCTTCTGTAGAAAGGTGTGATGATTTCATGGTTCACTTTCGGCATAGGCTCCCTCCTTATGATACCGTCACAGCTTCGATGCTCATCTTTATCGGGATCTCAACGGGACCAGTCGATCCTAGACTCACCGAAGTTTCGCTAGCTACCATTCCGCTGCATGAGATCGTGACGGTGGTCGGCGAAGCGTAAGGATCGCCTGCTTCGTCGTAGAACTGGGCAGAGAAGGCCGCGCTGAACGTGAACGGAGTGTCTGAGGGAAGCCACTTCCCCTTCAGGACGTCTGCGAACGATGCCGATGGCGACACCGTGATTGTCCCTTCGAATATGAAAGGACCTTTTGAGAAATCCTGTGGATCGAGAGAAGCTCCCCTTACCGCTTCTACTTCTCTGGATGCGGCTATGTCGGCTTTTACTACTGTGTTGGCGGATCCGCTGAAGTTTATCGTGGCGTCCGACATGACAAAGAATCCCTTGACGTGTTCCATGTCGGCCTCTGTCAGGGCGGTTATGCTGTCCATGTCTTCTCCAACGAAGTCCACAGCGTATGTGAGAGGGTTTCTCTCGTCAAAGGCCAGCCTCAACGATTTCACAACTGCGTTAAGCAGTTCGATGTCGTGAACCTGGACATCAAAGACGTTGTCTTTTCCGAGAAGCGCCGCGAGAAGAACGCCGTCCGGCACATCTCCACTCCATGAAGCCTCATAGTCGTGGGCATTGATTCTCGCCCTCTTCACGTTGCCTATACCTGTCCTCTGGAGGGTACTGGTCTTTATAGAAGGCTTCACGTCCGAGACAAGGCCACAATCGTACGTTGTAAGATCTTTTGTGATTCTTGCATATACATCAGCTCCGGTAAGAGCCATTGTCATTCACTCCTTTACTGGATCCTGAACTTCAACCTGACGCCGACCGCTTTGACCTGGTAGTCAGGAAGCTCAGAGTAGTCTAAATAGCTTTCGTCTTCGAAAGTACACAGGTAGTACCTCGTGACATCACCGTCTATCACAGGAAATCTTATTGAGCCGCACTTAGCGTGCATGAAGCCCGAAAACCTCAGCTGCTGCCTCTGTATCTCCCAGTCGAACCACTCTGACTTGAAGAGCGCGGTGATTTCAACCATGAATTCTCGCAGGTTTCTCACGCCCACGCCTTCCAGAGGCTGGGAAGTCGATGGGGAAATCACGACGGCCGGAAAGTGATCCCAGACATCTAATTTCGGAGCGTGACGGACGAATTCAATATGCGGCACCTGCAGCACTTCCTTCAGGCCGTTGTCAATCAGAAACTGTTCTAAGGAATCTAGAATTGTCTCCCTAACGTGTATCAGCTGCTCTTCAGTCATTTCAGATACCTCCCGAAGAGATCTTCGATGTTCTTTATATCCTGAGCCTGCCAGACCATGAAAGGCCTTTCAGGAACACCGTATCCCTCCTGGTGATAGACTGCGTAGTCAACATTTGTAGCAACTTTTGCGTGGCCTCTTCCCCACTGAGGGTGTATGCTCTGTCTCAGCTTCTTGGTCCGGTAGCCTCTCCCACCTCTAGATGAAGGAACGTTCACAGAGAATACGAGCATCGGGTAAGGTGTACCTTTATGCTTGGCCTTGTACCTCTTCGTGCTTTCGGCAAGATCCGGCCACTTGTCAGGTCTCCCGCCTTCTTCGAAGTTTCTCTGGACAGAGGAGTGCATCACGTTGGCGCTGTCCCTCATCACGGGTGTTAGGTCACCAAGCTTTTTCTGATATTGATTCAAGAGCCTGTCGAGTTCTTCGGTCCTGACTTCGATTCGCATAGATCACCACTTCTCTATGTCTTCATCTTTGAACAACTGCTGAGCGGTATTCATCGAAAAGCCCGGACCGGGAACTGAAGAAGGCATCTGTATATTCAGCCTTCTCTCTGCCTGGACCTGGGCTACAAGCTGAGAATACTGTGCAAAAGTGTTCTGAGCGAGCTCTAGCATTGAAAGCTTCTCATAGGTTTGGGCTTTTGCATAAAGAATCGCTAGTTTTTCCTTGACCTTGTCAGATGCCTCGATAGAAGAAGAAAGGGTCTCCCCTTCAGAGAGGAAACCCTCGACCGCTTCTAAGACATCATCGACTATCTTTGCCCTTATACTTTCGGGAAAGCTTAGGACAAAAGCATCAACGTCGATCATAAGGCATCAGCCCTTAGGCCACTGTAATTGCAGCTTTTATGACACCCTTTGAATGAAGTATCACAGGAAGGCCATGGCTCTCGGCGAAGACTCTCTTCCCTCCGGGATTCACAATGTTCTCTGAGTAAGAGTAGATCTCTCCCAGGACCGGCCCGTTCTCGCTAAATGAAGCAGCGTAGAAGGGCTTGAAGAGTTCTGGAGAGGTGAGAATGCAGAGATCATCGTCTCCGTGGAGATCGACTTCTGAATCGGCTTCATTCACTATGGTTTCATTGAACTCATAGATGTTCAGGCCCTGGATGTTCCCTATGAACGGGAAGTCATAGGTAAGATTTCCGGCTTCGATCCTTCTGTTGTCCATAAGTTTCTCGAGAGCAGAATTCTCTATGAGAACCTTGGCAACGTCGGGTGTGACGAATGCAAGTGTAGGCATGACTCCCGTCTCTTTTGCCATCTCGACTCTCCATTCTCTGAGATCCGTGAGAGGAGCCTTCGAAGTCGGATCTGACCAGTCGGAAGATTCTCCCATGAAGCCCGAGTCCATCTTGAAGTCGTAATCGAACTTCGTGTCGGTTCCCGAATAGGTGACCTTTCCCGTCAAGAGGATCTGGGCGAGCATCCACTCCCAGGCTGCAGTTATAGACTCTCTCTGCTCCTTCTGAGTGTCCGCTATCCAGTTGCTGAGATGATCCATCTGGACCTGGGTGAGCGGTTCTCCAGCATCCCTCATAGTCCAGATTTCGTCGTAGGTTATGTCGTCGTAGAACTTCACCGTGGGTGGCTCAAGTGCCACGTGGGTGTAGTTCTTTAGGTTTCTGGCAGGCGCCGGGCTCGTCCTCTTCACGAATCTCGGAAGGATCGGTCCCACTCTCTTGATATCGAACTCAATGGTCTTCGTCGCGGCGTACTTGGCCGGATTTGACCTCGAGCTCTTGAGGAGCAGGTCCACAAGAAGCCTCGGGACCGGTTTGATCTGCTTTATGGCTTCGGTCAATGTCCTGTAGTGAAAGACATCTGGTATAGTTGCCATTCTGTTCACTCCTTATTAGTATGATTCGATGAACCAGAGCCTCGCGAAAAGCTCACTCTTCGCGCTGGCTAGCTGTGTCGCGAGAAGAAGGTTGGTGATCGCTTCCTCGTACACGGCTCCGTGGATTAGCAGGGAGACTGGCTGGGCGGCGCCAGCGACATCTATCGGCTCGACCGAAACCGCGAAGGCCTCATCAGAACCGTCCTGGACAATCACTTCGTCGTTCTCGGTCGCTGTCAAAGCGTCCTCAGTGGCGATTGAGAAGGTGTTGTTCTCCGTATCGACCGCGGTGATAGTCAAAGCATCACCATCGGCCGTGATCTTTATCGAGTCTCCTACTTTGAGCACAGAAGCATCCGCCACTAGAAAAGTGCTGGCTGCTTCTGCCTCAGTCTGAGTTATGTAGGTAAGACCCAGAGGCCTGACTTTTCCCGCATCTTCTCCGCTGGTTATCTTTCCAAAGATAGTCCCCGCTTCGATCTTCGATCCGCCGACTCCGCCCAAAACATTGAAGCTCTGTCTGACATCGGGATGAACCAGAGAGACTACCTTTTTGAAACTGCTGTCCTGATAACTTATCCCTTCAGGCATTCCTTTTCACTCCCTTTTGCGATTGTTTGTTCACTCTGCCGGCTATTCCGTCGGCAATCTTCTTGAGCTCGTCTTCGCCACCAGTTTGCGATCCGCTCTGGCCAAGCGGGACTTTCTCAGTGTTCTCGAGAATGTCATCGAAGAACTTCATGTCCTCTTCTTTCTTGAGTTGCGGTTTGATCTTCTCGAGGACGGCCGGCATGACTCCCTTGTCGGTCCAGCCCTTTGCCCAGTTGCTTACTTTCTCAGAGAAGTGCTTCTCTTCGGCTTCCTTCTTCTCTTTCTCAAGGGCCTCGAGCTTTGTCTTGGTTTCCGAGAGTTCCTTGTTCACCGAAGCGAGGGTTTCTGAGAGTTCCTTCTCTTTCTTGTCCCTTTCCGTTCGAAGATCTGTAAGTTCCTTCTGGGACTTTTCATAGAGATCTTTGAAGTCCATTTCTTCTTCCTCCTCTTTCTCAAATTCTGAAAAGTAGACTATCTGCTCCATATCCGGTACCGCCGGCATGTTAGTGAGGGCAGCTCCCCTGAGGACCGGCCCCGCGTCTTTGCCCGTCTTCTTGTCCATGTATTTCTCAGCGTAAGTTGCGCTCATGTATTTGAACTTCTTTCGCTTTATTAGCTCCACACCCTCTTCGTCCGGTTCTGAGTAGACCCAGAGGCCGTCCTCTCTGGCCTCCACCTTAGAGATCTTTCCATAAGCACCCGGATGGTTCGGACTTTTCCCGTGTTCTATGTCCAGTGAGAGCTCATACGCCGGGACCCCGTTCTTGAAGTTTTCCTCGATCTTCTGAGCCAGTTCTTTTGTCAGTGAGACCTTTCCATATCTGGGATCCTCAAATTCCATGTATGGCAGGAGGCGATACCAGAAGCCGCCGGTCTTAGCGATTTCTGCAAGATATTTCTCTATCATTCTTTTCACCTCAACAGATTAGGTAGTTGCTGTTAAGCCACTTGAAGGCCTGCGTGATCGTTGGGAAGCCGAACGGGACAATGAGGAGATCTGAATTTCGAAGTCTTTCTTTGTCAATGATTTGGAAGTAACCCTTATCTTGTTCATCGTCGATAATCACATACATCACTAGCCTCCAAAAGAAAAGGAGGCTTTCGCCTCCTGAGCATTATCTTCTTCACATTCTAGTCTTTGTGCGGAGATTGTGACATCTTTATCATCTTAATAGTCGCCTTGAATTCTCTCTTTACTCTTGCCGGTGCCCCCTCTTTGAGAGACCAACCGTCTTCACCCTTCATGAGCTTTTCTTCATCGATCACAACCCATTCGTCCCACCAATCGGGTATTTGAAACTGCACTATAGCACCCCCTTCAACCATTCGCCTAATAACACGAAGACCTCTTCCTTTCTCCCGGTAGTATATCCCGCAAAGAGCTCCGCAAAAGCTTCATCATGTCCACAATCTCTGGCATATCTCGATACGTCTCCAAGAGTGATTCCCTTCTCTTCTCTCATTCTCGTGACCCATGAAGTGAACTCTCTTTTCTTTCCCGCGTCATCCAGGAAGTACTTCACCTTGTGACCAAACTCATGAGCTATGGAACCTCTGGGTGTATTGGTACACAGCCACCCTTTTTCAAACTGATCCCGCAATATCTCCTGGAACTCACTCGCGTTCTTCCAGAAGGAGCTTTTGACAACGATCTTCTTGAACCCCGGAGCGGTGTAAGCGATCACATTGGGCTTGACCGATCTCAGCTGTCTGCCTACCACGTCCGCTATCTGCCTCGGAGAAGCGTCAGGGTACCTACTCTCAAAGAACTCCGTCCACGCCGCTCTTGAATGTTGAGTTGAGGTGACTCCTCCGAACTGCTCCCAGATCTGCGGGTACTTTTCCTTCAGTTCTTCGAGGACCTCGTTTATTTCTTCGGCAAGGCTCTCGTCTATTCCCCGGTAATCACATTCTACCCCCAGGACCTGCCTTGCATATTCTTCAGGAGAAAGCTCCTTGGCCTTTTCCACGATCCTCTTGATGTCTTCGGTGACCAGCAAGATAGGAGTCCTCTTTCTACTGCTTATAAGGGCCTTTACAACGTCTCTGTCGACCTGTCTGTTTACAGGAATCGCTTCTGGAAACTCTCTATGTATCCTTTCCAACTCTTCTCTTGTGAGCGCCTTCCTTTTAGGATCGTAAATCGTGTGAGGAACAAGGGTGCTCCTGCAGCGAGGGTGAAGCGGCGGAGTGTTTTCCGCCAGGAGGTTCGCGTCCTCTTTTGGAATGATCATGTGATCTCTCTGGGAGCAGATCTCTGTAGTGTGGTTGTCCATTACTGAGACAAACTGGAAGCCGTCTGTTACGGGTGATTCTATTCCCGCGTCCAGGATCCCCAGGGAAAATGCCCTGGTACTCTCGGTTGTTGCGATTACGTCGGCCCTGTTCAAGTAGCCGCCCATAACCTTCTCAAGGTCCTCCGCTATATCGAGATAGGCCTTTCCCTCGTACATTCCCCTTCGGACTGTCTCTTCGACTTCCCTCGAGTGTCTTTCGAAAGGCTCTGAGAGTGTGAAAGTGTATTCTTTCAAGAACTCGTTGACAAAAGGAGAAGGCTTCAAATAAGACATAGGATCTTCTCTTATCTCCCTAACCGGCCGCTTCGCTATATTCTCGTATTCTCTGAAATCTATCGCCTTCAGGATATCCGAAAGAAGATCGTCTTCGCTGTACTGCCTAATGTTTCTTTTCCGCTTTTCTCTCCGCTTCAAGTCATAGATGGACAACGCCTTCGACAAAAGAAAGACGGCCTCGAGGGCGTTCATGATTGCCGTGTGGTCTATTGAGATCTTCTTCCCTCTGTACGCTTCTTCTCCAGAAGGGATGCTGAACGCTCTCAAGATCCTGCTCTCGGCTCTCTTGTGGATCTTGAGAAATGTGGCGACGTTCATGGCTATTCCTCTTCAGGCATACTAAGAAGCGCTCTTGCCCACCTTCTGTCGGCGTCCGAAAGGTTATCCATTATCCCGGCCCTGCCTATCGTCTCAACGAACACCGCCAGAGCCTTTCTCTCTTCAAGTGTCTGCTCCCGTATGATGGCCAGCTCCCCATAACTCTCAACAGAGGGGAAGTTGTAGTCAATCAGCTTGGCAACGACGTTATCGAGAAAGGAGTCGGATATCACCTCTGCCATTGACTGTGTAGAGCTCTGGACCATGTCTATATGTACCTTCCCAAGGGCGTAAGCTCCTCCGTATTCGTTGGTGAGAAGGAGTTGCGGTAACCCTAGATTACGGTAAATGAGAGTATTTGCATACTCAATCGCGGCCCTGAACTGATCGGACAGGTTCTTCGAGTTCGCCTCGAGCAAGGCTATTTCGGTGTTCTTGTCGGTCGAGACGGCCGTCTTTGAATAGAAGTTGCTCAAGATCTCGTTCAGCACTTCAACCGATGTCGTCGGATTCCCGTTTGCGTCAACCATAGAGATGTTCTCTGTCTTTCCGTGAATAATGGGAAGGGCATACTTGTCCAGTCCGATGGCCCATATCTTGAACAGCTTTCTCTTGAAGTCCCAGGCTCGATAGCAGGTATTGAGAATCGACTCGCCATAGAGGCCTTCGCCATTTCTAAGGACAAACATCTTCGACATAGGGATCTGGAACTCGCCTTTGGAAGTCGTTAGCTTCACGTATTCTGGTGCCTCTTCCGGGTAGAAAGACATCTGACTCGGCGCGTAAGACACTACCTTTTCTATCCATAGCTTTCCCTCAGAGCTCTGCCAGACGATCTCGGCGCCGGCCCAACCGTAAGCGAGCATGTCCTCAAGCATCTTCTTCAGGAAAGTTGGGAGCGAGATCTCGAGGTTTTCGATCACACCACTGACAAACTGAGCGACATTGCTGTCAGGATTTGAGTAGCTTCCTATCTTTGAAATCGTCGAGCTCGAGATGAATCTAAGGCCGGCCGCTATTGTCTCGTCTCTTTTCATGTCCGCAATCGTCTGAGAGTTGAGCGATTGACCTGTCGATCCAGATGAGGAAGTGTCTACGATTCCCACTTGTCCCATAACGGGCTTGGGTTCGCTCTTCTTGCTGAATATATTGAAAATGCCCATCATTACCACCTCAGTATTTATCTGACCTTGTGAAGAAGACCGGCTTGCTAAAGAGACTGTGTAGACCCCAGGCAGCGAGGGCAAGTGAAATGACACAGTCGTCATGGTAGCCTTCGGGCGCGCTCATCTTGAGGTTTCTCGAAGGTGTTATCTGGTACTCGAAGATCTCGAGCTCGTTAATGAGTTCGGGAATGTCTTCATAGTGGAGTTTCCCCTGTTCTATTAGCATTGATAGGTTGTTTATAAGCTGCTCTTTCGATGAGGCCGTGAACCTGAATCCTTCTACGTTCAGGCCGTCCCTTCTCAGCTCGTCATATATGGGATCCCCCACTCCTGTGCTGTCGAGCACGACCTTCCCCGGGTACCGCTTGCTTATATATCTGATCCTCTCTTTCTGAAGGTTCCAGTCTATCTGGTTGAACCTGTCGAAGTAGACGAGATCTCCTCTTTCGTCCAGAACGGTAATTACGGTGAAGTCCATGTACTTGGCAAGGTCAACGCCAATGAAGAACCTTTCACCTGCCTTCGGATCTCGAAGCGTTCCTCGAACAAGTCTCCTCACGTTCCTAAACACGCCGCCGGTGTCTTCAAGAAACTCTGCAAGATATTCCTGCCTGAATGCCCTGTCAGGAAGCGTCATTCTCGCTTCTTCAATCTCTTCCGGTGCAATATGAGGGTTGTCCGATGTGGGATGTTGCCATGACCTATATAGAGGGAATTGAGGGTCTTTCCCCCTGGTCCATAACCTGTAGAACCAGTTCCGGCCTTTGGGAGTGGAGATGATTATCGTCTTGCCCTGTCTGTCTGTCAGTGTCGGTCTCAGATTCTCGTCCCATATGACTTCTTTTATCCTGGCCGCTTCATCTATTATTAGTAGATCCAAACCTTCACCAATGAGCGAATCAGGGTTATCGGCGGATTTCCCGAGTATCTCCGTTCCCCAGTTCGTGAGGATCCGCATCTCGGACTTTGAGTCTGTACAGTGACCATCCGGGTGCCATATTCTTCTCCTAGGCCTCACGTATCGATAGATCTCTCTGAAGACTTTTCTTGAAAGGTCGTAAGTCGGTCCCACGACCCAGACTCTCTTCTTCTCCCTGAAAAGATAGTTGATCGCTTCTACAGCTGCGTATAACGACTTCCCCCAGCGCCTTCCGTTGCATAAGATCTTGAATCTCGCCTCTGACATGAAGGCCTCTTCTTGGCCACCGTTGTGAGGCACAAACCCGATGTCAGAGAGGAACTTCTCTTTCTTCATATCCCCCAGCGTTCTTTGAGAGCTTTCAGGAAGTCTTCTGTGCTGTTCTCACCGGCGCCGGAGTTCTTCAGCTTCATTTCTATTCCCCTGAGAAGACTGTCATATATCCTCAGTCTCTCCCTTTTTGATAGTGACTTGTCCTTGAACCACTTTGAGAGCTCACCGTTCATTTCGTCTACCAGCTGAAGGTCGTTCGGGAGAGTCTTCTGCATGTGTTCCTGTACGATCGCTCTTGAAGTCTCAGCCCTCTCTTCCCTTACAGACTTGATGAAAGACGAGATGGAGGTGTGCGATATGTAGATGTCTTTCTCTTCACTAATCTTCGCCGAAATATCCCTGGATGACATACCCTGGCTAGTCCACTCGAGCACGTCCTTCTCGAGGCCATGTTGTTCGATTTTGCTCGGCTTAGGCATGACATCACCTCCTATCTGTAAGGGCATGTAAAGGTTTGTAAAGCAACAGCATAAGAAAAGAGGTCCCGAAGGACCTCTCTACAATGAATGAAAATGCGTCACTAAAAATGATTACCCAGTTCTTGCAAATTACGTACAACTCCTCAAGAATTCAATCCCTAACTTGAGCAAATCTACAACACTAGCTTCTGATACTTCGCTTCCGTTTTTTCACTTGTGATGAATCCGTTAACCAGTCTAGCAACAATATCCTGCTTAAGAACTCCGATTAACACCATCTGCTGACTGTTGAATAACGACTGAATATTCCCTTTTTCAGCTATGAAAGGCCAGTTGCAGTCAAGGGCGGTTTGCATACTGAAATGAGAGAAATGCGAATGATCAACTATCACCACGGTGTCTTCGTGCTGTTTGGTAACATTCAATCTGTCCATAACTTTTCCTATTTGTGAAGTTGCTGGTATTAGAACCAACTCAGTGCAAACATAGGAGTTTTTGTTAAGAACGACAAAAAAGTGTGGAGAATTACTTGAAAAGCCAGGCATCCTGCCGTGTATTACTGAACCCTGAACAAGGGAATTACACGAGTAGCTAGTAGCTGCATTCTTCTTCGACAAAGCAATCACGACTTTCAATAAGGCCAAATTCCTCAGCTGCATCCCGCATAACGTTTAAGCGTGTCGGATCTTCACTGAATGGATCATCAGCGAAACCATATTTGTCCAGAATCTGTCTTCTTCCTTCTTCACTTGGATCACAGAAGAACCCTTCAAGATTCATTTCAAAAGAATCCGCAACATCCAGCATACTCTTCATTGACAGCCACTCAGGATAGGCGTGCGAAATCTCCGCTAGAGCAAATCCATCAAACTTACCAAAAATATCCCACGCCTTCTCCATGGCTTCTATGTCACTCTTGGAGAACTGCTCATAATCTGGTTCTTTCTTGAAAACAATGTCATGTCCTGCTGTTTCTAAGACTCTCTCAGCGTACTCCAGCATCCTGATGTCAAGAAATTCACTCCGCTCTGCCAGATCCTTTACTGGTGAATTGACTGGTCCATAATTCATTCCCAAATACCTACCGCCGCATAGAAGCCTTCCGTAACGCCTTAAGTGAAACCTATCAGCAAAGAAGAACAGCTTAATGGCTTTAAGTTTGTTTATCCGCTTTTCTGCACCTTCTCTGCTTGCAAAATAAGCAAGAACGCTTGCGGCTTTCTCAAAATCCAGTCTCATCAAAACACCCCCTTTCAACGAACAAACAAGACCCGTTTCTACAGGTCTTGGATAATCAAAGAGTACATATTAAGGCAACTATATTATAACACCATCCGCGATTTCTCACATACATTGATAGAATCAAAGAGCAACAGAAACAGCCTAACGTCTCCATAATCTATAGTAATCGCTCACACGTGGATTCAAAGATACGACAACACAGATACGCACAATATATTCTCTTTATGCATCTACACTTCTCACATTCTAGATCTAGTATAGCATTTTTGCGGACCTACTCAAAATTTCTAGCAGCTAGCGCTCGCGAAACCTAACCAAAAAAATGGGCCGAGATACGGCCCATCGCTTACAAAGAAAAGGGCGAATGGTTGAGGCGTTTTTCAAATAATCCAGCCACTCAATCGTAGTGTAGCACTTTCAATGGCTTATCCCTAATCCGATTCGAGGCTTAGCGCGACGTAGTTTGACAAATACACTGGATCGCGTCCAAGTTTCTCCCAGGCTCTCCTCAAATGTCTTCTGAACGCTGATTCGTCAATGTTAAGGAAGGAAGCGAGCTCCCTATTGCTCGGAGGTCTTCGGTCCTTCTTACTATGGTCAATCAATCGCCAGAAGATAGCTTCCATCTGGCGCTTTGTAAGTTTCCTAAACATTAGCTCCAGCAGCTTGATCGCCTGATAGTAGATCTCTTTCTCTTCGATTCCAATAATCCTCTTTATTCTCAAAGCATCCTTCATGCTCATATTCGAAAGGAAGGTAGGAGATCCACAGGATGATTCAACAATTATCTCGGCATTTTCAAGACCAAGTACAACTGGTCTTTCAAGGATCCTCGACCACATTGTTTGCAGCGACCGCAGTATGATCACAAGGTCCTCTTCTGAATGAGTTCCGGCTACGAATCTCTCGCATCTATGCTGAAGCATAATTCCCTCCGAAGGAGAATGAGGGCCTGAGCCCTCACATCTTTTCCAGGATCTTCGTCTGGTTAGCACTCTCAAGCTGCTCATACAATTCGATAAACTCTTTCAGTCCCCGAAGATAGAGCCACATTTTGGAGACCGGTTCTGAAGTCTTCATTTTTCCGAGCTTTTCTATCTCCGTGTCTATCTTCCTTTCGTGCCTCTTAATCACGAAGTATGTTGGATAAACTATGCCGATCGCCTTTGCCGTTTCCGTCCTTGCTTTCTCTTCTTTCTTCTTCATCTGAGATCCTCCCTGAGATTATGAGCGGTGCGTAACCTACCATGAGAAGGATGAACAGCGCGATCAGTACCATCACAATCACATCACTCCACCTCCGCGAACGCCCTTATTAGCCTTTCCGTTTTCTCGTCGGGAACAAGCTCATGCGTCTCTATTCCCATGTTCTTCGCGAATTTCCTGATCATCTTCATTGTCGTGAACCTGGTCCGGCCAGTCAGGATCTTGAAAAGGACTCTGGCAGAGTTACAGTCGCCGCCGATTGCCGTTATCGTCTTTCCTGACCTCTCGACGTGGTATCTGAACAGCGAAGGGTTAACTCTCACTTTCATCTTCCTTCACTCCCCATACGTAGAAGCCTCTGTTTTCAGGGATCTTCAGGGCGATCTCCATTGCCTCATGCTGGCTCGTGGCATCTATCACAGGTCTCTTCTCCTCAACCTTTCCCAGTTGATTTGTCTTCTTAAGGATGACTCTGTACTTCATCTTCAACCACCTCACTCGACGAGCCCATCTTCATGCAGAGCCTTCTTCGAGAACTTCTGCACGAGATCGTTGAACTCGCTAACAAATTCGTCTATGCGGCCTGGATGAATCTGGAGAGAAGTGGCGCTGTTTGTGGTCTGTTTGCTCGAACCCTTTCCGTGAGAGATCGCGGCCTTCAATGTAACCTTGTACGGCATCTCATTCTCAAATTCGTCTCTAACTGTTATTCCGATCAGAGTGAGTTGTTTCATCTGTCTTCACCTCGTTCAGTTCTTTAGGTATTTCAGCTCCGCAGCTGCTGCAAGTCCAGTCTTCTTGTTCGACACTGCTAAACTGTTCTTTGCCACAATTAGGGCATATTCTTCTTACCATTCGTCCTCATCCACCTCTTTATCCGCCACTCGCTGCCAGGGAATGTCAGTGCGGCGTTTTCCTTTGCCTTGAAGGCTGCCTGCCAGAGTTTTCTGCCCTCGACAATGACCTCAAGGTCTTCTGAGGCCTCGTCAAGTCTTTCGAGAAGGAAGGAGTAAACTGCTCTCTGAGTTAAGCTCATCAGTAATCGACCTCGACAGTGTCCAGGCGGTACTTATCCTCATTGTCCTTCAGGATCATAATTCCGTTGCTGTCAATCGTCTCCCGAAGCTTGAGGTTCTCTTTCCGGATCTTTTCGATCTCCTCAATGCATTCAAAGAGGACGCCTTCCATAATGTATCCAAGATTCTTCGTCTCGCCTGGAGTGATCGGTTTGTCTCCTTCCCGGATCTGCTTATGCCTGAGAGCTACCGAATTTATGAATTCGAGTCTCGCTTTGGTCATTCTTTACCTCCCTTATAAGCCTCTTCGCATATACCTCTCTCCAGAGGCCGTCTATTCTCTTCAGAACTACTGCGCGTTCATACCGAGTCATCTTGTCGCGCCTTCTCCCGTTCCTCTTCTGGCCCGAAGAGTTCGTCGGCCCTTCTCGCGTCTGTTTCCTGCTTTTTCTGGAGTTTCTTATCTTGCCTCCCTTGAGAAGTTATCTTTTCTTTCTGTCTTCTAAGGTATCTATCGATGCTCTTCATTCACTTTAGCCCCCTTCCTCTAATCCACATGATCAGGCACCGAATGATCACATACGGCCAGAGAAGCGAACCGATTACGTAAGAAAGCAGTTTCTCTTCAGGAGGGATAAATATCCTCTCCTGCTCCTCGGTGACCATAATCAGGAAGCCGGCCATGAGGACTCCCACGACGTAGATCCAGACAAGAACCATGTTCATTCCCCCTCTTCATTCAGCCAGTCGACGTACTCGTCTCTCCTCTGCTTTCTAAAGCTCTCGGCGTCCTGTATGTAGGCTATGAAGACTCTCTCGGCAAGACGGTCCCAGATCCTCTCACCCATGAGATCTTTGAACTCCTTCGGGTTCAGATTCGATGTCATGACCGTTCCTAACTCGGCTTCGTACCTGTAGTTGATAAGCTCGAACATCTTCTGCATGACTATCTTGTTCTCCTGTTCTACAGCGACGTCGTCTATGGCCACTAGCTCGATAGTCTTCAGCTCTTCGAACTTCTTGCTGATCTCCTGGATGCTCCCCGTGAGACTCGTTGAAGTGACGAAGGCTGCCGTGCTTCCCTCAGATATTGCATCGCTCACAATCGCGGCGGCCAGATGAGTCTTTCCGGTACCATAGCCGCCAAGGAAGACCAGATTTGCTCCTATCTTCCAGGCCTTCTTTCCTGTGTACTTTCTCGCGGCTAAGAGAGCGGCCTTGAGATCCGGAGTCCTGGGAAGAAATGTCGCGAACGTGCGGTCCCAGAAGTTCTTCGGAAGGGCGTTCATGATCTTCTGCTGGATCTTCACCTGACTAAGGTACCTTTCCATGACAGGACAGAAGACCCTGGTCATAATACCGTTCTCAACGTATTCGATCAGTCCGCCGGTCCCACACTTCTGAGGACCAGGGCATTTCGAGCGACACTCTTCAAGAGCCTGTTTCTGACTTAATGAGCAGCTCTTCAAGATCTCGCTCATCGGTATGAGTTCCTGCTGGGTTCTTGAAGCGTTCCTTCCAGCTGTCCCTTGAGTCTTTTTCGCTTCTTCCATCCGGCCCTCCTTTCATACGGTACATAGCCTTCGCGCTTTCCTCGTCCAGGAACTTCTCAACATGAGATTCCATGAAGGTCGAAAGCTGCCAACGAGTACTGAGAATGTATTCTCTACCGCCGACTATCTCGGCGTAGTTCCTTACAGCCCTCAGCAGGTTTTCTTCACCGTGTCGTCTCAAGGCATCTAGAATCGAGTTTTCAGTTTTCTCTCGGTTATCAGGAATTTTGGAGATCTGGAATTGGTTCCATAGGAGAGTAATTTTTTCAATCGCGGGCGCGGGTATATATATAATATCTTTGTCTTTATCTAGTCTAGTCTTATTAATGTTCCCCAGATTATTCCCCGGATTACTTCCCTGATTACTTTCCAAATTACTTTCCAAATTACTTTCTTTTTTCACATTACTTTCCAAATTAGTTTCCTTTTTCATATGAAAAGGAAAGTAATAGACTCCTGCTTCCCGAGTGGTACCCTTCTTGTATCCGATGACTTCCTTGTCAATTAATCTCTGTCGCGCCTTAATGAGGTTCTTTTGAGTAGTACCTATCAAAGCACACAACCGCCCATTGGAAACAGAGAATTTTTCCTTCCATCCGAGTCTGTTGTTTATCTCCAAAAGTTTGAAGTATAAATGGACTTCAAGATGGGAGAAACTAAATTCAGAATCTATTGTCCAGAAGCGATTAACGAGATCTATGTATGACATGTGATTCACCTCAATGGAAGGCCCACCCCGAAAAAGGGTGGGCTGTGAGATCAAACTTCTAAGGGTTTCTTACCGGTCAAGGCTTTGCCGTCGCCGTTGCCTGTCTTGACGACTTCAGCGTCTACTACTTCGGTCACTTCTTCTCCCTCGACGTCCCAGATGTTCTCGGCCTCTACCAGGGACATATCGGGTTCTTCCTGCTCACTTGGTTTCCACTCTCTAGCGGTTTCATCCAGCGCTAGAGCCGTCCTAATAATAGGAGACTTCGGGATCCACCTGAACCCGGCCTTAACGACTGTCTTCTCTCCCATCCGGTCTTCACTCGTGAACCAGGGGCTGTCTTTCCTGCTGCCGCTTAGGCCAGCTTTGTAGGCCACAGAATACCTGTCCCTTATCTTGTGGACCTGGTCCTTCGTCATGTAGACTATGATGTTTCCGCCGCCCTTGAGCTTGCCGACCATGTAGTAGCCCTTCGACTCGCCGGGATCTCCATCTAGGTATGGTATGTGGACAAGCTCTTCGTTGAGTCCGTACTTCAGACTGAAGGTGTCTTTCTCATAGACGGTTCGCGCTACAATGGATTCCATCCTGTCTGACCTGTAACCAAGCTCTACTAAGCCCTCGTACATGATGTCAAAACAAACTTTCCCCTTCCTTGGGACCAGGGCGCACTGATCTAGTCCGTTCGTGGGATCGAGGCCAAGCTGGGCCGCCATCATGACTGCTCCCAGCAGTGAAGCGGGATTCTGCATGGCCGCTTCAGCGAGGCTCTTGTTCTGTCTGAGAAGAGTGACTACTATTCTTATCATTCTTTCGGGAGTTATTCCCGCATCCGGAAGGGCGTTGGCAATTTCCCCTTTGATTGAAGTGAGGTTCTTGACTATTCCTGCTAGGGGATCGGGCTTGTGGTTCCTTCTTTCATCTTCCTTCTTTACCATAGAAGTGATTTCACTTGCTTTAGGCATCAGCAGACCTCCTTCACGCAGCTCTCTTGAACCTGAACCTTCTGGAATGCGTATCTTCCAGATAAGCTTCATAGTCCTTTGGCCTTTCTTCTTTGAATCTTGACTGAGCAAACCTCTTTGAGTAGTAGCTCTTCCAGAAGACCCAGAACCTTCCGGTGAAGCCTGCCTCAGCTTCTCCAAGACGCTCCTTCAGTTTGTTCTCACGCAGAGTGATCTCCTTCTCCAGCTCTTCCTTCTGGGCCTTGAGAGTCTCCAGCTCTTCAACGATCAGGTCGTCTTCCGGGGGAAGGTCTATTGACTTTCGCATTGACTCAGGGAAGAGGACTTTCAGGACTTCTGCGCAGTCTTCGGTTGCGTCTGCAGACGGCGGGATCCCCTTGAGCACGTTCTCTTTCCAGAAGGTCTCTTCCCTGCGGATGATTTCGTCTGCGAGCTCCTCATCCAGTTCGAACCTCTTGTATTCGAACCTTTTGCCTCCAATGAGACCGGCTATGTAGCCCCAGGTCCTGCCGGTAACAATGAGATAGTGCTGGAGCTGGACGTATGCCTCGGGCGGGATCTCTTCTCCCTCCCAGTCCTTCTGCATGTACTGAGAGACGTTTTTGAGTTCAAGAATTCCCCAGGAGTCGGTTTCCGGGTCATATACTTCCCGGTCCACGTTCGCGATCATCCAGGGATATTCACTGCTTTGAAGAATCGCGTTGCATCTGACAACATGAAGACCGGTCTTTTCCTTGAATAGGTCCGCGATGAAGTCTTCAATTCTCTTTCCTATCTCCATCGCTTCGTTGACTTCCTCTTCAGGAGCTTCCCCGATCTTTTCGAGATAGACCCTTATCGCGCTCTTCCATCTGCTTATTCCAAGGACAGCGGCCACGTCAGAACCGCCAATCCCTTTCATCCTTTCACGCTTCCACTCTTCAATGCTGATACGCTTTGTGCTTGCCAAGCGAACGGCTTCCATTTCAGATACCTCCTTGTGCTATAATTCTGTTGGTACTCATAAGAATGTCTTTGGGTCGCTTGATTGAGCGGCCCTTTTCATGCGGTAACAAGCTTGATAACTTTCTCCTTGCCCGGGCCGCTCCAGCGATAGAGGACCCCGTTCATGTACCATTCGGCTTTCATCTTTCCTTCGATGACCTTGCGGTAGATATCTTCGGCGACCTGCGCGTTGCTGCCTCTGTAGAGATAGAGTCCGTGTGATACGACCTCGTGCGGTTCGATCTTTCTTCCCACTCTCCTAACCTCCCTTCTTCGTTTGAAATTGATTCCCCAGGGTCCATCCTGAGTCGTCTCTGAAGACCTTTACTCCTCGATCGACTTCTAGGCCCAGCGGGATCTGCCTGTCGATCTTCTTGTAGTACCTCTCCGATCTCAAAGGATCCAGAGATAGAAGCTTCGCGTTCATCTGCCAGTTCTCGAACTTGATCCGCCTGAAGGCTTTGTGAATCCTTACGATCTTCGAATCCTGGTATTCGTCTATCGTCTTCATCCAGTCCAGGACCCTGCAGAGCACGTCGGCCATGTAATAGTCCTTGCGTTGGCTAGCCCTCATACGTTCTCTCTGTATGTACTCCATGAGTTCTTTCTCGCTGTCTTCGCCTTTGAGTCCGTTGAATTCGTTGATCGTGAGAATGCCGTCATATGATGTCGCCTGTGAGTTCCAGTTCTCGTTCACCTGGTCAGTTATCGGGAATTCCCTTAGCGGCACCGACAACTTCTTTGGCACCTGCATCCCTCCTCTCCTCTTTCGCCTTCTCTTTCGTTTCAGAGACCCATAGACCCTTTTCTTTCATTTCCTTGACTATTGGGTACAGGGCTTTTCCTAACCTTCTAGCTCTCGCTTCGTTCATAGTTGCCTCCTTCATTTGCCTTTCGTCTAGTTTGGGTTTTCGATACGCTTTGCAAAAAGGCCCCGGCGTATAGGCACCGGGGCAACGCCATGTGAGTAGTGCTGCTGCAAAGTACTCTGTAACTCGTTCACATACTCAGAAAGGCCGATGGGTCGTCACTCCACCGGCGAAGTTGTTGGGTTCATCTGTTCCATCAAGGAGGTTTAGATGAAAGAGGGTTCGAGTCTGCCTGAGTATGGGAACGTGCGGAAAGTCGTTAACATGATTTATGGAGCGAATGAGCTATCATAAATGTGTCACCTGCTGTTAATTGTGCGTGGGGGAGTGGGAAAGGTAGGTGATAACTGTGGCCAAAACGCAAGTGGGCAAGAAAAAAGTATATGTACGAGGATATACCCGGAAAGACGGTACAAAGGTTCCACCCCACTATCGCAGTACACCAAACTAGTGCCACTCATGACAATACTAGATCACCAATAACCACAATATTTCCCCCGCGCTTTACTTACCAAGTAGAAAAGGAGGATTTCAAGTGGATTACAAGTTGCCAGCTCAGTTTCTTTCATCTTTTGTTGGAGAAGATGTGGAAAGGTATGAGCAAGCATTTGCAGAACACAACAGGGCTGGGAAGTACAAGCCTATGGGGTATAAGCCATTTCGCGATTCACTGGCACTGTACTTCAATTATGGTGCTGAAACAGCCTCAACGTTCATTGACAGATCTTTCGCTGGGAAGCCTGACAAGATGAACTGGCGTGAGAAAAACCAACTTGCTCTCACCAGATTTGCTGACTTGATGAGCTCCGATACCCGGCTAAGATATGCGAATTCTGCAAGGATCTGTGCAGATAATCACGTCTTTGAAGAATGGTTCACCTATTCGAAGCAAAAGGATGGGTATTCAGGATCAGTGAAAGTTGTGATGTCACCACATTTCACCTTTGAATACAGGAAGAAAAGAGTGTTCGTGTACGTAGTGCCATCGAAAATCAAAAAGTCAATTCACCTTCATTCTCTGTACTCATTAGGCATGAAGTCTCTGCCAAGTCACAATGATGGGTTCATTGTAATCGGTCTTCACACGGGAGATGCAGTATACGACATCGGCATCGAGCGTGTCTACAAAAAGGTTCGTAAGACTGCCAAAACAGTATGCATAAATATCCTCGACAGGCTTCCTGATGACGTAAAGCAGAAATATACCATCGAAACAAAGGATGAAGACATTGAATTCGATGTTAGCTAGATAATTTGAAGTAATTCAGTTATCTCCTCATTACTCAAGGATTTACCATCATCTCTGTAAAGTGTGTAACTGGGATTACTGGAAATAAGTGAAAGAAGAGTGTCTTTCATCTTGTCTCTATCACTTGTTATGAGAAGCAGGGAGTTTCTGATATCGTCATCGTTATTCTCCCAAAACACACGTGTGTCAGACAGTAAATATATGACTTGACTGCCTTCCTCAGTTTTTAGCAACTGAATTGAACCCCTTGTCTCGAAATCAGTGAACGAGAATATTTCTTCCATAGGCCCTCCTTATCCTTGTTTGCTTTTTCAACCACGCTTCTGTAAATTTCACACTTAAGTTTTAATTTCCCGACTGACATACGGTATGATTGCACTATCCTATTCACTGCGGGGAAACTGATACGAGATGACGCACCAAGAGCTTATTCATTGCAATAACCTCCTATTTCGTGGTTACGAATCACCCCGATAGATGATTCAAGAGCCGTCAGTTTTCCCGCTCTTTCCCCTACCACTTTACGGTCGGATGGTCCCACCTGCGACAAGGTTAGCTATTCAGTTATCAATGACCTTTTCGTTCAAACAGCAGCCTTCGATGTATGCTTCGGATAAGGACTGTGGCGCTTGAACTGTGGAAATAGATCTTCAACTGGTATTTGAAAGTAGAATGCTATCCTGTCAGCTACTGCGAAAGACGGGTTTCTTTTTCCGTTCTCTATGAGAGTTAGAGAAGGTTGTGGGATATTGGTCATCTTTGATAGCTCAGTTACGGTGATGTTCTGGCTAATACGGAGCTTTTTGAGTCGGGTCATATGAGCACCTCCATCATTTCATTAGTAATATACCACTTGCAATATTACATTGAGATATATTCATCAGTTAAATTCTCTTTGCAATAATTGCAAATAGAATATTATAAGGGGTATAATCGTGTTGGTGAGCGTATTGGAGAGCTTTCAGGAAAGACTAAAGATGACAAGGGAATCCAAAGGAATGACTCAGAGTCAGCTTTGCGATGCCAGCGGGGTATCACAGGCTCAGCTTTCTCTATATGAAAGCGGCCAAAGGAGTCCTACTGCTGATACGCTGATGAAGCTTGCCAGGTCCATGAGTGTTTCTGTCGACTATCTTCTCGGCCTTGTTGACGATCCTGAAGCCAGACTTACAGGAGAGGTCTCCACTTCTAGTCTGAAACCCCAGAAGGAGATCCCGATCCTTGGGAAAGTCGCGGCCGGCATCGGCGTACCTGCGGAAGAGGACATTGTTGGATACACTTCAGTTGATCAGTCAGAAGCCGCCGATTTTGCTCTCACAGTAACAGGCTTCAGCATGTTCCCTAAACTGCTTGACGGTGACGTAGTTTTCGTGCGAAAGCAGCCGGTCGCCAGGAACGGCCAGATGGTCGTTGTCAGAATAAACGGGCAGGAAGGCGTCATAAAATACTTCCAGAAGAGATCTGACATGGTGATTCTTACCTCTGAGAATCCTGAGTACAAGCCTATTAGAATAGATAAAGACAGATGGGACGCCGAATGTGCTATTATCGGGGTAGTTGTTGGTTTGAAGAGAAAGTTTTCTGATTCTTGATTTACTTTCCTACTAGGGCCAACGAAGCAGTAAATACGATTGGAATGGTGTTAGTGTGAAGGAAGTCTTAGTGCTTCTGCTTTTGCTGCTCTCTCTTGTTGTCTTCGCGTCAAAAGTTTTTCTACTCATTTATAGGGAGATGCAGAAAATAATCTAAGGGATACTCGCTTTCTCTCTTGTGTAATTCAATCTGTTTTGACTGAAGCCGGAAAACTCGCGATCTATTCCTTAATCCAATTCTGAAAGTCTTTAGTGATAAAGGGGGCTCAAAGAGTGCCAAAAAGCAGAATATACTATACTCTGCATAAGTACTGGAGATTATGCCTGAAGTTCTATAGTGATCAAGACTATCCTTTGGCAGCGTTTTTTGCTGCTACACTAATAGAAGAAACTGGTAAGGCAGTGATGATAAAGGAACACGAGGCTCAAGAAGTCACTGGCGGAGTTCCCAAGAAAACTTTCAGAGATCATCAGGCGAAGTATTTGGAAGCAGTCTCGTGGGCTCTATTTGTCAACCTTAGAGTTACGAGAATATATGGAAATATAGAGAAACGATTTGGGAAGTGGTTCAAGAAAGGAAGGATTTTCAAAATACGAAATGCGGGTCTCTATATTGAAAAGGGAAAGAGAGGATTTCATACTCCTGATGAAAGAGTCTCGAAAACTACTGCATTCATAATGGTGTGCTTTGCGGGAGAGATTTTCGGTGAAATTCAGGGTGATATTCTAGGCACTGGTCCAGAAGAATTCAAGGAAATCATACAAGAAATTGACAGGTTTATAGGAGAGAACGCGGCTACTTTCAAGGAAGCTCTCAAGGAAATACCAGTCTAGGTACACATGAGAACTAAATACAATGAAGGTACCTTCTATATTGCTGTCGGAGGTTATGAAATCGTCGTTGAGGAGAAGATTTGGTGATAGATCATCTCTTAACTTAGCGTTGAAGCGAAGCGATTTTCACGAGAGAATTTCTGGATCTGGGGGGAGATGCTCTGATGTTCGACTATAGTGAAATGCTCCTGATGAACCAGATAATAGGTAATGTTTGGCCTATATATTACTGAATATAGAGAACCGAGTCACGAAAGAGGAACAATATACAACCAAGAAATGCTGTTACATTGGATTTCTCGAAAGGGATTGATAATGCTATAATCAAGACAAATATTTATTGGAGGAATTTCAATGAGAATGGCCTCTTTGGCAACCTGGGAAAAGTTCAAGCCGTGCAAGGAATACAATGTATTTGCGGGAAACAAAAATACTTTCGGCTCTTGGTGCATTGGTGAGCCTTTTCTCCTGCTGATTGGAGATCAGGGCGTCGTATTAGCAAGAATAGATGGTGATGTCTTTTATTCTGAGGATATGATTTGGGATGACGACATCTATGAGTGGAGAGTCAGAATTAGTATCGTAAAGGAGTTTTCGGGAGATAAAGGCAGATTAATTAACAACATGATCAGGAAGCTTCTTAGAGAGTCAGTGGGTCCAAAATATGGGTACATTCTCAGAAACAGAACTAAGGTCGACGATGTCCTTGAAAAATCAATCATGAAAATCATTGACAAGAATCTCTGAATCTGCAGCCTACCTCACTCACTCATCACAAGAAACAAGATCTCAGCTATCATGAGAGGTAGCCCCCGTTATTTGCAAGTATAATAGCGAAAGTCGTTTTTCCCTCAACTCTTGGGTTTTCAACTCACACTCCCAAACGACGATAACGTCCCATCCTAGAGTGCGAAGTTTCTCTTCATTATCAATATCTCTTTGCTTGTTCTTGAACAGTTTTGGTTTCCAATAGAGAAGATTTGATTTTGGCCATTTGAATCGATCACAGTTATCGTGAGCATGCCAAAAGCAGCCATGGACAAAAACAACTTTTTTGAACTTGGGCAAGACAATGTCAGGCTTACCGGGCAATCTGGAATCATTCTTCCTATATCGTAGTCCTTTTGAAAAAAGAAACTTCCTAACAACAGCTTCAGGACTTGTGTTAGAACTCTTTATCCGTGACATGTTGTAGCTTCTGACGTCATGAGGGAGGTTGTCCGTCATCTTCAACCGGTCTCACTTACAGAAAAATAGAGCCTGTTGCCCGGCAGCTTGATATTGGGAATCCAAATCTGCCTGCCATTCCAACCTTTGTTTCCCGTCACTTTATACATGGTGAGGACAACTCTATCCCAAATCTGTTCGCCGATAGCTCTGTCATTTGGAGATAACAGCGTTCCAGTACCTTTTGCTATATCTCTGTTGCGCCTTACGATTAGAAATCCCTGGGCCAGAGAATTCTCAGCCTGCAGTGCCTCCAAAACTCCAATGAATTTCTCCTTATCCCAACCATCATCTGCAACAACGCCTTCGAGAAGCGCTGTCAGAAATTTTAGACTGGCCGAATATTCGCCATCAGCAAACCTCTCAAGCTCCCTGTCCATTTCCTCAATAGAAGGATTCTCAGGTGAAAACGGGAAGTAATTTACTCCTCCTGAAATAATATCAACTGACTTTGCATCAAGAACATTTTTCCTTGTTGGATTCAAGTTTCTTGGGTATGATAATATGATTTCTGACACATCAATTCCTTTCTCAATACACGCGACAATTCCCTTGTTCGTACTGTAGATTTCTCTAAAAAGCTTAAATAGATTGGGAGGCAAATAGATCCTCATCATCGCTGGCTCTCTGTCATATCCGAACATTCTTGTATGTTGCCACATGGTGTCGGCAAGAGGTTTCTTCGAAGTTCTGCAATAGTAGATTGTCTGGAGCTTTGGTATTGTCATCCCCCTTCCCAAGGTATTTCCACCAACGATAATGTTAATTCCTTCCTCAAAACACTTCCTGTCTATGAATTCATTAACAGAGTTAAGAACCAAAATGCTTACAGAATCTCTTTCTACCATTTTCCTAATGAAATTCATTGCTTTCGGAAACGCTATGATCTGAGGTTTAGTACTCTTCAGTTTCTCATATGCATACTTGAACAAGTCACAAGCCTCTTCATCTATTACCGCGGGAATTATTTCATTTAAATACCTGCCGATCTTCTCAGCGAAATGCGAGTGTAATTCCGTTCTTGAGCTTGGATGGATAAGGAAATTACAGACTCGGCCACCACTCAAAAACGTATCAGCTGACACAAGAAGATGGTTGACCAATGCTTCCTTGAGTCCATTTTCCGGGAATTCGTCGTCAACTACCAGGCTTTCTGCTTCATCATCTTTTGTTAGCACAATATAAGGACTGCTATCATCCCCGAAGAAGAAGTCGCCCCCAATATATCCAGGGCCTGGTCTGAAGTAGCAAACAAAGAACGGCCGAAATCCGCTCTTTGCAGTCTGTAGGAGAACCGCCTGAGGAGTGGCTGTCACCTGAAGGTACACACTACTAGATGCCAGACTCTTAATGTCTTCGAGCAGACTATTTATTCTACTCTGTTGTTCGATATTTACCTTTGTATTGAGACTAGCTGAATCCGCCTCATCATCAAGAACAAACATTGGATTTCCTTTGCAAAAATCTGTCGAAGAGAAGTTGGCTTTCCACTTTTTCAAAACACTTGCATTCTTCTTCAGCACTATCATTGCAGGTGTACGCATTCCATTTTCTCTGAATTTCAAGTACTCATCCTCATTACACACACAGAAGTCTGTGAGGTCACGCAGTGCTCTTTCGTACGTCTGTGTATGAAGAACAGAAATATCGCTAGTCAAAAGCACGAAAATCCCAAATCCATTGTTTGCCGATTCACATGCAATACCGAACATATGACTGGTCTTTCCGCTTTGAACCTCCCCATAGAGCATAGCTGAAACATTCTCTCTGAATGAGAAATTCTTGATATACCGCTCGGAAATCCGTGACGCAGTGGCTCCTACAGATTCTGCTAGGGCTGAGTGTCCTCGCTCTTCCAGTTTGCTAATATATGTATTCAAATAGTCCATCATCTGACCCCAAAATCCAGAAACCAAATATTGCCGGACTTAAGTTTCGTCATAGAGAAGGATTTTCTTCCGTAGCTTTCAAGAACTTCATCAGTGACCGGCTCTCCCTGTTTAAGATCACGCACTTCAAGCCTTCCTTTCAGCCACATCCCCAATACTTTTAGATCGTTTTCTGAGCGTAAATTCTTACTATAGTCTCCGCTGACCTTGCACTTGAACTTCCATCCGTCATCTGTAACAACATCAAACACAGCTGTTGAAGACTTTGCCTTTGGGTATTCAGGATGCTCTGTGATTTCCTTTGGAACGATTATCTCAACCTCATACCAGTGACGGGGTTTTACCACTTTAGTTTTCTTGTTCTCTCTTCCCTTGCCAAAATAGACGTTTAAACCGCTTCGGGATTCGGTTTTAATTGGGATATCAAATGTGATTTCAGATTTATCTGCAACATAGTTCACTGATTGCGAAAGGTTTAGATGCTCGACATAGTCATGGTTCTCCAAAGGGAAAGAGTCGTCATTGAATGAACTAATTTCAGCATCAGCTATCTTTTCGGCAGCGGAATTACACAGATTGTCTATGAACCTGCCTGTTTCCTCCAAGATTACAGTATCTTCCACTAGTATAGAGGCTTCGTAAACGCGATTATAAGTCCTCACTATGCTGCTTAAATTATTCGAACCAACTATTGCAGCGAATGGCGATCTATCTCTTGAAAATGCGTACATTTTCCCGTGAAATCTAAAACTTGTGATGAGAAGAACTTCACCACGAATCTCCTTTTCAAGAAACGCCCCAAGATCAATTGCCGCATCATACTCCTGTCTTGTGAACTTATCCGCACCATGCATGCCGATTAACAGCCGCACTTTCTCAATTCTGTTTAATTCAATAATTCTCTTCAGTTCTAGGAGAGAATCTGCTGTAACGTAACCAACTGCAATATTCAACTGATCCGCTTTTGGAAGAAGATCATAGAATGCTTCCTGAAATGTCCGCATTCTGGTGACAACCGGCGGAAAATTAGACAGAAGTAATTCCAAGCTCAACCTCCACTATTCGATTTCCTTTTCAACCAACGCCAAACGCTCTCTAATACTGACTCCTTTTAGAGTTTCAAGTTCTAGGCTTAGGTCTACTCTTGAGTACTCACCAGTAAACAAAGGCTTGAGCTGCCGAGCCAACGCTATTACTCCAACAGGAGGCACAGCATTCCCGATCTGCCTTCTTACTTCTGAGATACTCCCGAAAAAGATGAAGTCATCCGGGAATGACTGTAGACGAGCCCGCTCTCGATTAGTAAGTGGTCGGGGTTCAGGGAAATGGTACCCCCAAGTACCCCCACCGCCGGCAGCGATTATTGTTTTCGCTGGCGCGTCACGTTTTATTCTTCTATAAACGTGACTTATCATTCCTTTGACATATAGGGGATGATCTTTTGGGACATCTGAGAAGTTGCCCCCTTCAGGAATCATTTCTAGCATCCTTCTTGTCTTCTCAGTGCTTTTCATGTGTTCGTTGTTATAGGGAATGGTTTCTACCAGTTCGAGAGCTTGCCCAGCAGTTACATAAGGTTTCCCAGCTCTCGGTCCGTGGGTTGGTTTTGGGTGCCTGAAGAAGAATCCTGTATCTTGCCTTATTCCAACAATCAGCACCCGCTCCCTGAACTGAGGGACACCATAATCAGCGAAGTTATACAGCCGAGGTTTTATAACATATCCAGGTTCTATCCCTTCTAGATCAGAAATAATCTTCTCGATTGCCTTTCGTTTATTAGCAGTAAGCAAACCTCTAACATTTTCGGCGACGAAAGCTTTCGGCCTCTTTGCATCAACAAATTCCAGAAAATGTCTATAGAGATTGCCTCTTTTTCCGTTTAGTCCCGGTTGCTTCCATATCACTGAGAAATCTTGACAGGGAAAGCCGCCCAGAATTAAGTCACAGTCTGGAATTGAATTATCCTCATAAGGACTAATGTCAGTTATGTCTCCCAAAACAACAACGTTTCCGATATTCTTCCTGAAGGTTTCCACAGCCCACTCAGAGTTATCATTAGCCCAAACAGTAGTGTATCCTTCCATATGAAAGCCTAGATCAAGTCCTCCGCATCCTGAAAACAACGAGATGATTTTGGGTTCTGAAAATAGCATTCTTTGACTCATTCAGCATCTATCTCCTTGTACAACGATAATGACCAAAGCAGCCATTCTTCTCATTAGGGCATCCATGATCCGAAGCTTCAACTTCAACAGAATTATATCACAGCATGACAGACTTCTCATTCGAATTACTTGATTACATTGGTATACCAATTAGTTCTTAAGAAAGACCCTGTAACCAGAGCAAACGAGACTTCTATATATATATTAAGTAATTGTGTACAGTCTAATCAAGACTCTGCTTTCCCTCCAGTTGCTCTCTTTGAGACCAAATACATCAAGTAAATTGAGCCTAGTCTAGCGGATAATCACTACCAGTTCAATTTCGAACTGTTCTTAGGTGATCGGATGTTGTCGAACCAAATCTTGCTCATATACATACATGTGTATGCTGACTTCCAGCTTCATTTCGACCTGCCAGATGGTTGGGTAAGAATAGAGCGGTAGGATCAAATACATAACGAACTTAGACAGGAAGGGGACTTTGTTCTACAAGTCCGCCCGCATAGAGGCTCTTAGAAAGTACTCCTCGTAAAAACACAGTTCAGAAGAAGGCTGTTTCCCTTCATAATCAACCTCCACACATCTCAGTTCAACTTCATTATAATCAATCATCACCCTTATTCAAAGGGTAACATGATCTTTCAACTGAGGCTCAGATCGTTTGAAATCTTTCTGAACATTTCGATAAGTCGAACTGTCTGCTCCATAATTCTTGCCTTTGCTCCGTTGGGACCCAACTGCTAACGACATTCTTGCCTTCTCTCACTTAACTCCCAACCCAGGATCTGAGCTCACGCCCTCTCCCATCACTTCTCCCGATTTCTCCCGCACAGTTCCATCTCAAGCTCGGGAAGGATCTCTATGAGCGCAGAGACTATAATATCCTGTCGAGAGGTGGTCATGCAATTATCTATTCAGAAAAAGTCTCCTCTTGTTTTCTCTGCTACAAAGATATATGTAACGAGCAATGTCAAAGAGGTGGCCGAAAGACGCTAAGCAGGCAACTGATACATGCATCGTCTCACAAGACCGGACCAAGTTCAGATTCCTTTCTTGAGAAACTTATTCTCGGTTCTTTATCTGCCTTACAGTCTCTTTCTGAGATCTTCCTCAGTGATCTCCAGGAATTTGTGCGTAGTTCTCCAAAACATTTTCTTCTCTAGATCAGGTAGAATATCTATCAGCGCAGAGACTATACCTTGATCAAGAGGCATTTCTGTCATCATGTCAACCGCTTGAACAAAAGAATAAGCATCTCGGTAAGGTCTATCAGCAGTAAGTGCCTCGAAGACATCCGCCACAGCAATGACCTTAGCCTCCAGCGGTATTTGATCCCCCTTCAGACCCTGAGGATATCCCGAACCGTTTTCCCGTTCATGGTGCATATAGGCGTAAGGAATGAACTTCTTTAGGTACTTGAAGTGTTCGAGGACTTCTTTCCCATGACCCGGATGACTGCGCATTACTTCCATCTCAATCTCATCTAAGGGCCCGTGCTTTCTGAGTATTTTCTGAGAAATACCAATCTTACCTATGTCATGAAGCTTGGCTCCATTAACAATCTCTCTTACCTTCTTACGGCTCAATCCAAGATTTATCCCTAGGCATTCTGCGATCTTTGCCACGTTTCTCGAGTGAAAGGCAGTGTATGAGTCCTCCATCTCCCATAAATACATTATTTCCTGTAGACCATGCATCTCATAGTATCTGGAAAGCCCGAGAGCCAGCACTTCCATCATAATCAGAACGCCTATGATCCCAGATGCCAAAGAATGGAAAACCAGCCACATCGTGAGATCGTATCCTTTTACTTCAGCCCTCAGCCCATAGGCAAAAGACTTCGATCCTCCGGAAGTTAAGCTTACTCTTTCATCCAGATGCATCTGTGAGAGTATGGCATCTTTATCTATGCTGGCAATCACGACTTTATCAGTAATCTCATTATCCACTAGGCTATCATATATGTTGAAGTAGAGGTAAAGCTCTTGATCAATGTTAGATAGCTTGTACTTATCCTTCAGCGGTATCTCAGGAGGTCTATTGATTAACCTTGCGGACCTCACTCCCGGGAAATCCTGCTGTATTTCTTGGAGCATCTCTTCGATAAATACATCGTCACCGGAATTCACCGCGTGATACATCGCATGCCATTGAAAATAACCAACTGATAAAGAAGAAGCTAGATTCTCGACAGATGTCTCGAAAATCCCCGAGTAAATCTCCTGAGTATAGCTGATAGCCTCATTCTGAAAGACATGGTACGGCAGCATCATTAGAAGAATCGTTACTAGAAAGATGAATATTACTAGAGTAGGTCTGATGTACCTTAGTTCATCAAATCCTTTCATGTTCCACCTCCCATTGCATTGCTGAACTTCAAAACTTTTGTTTAATCATATCACTTAATCTTTCGATACAAACATAGTGATAATAACTGTAGCCATCTTGAGGACTTGACAGCTGTTCGGTACTAATAAGTCGAGTTAATTAGTGGGTATTGTTCTGAATGTTAACTGATGTAAAATGACAGACGTGTAGTAATAACATTCAGGGGGATAGCATTGAAAAGTGGGGAGATAGCCTACGAGATCCTGAGCATAAGGGATTTTGGAATAGGTATGCGGAGGAGAAATGTTAAGGTCCGACTACTCGATTATTCTCCAGCCAGAGATCAACTCATGAAGATCACCGAAACGATCTGGAAAGAACATGGACAGGACGTTGAGGAACTCACGACCGTGTTCTATTTGCCTAGGATGAACCCGAGGTCAGTGGCGTACGCGTTTGGGGGATGTATGAAGGGGAAGGGGTGTTATGTTAGCACTGAAATGTGACTCCCATTAACGAGGCTTTTCGAACCATTGAACTCCGAAATTCTGATTTTGTCGTGATTGTCTATTACTTTCAATAAAAGGTGGTGAACAAAGTGGGCTACGAAGAAAGAAAAGATCTGTATAGGCAACTGGAAAAGGTTAGGAAGCGTCCTCTTCTTGTTTACGTAACAAGCAACAGAGCAAATGCATCGGGCCAGATGGCATCTGATGTTGTTCCCTTATTCATGAAACAGTTGAACATGATCCCAACAGAAGAGCAAAAAGTTGATTTGCTTGTTGTGAGCTCTGGAGGTGACCCAATAGTCTCGTGGCGAATTATGAGTCTTCTTAGGGAACGATTCAGCAAAGTTTCGGTCATTCTTCCATATATTGCATACAGTGCGGCTACTTTGCTAGCTATTGGATCTAATGAGTTATTGATGCATCCATATTCTAATCTCGGCCCAGTTGATGCCCAACTGCATTCAGTAAGACAAACGAAGGAAGGTAACGAGCAAAAAGATTTCCCGGTGGAGGATCTTAATCACTTCATCGATTTCATGAAGGAAAACGTTGGAATAACAGATCAAACTCAGCTTGGGTTGGTTGTTGAACAGCTCTGCAAAGAGACAACCCCTCTCCAGATAGCGGCTGCGAAGAGATTCGCACAGTTGTCCAGCCAGCTAAGCGAAAAACTCTTAGGCCTTCATATGAATGACCAAAACAAGATAAAGGCAATATCAGATTCTTTGAATCACTCTTTTCTTCATCATGGTTATCCTGTGGACAGAAATGAAGCTGCTAAACTTGGACTCCCGGTGAAACTTCCAACAAATGAAGAAGAAGACTTAATGTGGAGGATATGGGAGGAGTTTGAGAATGATATGGAAATCGAGAAGCCATTCATTCCTATAAATTTGATTCTCAGCGACCCCAACATGTCATACTTGACGGTAACGACTGTTATCAACAATCTACCCGTAAACATACCTCCCCAACTTCAGAATCAGCTAGTTAACACGTTGAGTTCTCAGTTAAGCGTCACACAAATTCAGCCTGTCAAATATGAGTTGTTCCTAGTTGCACTAGAGAGTATAAGCCTTTCGTATTCTTTCAAAGTCTCTGGTATAATCAATGCGTTGAGACAACCCGACAACAAGATTCGTGTTAATACTATTTCTAAAGCCTTTGAATGGGTTAAGAGTATTACAGAGGGGGCATCATCATGAATGACGCAGGTTTTGTTACTAATTTGCAAGAGAGTTTTATGAAATCTTCGGGTCCGTTCATTGAGAATTCGAGTGATTCTTCTTACCAAGGTTCACAGACTTATGAAGCGGTAATCATAGGACAATCAGAATTGATAGAAGGAAATTCTTGAGATTTCACAATGCGAAGCTCCCCTTTTGGGGAGCTTTTTGTTATCTCTTATAGATAGAACATCTCGATTAATCCTATGATATAGCTAGGAGGTGTTTGCATTGAGAAAGGCCGCTGCTTACGCAAGAGTCTCAACACTTCATCAATCTGATCTCAGCCTTGTAGGGCAATTCGAAGAATGCGACAGATACGCCGAGAGCAACGAAATTGAGATTGCGGCGTACTTCGCAGATAAGGAAACAGGAAAAGTCAATCGAAGAGAACAACTCGATGAACTGATCGATCACGCTAATAGAAGAGAGTTCGAGTACATACTCGTCGACGACTTCGACAGGTTCTCCAGGGCTGGCGCCAGAGGAGAAGTCTTTATACAGGACCTTGAAGAGAAGACCGGAGTCAGGGTAATTGCGGTGAGAGATCTTGTAGATACTTCAACGTATATGGGAAAGGTCTACAGGGGAATGAAACTCATTCTCTCTGGTGCGGAAAGAGACAGAATAGTCGAGAAGACGAAAGTCAGGATGAAGAACTACGCCAGCATGGGTTACTGGATGGGTGGTAATCCTCCATTTGGGTTGAAGACTATTGAGGTCAAAGACAAAGAAGGAAAGACCAGGAAAGTACTTGGGGTAGATGAAAAAGAAGCTCCCGTTGTGCATGAGATATTTGCCCTCTACGCCCAAGGAAAGAGCATCAACTTCATCTGCGAATTCTTCTCTGACAGGAAGATCGTCAACCGTAAAGGAAAGCCATGGTCTAAGACTGCAATTTGGGATATCTTACACAACGAGAAGTACATAGGTTCAATAGTGTACGGAAAGGGATCAAAGAGATATCATCACATCAACAGGAAGGATGCCCTAGTCCTTGAAAATGCAATCGATGCGATCATTTCCAGAGAACTATGGGATAAGGTTCAAGAGCGATTCTCTAAACGCTCCTGGTCACCTAGAGTACATTTCTACCTTCTTACTGGGATTATCAAATGCGGCGATTGCGGCGCTTCCCTAGTAGGCAATGGTTCGAAGAAGACCAGTTATGTATGCAGCGCATGGAAAAACCACAAACCTGTGAGATATGTAGGCATTGCCAAGAGCAAAGTCGAGAAGTTCGTTATTGACTATATTCGCCATGAAATGTTCGGCGACATGGAAAACGCTGACTATGAAGAGATAGCCAGGGAGATGAACAAGAGAGCTGCCAGAGAAGATAAGATCAGGGGAAAGAGAATCGAGTACTTGAAAAAGAAGCTGTTTGAAGTCCAGTCTCAAGAGGCAAACCTCGTTGAGGCAATCAAGAACGGTGTTGAAATGCTTCTGCTGAAGGAAGAGTCCGCCAGAATAAAGGAAAAAAGAGAATCAATTCAGAATGAACTCAACTATCTGGAGAACCCCGACAAGCAGCATTTTGTAACCGCTCAGGAACTGAAAGATAAATGGGATACCATAAAGAACAATCTGGATTCCGGAGACTGCTATAGATTGGACGAGACGATTCACAATCTAATTGAGAGAGTAGACGTGTTCCCGGATGGCTACATAAGAGTCACCGAGAGTAACTCCTGAAATGCGCATGGGCAAACAGTCCGTCATATCCGTCCTATCACGGAGAGGTTGTCTTACCCGTGGGGCTGCCACTTCCATAACCGTTCCATAAGCTCCGAAAATGGTTAAGGGTCTCCCGAGAGGGAGATCCTTCGTTTTGAATCCGGTACCTTAATCTTCTCTTGAGCGTGAGCGCTCTGAAATACGGTTCACCACTTACCGTCAAAGGCCAAGAATCCGTTTGCCGACAATATCCGAACCCACGCGCATTCAAGACCAAGACTTCGCTGACTACTGCCAAGAGGCGTCCTCCACTCCTGCAACGCCCTGCCCAGGCAGCCAAAATCATCGCCCAGCCTAGATTTTGCGTTTCAACTTGAGAATCGTAATCGACAAGCCCAGAGCGAGCAAGGAGGCATATATTGTGATGGCATCGCTTTGAGTCAAATCGTCGGACTCCTTTACGGGGATTTGCTCGACCTCTCCTCTTGCCCTGTCTCCCATGCCGAAGTTGGCCATATTCTCCGGGGGTTGCATATTTGCTCTCGCATCAACGATCCCCGTCGCATCGGAATCGGGAATCCCTTGAGGAGGCTGCATATTCTGCATTCCTTCCTCTCTTGCATTTCCGAATCTCATCGCGTTGGGATTTTGAGCGTTGCGGTCTTGAAATGCTATGTTTGCCATCTGGCTTTCCATTTTTTGGAGTATCCATTCCCTCATTTTGGTGGTGATTTCATGGCCCCTTACAACGGTGACGTTTTCTTCTTGCGTTTTGCTTTCAGAATAGACTGACTCAAGGTTGGTCGCATCTATGGTTTCGCTGGAAGCGGCCGTTTCCCATTCCTCTATCAGCTGCAGAAGTACTTCTTCGGGAAACATCTCGAGGGGATCTGCATTCTCTGCATTCCTGTTGTTTCTCACAGGCATTGCGTCAACCGGAACGTTCCATCCTTCGTTGCCGGCCGTGGGCATTCTTTCAAAAGAAGCGTTCACAGCACTGTCGGATCCGTCGCTTATCAATGGAAGCTCCCCGCTAAGTTGTTTCGTGATCGCTTCGACTCTGGCGCTGTTGTAGTCGATCAGCCCTATGCTCTGGCCGCCAGTGGAATCGAAGGACGCGAGGAATTGCTCGTACGAATAAAGCGCCGTGGGATCGCTCTTGACATAAGGATCGATCATCGCGGCGACTTCTTCAACCCGCCTTGTGAAGAGCTCATTGTTCAAATAGCCGTCTATTATAAGCTGAAGATAGTCATGGTATTTCTCAAGGTACTCGGCCCGGGTCAGCAATCTGTTGACAATTGGGAGCGAGGCCATATTGACGGCCGGGGAATCTATATACAGACTGCCCCCGCTCCCCCTGTCTCCGCCGAAACCACCGAAACCGCCGAAGGCCATGTTGAAATCCCAGGGAATCATCACGAACTGACCGTTGTTGTCATAGAGGTAGTAGTTGTGATTCATCCCCCCCAGTATCGAATCCATGCTCCCCGCGGCTACGCAAAGAGCGTAGTACTTGAGAAAGGAGTCTACATCCAGCACTTTCTCAAGTTCTTCGTAAGTGCCTTCCTGGAGAACTTTCAGCATCTCCACAATAGATCTTCTATCGCTTGTCTCTTCGTTGGTCTGAAGGACCAGACCGGGATAGCTCTGGGGATCATTGTCTATATACACCAGGTTGGCTCCGGTGCCTTCAGGTTTGTAAAGGTCTCCGTAAGCGTAAACGAAGTGATCGAGCACGAAGTTTTTGTCTATGTTTTCTACTCCCAGATAAAGCCCGAAGTACTCGCCGTTTATATGCAACGCGACGTAAGTCGTCCTCGGCGTTTCGAGACCGAGCATTTCGGAGATTTCGTACGTCAGGTACTCTCTCATGAAAGTGGGGTCGGAGAATCCGTTGTTGAGGCTTATCTTGGTTATTCCGAAAAGGTTTTGACCTTTGACAAAGCGATTGAAGTCGAGCTTGAAACTGTATCTGTTCGAAGTGGAGTTCCTTGCCTGCGAAAGAGAGGAGTTGCCCTTGGGCCTTATCCCGACGTTTTCGATGCGGTAGCCGTTGTAAACGACATCGCACACGATGTATTCCTCCAAACGCGCTTGATCGAACATATTCTGGAGCGCGGCCTCGTCGGCCTCTATAAATACGTCTATGACACTGTCGTGAGGGAAGAGAACGGCGTCCGTCGGGTTTCTAACGATCTGCGAATCTCCTTCGAAGGCGCCGAAGAAGACCACTGTCAATACGCCAAGCAACGCCAGTGCCGAAACCTTAAGGAATTTTCTCATATTTTCGCCCCGCTATGCAGCGTAATCACCGTTGTAGCTTATTAGAACGGCGTTCGACACGCTGTCGATTGATTTGAGTTCATTGACGAAATCGATTTCTCCGCTTTTGATTCGCAATTCCACGGATAGCTCGATATTTTCCCCCGTGACCGTTTTCGACTTGATGTTGTACTTCTTGGCCTTATCCTTCAGTTTTTCGAGGATCGCTTTCTCTGCTGCTGAGTTCCCATAGTCCAGCATAAGTATGTAGGGCGAAGTCTGCGACTTGAAGTTAGCGAAAACGAGGAGGATTATGCCTATCATAACCGAGCCTATAACCGCTAACAGATAGAAGGAGGCGCCTGTGACTATCCCAACGGCAATCGCCCAGAACATGAAGACTATGTCCATAGGGTCCTTAATCGCGGTCCTGAACCTCACGATACTCAGGGCGCCCACCATTCCAAGCGAAAGCACGATATTTGTCGTCACGGCCATTATTACCAGAGAGGTAACCATGGCTATCATAACCAGGGATACGTTGAAACTCTTGGTGTACATTATTCCCTGGAATGACCTCTTGTATATCTGAAAGATAAAAATACCTATGAGAAAGGTAATTAGCAGTGTAATCGCCGTATCGGCGGCCGATATCTGCGATGCCGAGAAGTTCTCTAGAAAACTGTTCTTGAATATGTCTTTGAATGTCTCCATACCTACCCTCCTAAACACTAATACAAGTAGTTAAATTCTCTTCCAAGTACATATTTTGATGCGCTGCTCCTTAACCTCGAATTGCTCTGAACGATACTCTTTATATGAGAAGGAAAGAATCCGTCGTACTTGATCTCGAGTATCATGAGGTTTCTTTCGGGACATGTGAAGGAACCATTTCTGTCGAAGAGATCCAGGTTGTTGTTGCCCGTCGATAGATTTCTGTCGAAGGTAATTCTCAGGTTGGCAGCTCTCAGACAATAGGCCTCGCGACTGTAGCGAACCAGTACTTTTGGCTTCAGAGTTCTGTTCTTTATTCCTTCGTAGAAGTCTATGAACTCGTGCGGTCTCTCCTCAAGAAGGAAGGAAGCCCGGCCTTTCATTATCTCTTCATACTTGTCCCTGGAAATGATGCGGCTCACCTTTTGAGTGAGATCCCCGCTTTTGGCCTTCTTCTGCAGCTTGATTACGTTGTCGCTGAAGTTATAGATCCTTATCCTATATTTCGTTCTGTTGTTTGTGCCGCTTATCTTCTCTCTGTACGCCGAGTTGTATATGTCGTCAAAATACAGACTGATTATTTCGTACTCGCCGTTAATGTGAGCGTTTCGATCGACCTGCATGACATGTCTGATCTTGCTCTTGAGAGAGAGGAAATCGAAATAGCTTATGTAATATTTGAGTTCGTGCCTTCCTCTGATATCTTCCATGCGTTTCCTCCTGTTCATTGTCGATCGATTTTAGAGAGCCTCTGTCACAGAATTATCACAGAGTCAGTGTGATCGATTTGTGACATTTTGATATTAGAATTAAGCCATACTGGACAGGAGGTTGTAAGTTGAAGATTCTCTTCGCCGACGATGAAAAGAATATGCGGTTACTGGTGGCCGATTTTCTCCAGATGGAAGGCTACGAGGTGCTTCTGGCTGCCGATGGTGAGGAAGCTCTCCAGAAGTTCTGCGAAAACCCCGATCTGTCCCTAGTTATTCTGGATATTATGATGCCACGCATGAGCGGTATAGAAGTGCTCGAAGAAATAAGGGAGAGATGCCATATCCCCGTAATAATGCTTACCGCGAAATCGGCTGAAACCGACGAACTTGAAGGCTTCCAGTATGGCGCCGATGAATATGTATCCAAACCCTTCAGTCCTAAAATACTCGTAGCAAGAGTGAATGCGCTACTCAGAAGGAGTTATTCGATGCAGGACGAAACGAAGATCGGAGTTCTCTATGTAAAGCCCTCCAGTATGGAAGTGTACGTCAACGACAAGAGGATTGTTCTCAGTCGCACCGAGTTCGACCTCCTGAGCTGTTTTGTCTCCAATAGCGGAATTACCCTCACAAGAGACCAGCTTCTAGACAGTGTTTGGGGATACGACTACCAGGGCTCCGACAGAACCGTGGATACTCACATAAATAGATTGCGATCAAAACTGCGTGAAGCGAGTGAGTACATCGAGACTGTCAGGGGCTACGGCTACAGATTCGGAGTACATAAGTGAGTTCAATACGAAGAAAGCTTTTCTTGCAGATTCTTCTGGTAATACTCTTCATCATCTCGGCCCTGTGGCTCGCAAATACCTTCATGCTGGAACCGTACTACCTGAAAACGAAGAAGGATCAGCTTATCAGGGCCAGGAACTCCATCAATTCCTTTGGAGAGTCGGACTACGGGGAAAAAGTCGATTTCCTTGTCGACATGGGTAACGAACTGAACGCTATGATACTAATCTTCGACGCTTCGGGCGACCCGGTCTATACAACACACCTTATTCCACAGGAGCCCGGCGGTTCAATCCCCGTAATCGACGCAAGAAGAGTACCTCCCTCCCGTAAACCTCTCGAAACACTATACAGCGAAACAATCGATTCCGGCACAGAGATCGAGCTCTCTATAGACAGAATGGGAGAACAGAGGTTTCTCAGCCTGAAATCTAAACTGGACAATGGCTTTTCCATTCATATGAGCATTCCCGTGTCTTCCATAGAAAGCAGTGTATCGGTTGTGAATGGCTTTCTGATGGTAGTCGCCCTCATATCTTCAGTATTGGCTCTGGTAATAGCTTTCATTATTTCAAGGAAGTTTACCGGCTCGATCCTCCATATGAACAGAATCACAAAGAAGATGAAGGATCTCGATTTCTCGGAGAAGTGTGAAATAGATTCTAGAGACGAGTTCGGGCAGCTTGCGGGGAGCATAGACGATCTTTCGGAATCTCTCGATTCGACCCTAAAAGAACTCGGCGAGAAGAACGAAGCGCTCAAGAAGGAGATAGAACACAAAAAAGTGGTCGAAGAAATGAGGAAGCAGTTCATCACGAACGTCTCGCACGAACTGAAGACACCACTCTCGCTTATTCAGGGATACGCTGAAGGATTGGAAATGAACGTCGCTTCGGGCGAAGAAAAGCGAGCTTTCTACTGCTCGGTGATCAGGGAAGAGACGGAAAGGATGGGAAGACTCGTGAAGGATCTCCTCGATCTCTCGATGATGGAAACCGGTAATTTTGCGCTCTACAAGAGAGAGTTTTGCATCGATGAGCTGATAAGAAAGGTGACGGGAAAGTTCGAAAAGGTCCTTACGGAAAATGGAATCGAGTTAGTGTATGTCGAGGGTGAAAAAACGGTTGTCTATGCCGATTCTTTCAGGACGGAACAAATACTCACCAACTACCTGGACAACGCCATGCACCATGTTGATGAGAGAAAGGAAATTCGTGTTCGAAAAGATGTTCTAGGCAATTCCGTGATTGTGCGGGTGTTCAATTCGGGCCAGAACATACCCGGGAAAGAGAGCGAGAAGATCTGGACAAGCTTCTACAGAGCCGACAATGCCAGAACAAGGGAAGAGGAGAGATACGGCATAGGGCTCTCGATAGTAAAAGCCATTTGCGATCTGGATGGTAAGAGCCACGGATTTGACAATCTTCCCGATGGCGTGGAATTCTTCTTCGAGCTGGAAAGGGCGGAAACCCTTGCTATCTGAAAATACTGAAGTATATTGCAATGGGAGTAGATCCCTGGACAGGTTCTATTTCTTCGTGACAGACTCGCTTTTTTAGAGAGCCGAGGTTGATGGCTCGTCGTTGGAGTGTGGTCAAGAGCAAAGGATAAGTTCCAAGATGCTGATTGTAAGTTGCAAGACCGCCATTGAGGGTCGGAGGTCGGAGTGTGCCAAGAAGGCGCAAGGGTTAATCCGCCAGGAAGTGAGGCTCGCTGGCGCGAGGAAGTGATGCTGGAATAAAACATCAGACGCAAGGCTGGGCAAGAACGGCCCAGGTCGCAATGCCCGCTTCGCGGGGAAGCAATTAAGAACAATTCACTGAAGCCGTTTCTTTGAAGCTCTCAGCGTGCAGCGAAAAGCGGCTCTTACATTCGAGATTCCGATCAGTTGTTCTGATCAGGGGACCTCAAACAGAAGCATTTTGGGGCAGGCTTTCAGGGCAGGCTATACGGGATGACCGAAGAGGCACTCATCAGGTCAGGCTCACGGGATAACAGCACTTCACGTCATCCTGAAGAGCTCCTATTAAGGATCTGAACCTGGGTCTCGGCGAAGGACGGCTCTTCAAAGCCATCAGCGAGTTTTTCACTTTTGAGCGCACAGCGGTTCACAGATGCGGGATCCCGTGCAGGTGCCCCGAACAGGTGCATATTGGGGCAGGCTCTACGGGATGACAAAGTAAGGAGTTGGTAGAAGTTACTGGGGACAAAAAAGCTTCTATTGTCTCACGTTATTCCTCTTCGTCACGTCATTCTGAGATGATCCTTCTCAGAATCTCAACGCGAAAAAAAGGGTTCTAAGGAGTATCTGAGATCCAGTCTGCCAACGCAGGCCATTCAGGCTCCTCCTGGCCAGTCTCACCTTCTCGCTTTTGAGCGCACAGCGGTTCTTAGGTGAGTAGCCCAGGGGGATTTCACCCCCAGGCTCTCTCAGAACCGGACTTGAATCTCTCGATTCATCCGGCTCCCATTATCCAGCCATATAGAATATCCCCATTGTCCAGTGTACAAATAGGCGAGGCTCCCTGCGAGCAAGAGCTTCTAGCCATTTACCCGCTTTTGTGTGACCTCGCCTTTTCTTGTACTTGTTTCTTACCCACTGAACTAAGGCTTTGTTTAGCCGACTCAGTACTGTATACATCTCAAATTTGCGAAAGTGTCCGTAGTAGTTTATCCAACCTCTTATTACCGGGTTGATTCTTTCTGAGAGTTCTTCAATACTCAGGTATGACTTGGTTTGAAGTCTCATTCTACGGATCTTCTGTCTCATCGCCTTCTTTGCCTGTTCACTCACTGCAGGATTGAAGCTGTAGAAGATCCTCCCGTTTCTGTCTTTGCAGCTACGGACTCTGAAGGTGTATCCTAGAAAGTCAAAGCTTGTATTTGGATACTCGTCCTTCCTTTTGTCGTCTTTGCAGTAGACAATACGGGTCTTCTCTGGATGAAGCTCCAGTTTGCATTCTTCCATTCTTTCTTTCAGACTTTCAAGAAGAAGCCGGGCTTCCTCCAGAGTTCTACAGTGTATTACTCCATCATCTGCGTATCTGGCAAAGGGCTTATCCGGATGAGTTCTCTCCATCCATTTGTCGAAGGCGTAATGCATGAAGAGGTTGGCCAGTACAGGGCTTATTACCCCTCCCTGTGGCGTTCCCTTACTCCTCTCTTCGACTCTTCCATTAGGTTTTTGAAAGGGTGCTTTCAGCCATCTCTCTATGTAGAGTATTAGCCATGGAATCTTCACATGTTTCTTGACTGCCCTCATTAGTAGTTCATGGTCTATGTTGTCGAACAGTCCTTTAATGTCGTATTCCAGTACCCAGTCATACTGCCAGCATCTCTGCCTCGTTACTTCAAGGGCATCTATCGCTGACTTTCCCTCCCTGTATCCGTAGGAGTCCTTATGGAAGTGTGGATCTACCAGGGGATTTAGATAGATTTTGGCTACCATCTGGGCTACTCTGTCCCCCACTGTGGGGATTCCCAGTACTCTCTTGCCTCCACTCTTCTTTTCTATCTCTACCGCTTTTACTGGAGGTGGAAAGTAACTGCCCGAGGACATTCGATTCCAAATCTTGTAGAGGTTGTTGTCAAGATTGGCTTCGAACTCTTTCAGGCTTACCTCGTCTATTCCTTCTGCCCCTCTGTTCTCTTTCACTTTCTTGAATGCTTCCAGTACTACTTTCTTGGGGATTTCATACGACCTCATCTTGTCTGTTGGCTCCTTCCTTTTCTCTGTTCACAGTTCCTCCCTTTCGGTTGTCTGCACAGAGCTGGTTGACTAACCTACAAAACTGGATAACACAGTCCCTTCGCTCCACTCCCATTACAGGAGCTTCATCACTACTACGGACTGTTCC
>Ga0209164_1000732_pt1 | contig 59607 bp, 48 predicted proteins | sample MTBNYHSulfiMetaG_FD_187458 | JGI IMG/M metagenome (GOLD analysis project Ga0209164, IMG submission 187458) | Enrichment culture microbial communities from rom New York Harbor, USA that are MTBE-degrading - MTBE-NYH (New York Harbor Sulfidogenic)... | ecosystem: Environmental > Aquatic > Marine >... | reverse complement strand
ATCTCCTACACCTTCTCCGTCAAAAACACCGGCAACGTCACCCTGACCAACGTCACGATCACCGACCCGAAGATCACCGTCTCCGGCGGACCCATCGCCTCCCTGGCTCCGGGCGTAACCGACTCCATGACTTTTACGGGATCTTACACCCTGACCCAGACCGACATCAACGCCGGCACCTTCACCAACATCGCCACGGCTACGGGCACCCCGCCAAGCGGTGGAAACGTCACCGACACCGATGACGACACCCAGACCCTGACCCAGAGCAAGAGCATCGAACTGCAAAAGACCGGAACCCTCCAGGACAACGACGGCACCCCGGGCGTGAGCGCCGGTGACACCATCTCCTACACCTTCTCCGTCAAAAACACCGGCAACGTCACCCTGACCAACGTCACGATCACCGACCCGAAGATCACCGTCTCCGGCGGACCCATCGCCTCCCTGGCTCCGGGCGTAACCGACTCCACGACTTTTACGGGATCCTACACCCTGACCCAGACCGACATCAACGCCGGCACCTTCACCAACATCGCCACGGCTACGGGCACCCCGCCAAGCGGTGGAAACGTCATCGACACCGATGACGACACCCAGACCCTGACCCAGACCCCGGCCATCGAATTGCAGAAGTTGGGTGATTACATCGACAACAATCCGATCGGCGTGTACAACCCGGGCGACGAAATTTCTTATGCCTTCAGGGTGAAGAACACCGGGAATGTGACACTGACCAACATCACCATCAGCGATGCCATCCCCGGAGTGACCGTCAACGGCGGCCCGATCAATTCCCTGGCTCCGGGTGAAACCGACACCATGACTTTTACGGGATCCTACACCCTGACCCAGAATGACATCGACGCCGGGGAATTTAAAAACACCGCAACGGCATTTGGCACGCCGCCAAGCGGCCCAAATGTCAGCGACGATGACGATGACACGCAACCCATGACAACCAGCCCGGCGCTTGATCTCGTCAAGACGGCCGACCCCATGGAATATGGATCTATTGACCAAGTAATCACCTATACCTTTGAAGTCACCAACATCGGCAACGTCACCATCAAGGGACCCATCACCATCAACGACGACAAGGCCACCGACGAGTCCTGCCCCGCCGGCGACCTGCCTCCGGGCGGCTCCATCACCTGCTTGGCGACCTACACCATCACCCAGAATGATCTCGATTTCGGGTCCGTCACCAACACAGCGACCGCCTCAGGTCAGTACGACGAGCAAACCATCATCTCCAACGAGGACACGGTGACCATCGTCGCCGCGATAGGAGTGTGCTGCCTGCCTGACGGACAGTGCGTCATTCTCACCGAACAGGAGTGCACTCAACAGGACGGGATTTTTGACGGCACGCTTCGGTCATGCGTAGGTGTAGACTGCTTCATTGCGCAGGGGCTGGGGGCCTGCTGCCTGCCTGACGGGACTTGCGTCGACAGACTTCACGAGGCCGAGTGCATCGATCGCGGCGGGGATTTCATGGGCGTTGGCGTCGAATGCACACCGGGGCTCTGCCACCGGCCCGCCTTGCCCGTGCCGACGATTTCGCCCTGGGGGCTCATGCTGTTGTCCATGCTGACGGGAGGACTCGCGGTTCTGGCCCTGCGCCGCAAATCGAGAAAGAGCTGAAGCATTTCCTGCTGAATGTCGTTCAAGAGCCGATGAGGCCTTCGGGTCTCATCGGCTCTTTCCCCGCCCGCCCCGGCGGCTGCATGAATGATGCACCGGGACCAAACCCTCTGTGTGCGGCGTCCTGCCTGACGCAAATGTCCTTTCATACAAAAAAGACAACGACTGCTGCTGCTCTTCGAGCAGCAGTTCCATCCACATTTAAACCGTTTGAACCCTGAAAAAAGAGTCGTTCCCATTCAAGGCTTTTCTAAAGAAATCAAGTGTGAATGTTTTACGACAAACAATGCATGCTCGATTCATTCTATATTTTCCTTGACTTAAAATGAGGCGCCCCCGGCCGCATTTATCGCGGCTGCGGCCAGCAGAGGGGCCGAGCGGGAGGAAAACGCCGCCGAACCATCCGTTCGGAAAGGGTTTTCACACTGGCGGATTTACACGAAAAGGCAGGAAATATCCCCAAACATCAGTCGACGGCAGAAATGTCGAATTTGCGGAGCTTGCGATAGAGCGTCGCCTCGCCGATCTGCAGCAGTTTGGCCGCTTTTCGGCGGTTGTACATGGTCTTTTCGAGGGCATTCTCGATCGCCGCCCTTTCATAGTCGCTGTACGTGTCCCCCATGACCTGCTCACGGTGATTCCCGTCGTTCGCATCCGATCCTGCGCCGGTCAAATCCAGATCTACAGACCGGATCTCCGCATGCCTGCCGAGGGCAACGGCGCGCCGGATGACATTCTCCAACTCCCGTACATTCCCGCGCCATTCCTCCCGCGCGAGAAGATCGAGGGCATCTTTCGAGATGGACTTGACAGGAGAGCGGGCTGTCTTGAAGCGTTCCAGGAAGTAATCAGCCAGCAGCGGGATGTCGTCACGCCGCTCCCGGAGGGGCGGAACATGCATATTCACAACATTGAGGCGGTAGAGGAGGTCATCACGGAAACGGCCGAGGGCCGCCTCTTCGCTCAAGTCCCGGTTCGTCGCGGCGATGATCCTGACATCCACTTGATAACTGCAGCTGCTCCCGATCGGACGGACCTGACGCTCCTGGATCGTGCGCAGGAGCTTCGACTGCAGATTCAAGGCGAGTTCCCCGATTTCGTCCATGAAGAGCGACCCCCCTTCGGCGGATCGAATCAGCCCTTCGGAGCTCTTGTGGGCGCCCGTGAAGGCCCCTTTGACGTGGCCGAAGAGTTCGCTTTCGATGACGGTCTGCCCGATGGCTGCGCAGTCGACGGGGACGAAGACCTCGCCGGCCCGTTGGCTGTGATGATGAATTGCCTTCGCCACGAGTTCCTTGCCCGTGCCGGTCTCGCCCTCGATGAGCACGGTGGCGTCGGTCGGCCCTACGCGGGCGATGAGGTCTTTCAACCTCAGCATGGGAACGGACCGGCCCACCAGGGGAGCGAAATCGAAGCGGGGAGAGGCCTCAGATTCCAGGCTGCGGCGCTCCTCTTCGGTGGCTGCACACTCGGCGATGTTCGCTATACGCTCGAGCAGCTGGTTCGGAGTGAAGGGCTTCTGCACAAAATCGACAGCGCCGGCCTGCACCGCCTCCACGGCCTCCTTGACGCCGCCTATCCCCGTTAAAATGATGACAGCAGTCTCCGGATGCAGCATCCGGATCTTCTTGAGAAGCGTGATCCCGTCCGTGTCCGGCAGGCCCAGGTCGACGAGCGCCGCATCGAACTTGTGGGAAGCCAGCATCCTCAAGGCCTTCCGCCCCGTTTCGCAGGTCATTACGTCGTAAGGTTGGGAGCTGAAGATCTCCTTCAGAAGCATCAGCACAACCCGGTCGTCATCGACGACCAGCAGGGAAAATCTGGAGGGTTTCTCGCTGGTTGAACTGTTCATATCACCTGTCCCCAAACAGAGATTCGCTCCAAAGACCCTGAGGACCCACCCGGAGTCCGAGAACGAACGGGCAGGCGCAGGACACTGCCGGACCCTTCCCCTGAGGCAGGAGGGACGCCGAGCCTCGGAACGAGCAGCATTCTGAATTGAGTCGGATATCGGTACGTGGATGCACAGCGGCTCTTGACGGCATCAGCATCGGGGTCACCCCCTGCCGGGGGAGGTAACCTGCCAAAAGCGCTGTTCAATATTTGAACCACTTATAATACAAAACGTTGATTTTGTCAAGAGAGTTGGGAAAGATTCGCTCGAAACAAGCCGCATCCGGCATCTGGGCAATGCCATCTTTCCGCACATGTTCCTGGGTGCGCCTGCTCCCTGCGGGAAAAATCTCCAGCCCAACGAATCTCCGGTCCGGAATTGGCCGCAACCCCGTTCGGTCATTTTGAAAACGGTTGACAAGAAGCCGTTCAAAAGATAGGGTTTCCACTACTCATAATAATTTTCCAGAGATTGAGGCCGCTCCAACCGACGCGGCTCGGATCGATGTTGTGTGCTGTGGCTGCTGCACCCGCTCCGATGGACGATGGATAAGGAATCACTCCGAACCCTCGTGATCCTAGATCAGACTCCATCGCTCGATCCGCCCTCTCCCTTGCCGACACCAAAGCGGGGCCGGCCGTTTTCCTAGAGTCGCTTTTCAGCTTGAACCAAAACACCGTGCAAATTGAGGCAGTTCCGAGTGTAAAACGCTGTTCTCAGCGCTCGAACCGACGCAGGGGGTGATCCCGGAGCGGCACCGAACCCCACGGACCAGGCGGCCGGCTCCGCCTCCCGGAAGGCAGGCGGGTGTTTTTAACCCGGGAAGGCAGGATCTGCCTGCGGGCGGGACAGATAAGGCAGTCTGGCGGGTGGCAAAACGGTTTGAACCTTTTAGGACATGGAGGTGCATGTGAGAAAGCTGATTCTTTCGTTCCTGTGCGGGGCGGTTCTGCTGTTCAGCGGGTCCGCTTTCGCCGCCGTTCCGGTTCAAGACATCTATTTGACCGGTTCCAGAACCACCCCGGAAGCGTCTGGGGTGAATGCGACCGGAGGCTACATCGAAGAAAACGGAGGGTTCAAGATCGCCTGGGAGATCTGGTTCGACGGGTCCTACTGGAACTATCAGTACACCCTGACCGACAAGGACGGGTCGACCATCCACCCGGACGTGAGCCACTGGATCGTGGAGATCAGCCCCGAGATCCCCCTCGATGAAATCACCGATTTCATCTTCAACGCCAACGCCACCATACAAACCCCGGGAAAGGGTGTTTGGGGCGCCGATCCAAACTTCCCGAACACCACCCAAGCGGGCGAGAACTCAGGCAATCCGAACCTGGGGACCGACCTGATCGGCGTCAAGCTCGACACCGGTTCCCAGGCAGTCGGCGGGGTCTACTTCTTCCAGAGCGTCGAACCTCCGGTCTGGGGCGACTTCTACATAAAGTGAGGGGGGAACCCTGTTTCCACGGCGTGGAACACCGGCATCGGCACAGACCCCGACACGAACACCGAGAATTTCATCGATTGGATCCCCACCCCCGACAGCGCCCTGATCATCGACCTCGAGCCGCCTACAGCCGTCAACACGGTGGGAGAAACGCACGAGGTCATAGCCACCCTCACCGACAAGGACGGGATGGCTCAAAACGGGACCGTGATCTTCTTCACCGTCATTTCAGGGCCGAACGAGGGCCTGAACGGGACGAACTCGACCAATTCTACCGGGCAGGCGGTCTTTTCCTACACCGGTTCGACGAACGGAACGGACACGATCCAGGCCTGCTATGAAAACTCCGCCGAGCAGAGGATCTGCTCCCAAACCGTGACCAAGGTATGGAATCCGTTGATTATCGACCCGCAGCCACCCCACATCGACCTTACCCCTCCCTATGATTTGAATCTTGTCGGCCAGGAGCACAACGCCACCGCAGCCATCACGAACGTCAGCGAGGACCTGCCCGTCACGATCACCGTCATCAGCGGCCCCAACCAGGGCATCTCGACAAACGCGACGATGAACACGAACGGAACCCTCTCGCTCGTTTACAACGGGACGGCGGGCATCGGCGTCGATCGCATTCAGGCGTGCCTGGTTTTTGAGGGGCAGGAGATCTGCTCCGACATCGTAGAAAAGGAATGGACCATCGAGGTCATCGAACTGGATCCGCTCCTGGATACCAACCCCGTTGAAACCGACCACACGGTCACAGCAACCATCAAAAATCTCAAGAATGGCGATCCCATTCCGGATGTTCTGGTCTCTTTCGAGGTCAAGGCCGGCCCGAACGCAGGCCAAACCGGGCAAAACGCGACGAACGGGACGGGCCAGGCGAGTTTTACCTACACAAGTAATGGCGACACGGGGACGGATGCCATCCGGGCCTGCTTCACCAACGCCGCCCAGCAGCAGGTCTGCACCGATTACGGCGACACCTTCGACAAAGACGCCATCAAGCATTGGGAGGACGATGGCCCGGTCTGCCCGGCTATCAAACCGAACCCCGCGTTCCTGCCTGACGGCCGCATCGGAGAACCCTACAGCCAGACCATCACCGGGTTCGGGGGCTCCGCGCCCTATACGTTCGAAGTCACGGCGGGCGAACTGCCCGAGGAACTGAGCCTCGATCCCGATACAGGCCTTCTTTCCGGCACCCCCATCGAATCAGGGGTCTTCACCTTCACCATCACAGCCACCGACGACAATGATTGCACGGGCGAAAGAGAATACACCCTGACCATCTGCCCGGGCATCGTTCTCTCCCCTGACACGAAGACGCTGCCCAACGGCCACGTCGGTGTCTTCTACTCGCAATGGATCACCGCCAGCGCCGGCAGCGGCGCTTCGCAAGGGCTCGGCTCCAACGGCGGGCAAGGCCCCTATCTTTACGCTCTGACCGCCGGGAGCCTGCCGGACGGCCTCTCTCCCGAGCAGGGACCGGGCGGGCTGCGGATTTCGGGATGGCCTACGACAACCGGGACATGGCATTTTACCATCACGGCCACCGACAGCGCCTTCCCGAGCTGTTCCGCATCGCAGGACTATGCCATCTCCATCGGAGAGGCCCCCGCGCAAGTCCCCGTGCCCGCCCTTTCGGACTGGGGGGTCCTCATGGCTGTCCTCCTGCTGCCCCTGGCGGGATACCTGGCCTTGAAACGCCGCTCAAACCGGCAAAACAAAACGTCTTCACTGTAGGGATTCGAAGCACAATCCCCTTTGAACGATCCACCGAGAAGTCCGGGTTCGAACCCCCGCCCGGGCTTCCTCGCTCTATGAACGACGCCACATCCTGGAATGGCCTTGTTCGTCGATCCCGGCGTCAAGCTGCGCATCTGCCTGCGAGGTGGCCTGCAGGTCGCCGCACGGGCAATCGCTTGATCTTCCTTCGATCTGAAAAAGCCGTGACCCGCCGCCGTGTGGTGGAACGGACCATCCGAAGCGTGCCGGGTTGCACCGGGAAATCATTTCCATATCATCTTGCCGTCCTTCGATTTGAAACGAATGATAATGTAACAGCCGGTCAAGCCCTTGCGGAGAGCTACTTCACATAATTTATCTTGACAAATATCTTTTGAGGTGTTAGCAGCAAACAAATTTCAGCTTAGCCTTGGAGGAGCTGTGCAAATGAAAGATGTGGTGTCTTGTTTTGTCGTTGCAGTGTTCTGTTTTTTGCTCCTCGACAGTATGGCCTGGGGGGCCTATCTTCAGGAAGTCAATAAGAATTTAGTTCAAATTCCTGATGAAACGAATGAAGAGATTAAAAAACAAGGTACTTGTGAAGCTGACGGATTTGCTCAGGCCAGATCAGAAGTTGAAGATGATTTTGCTGAGGTTAATGCCATAAGTTGGGCGACGGTCAGTGGTGATGAAACATGCACTGCCATTTCTTATTCTTCTTCCGTTGCGATAGCTGAACTCGAACTGATCGTACAACCGGATCAAAATGATGAAATCGGTGATTGCATACTAATATCTTATGCAAGTGCTTATAACTTAACAGCAGACACAAACGGAACCGGATATGATGCCAAAGCCTTCGTTGGCGGTGGCGATGATTTTCGCACGCCTGTTCAGATCGTTCTGGATGAGGGCAACCGCTCCTGCGCAGTGCTTCAATATGGGCCCAAGACCGTTAAATACGGCCACGATGAAAACTTTTATTCAGGCAGCTTCATTGCAAGAATCGGGGACAAGATTGTTCTGAAAATTGCGACTCGATCCCTTGCCGAGGGGTCCGGTGTGGGCAGCGCCTTCTCAATGGCACTCGGAGCTTCGATTTCGATCAAAACCGAAGATTTAGGGCCGTGCGACGCGCCCAGTCCTTGCGAACCGGCCGTTCCCAAGCCGGTTCCGGCTATGGGCTGGTATGGGTCCGGGATTCTCGTGATTCTGCTGAGCGCTGCTGCCGTACTTTTCATGAGACGCAGAAGACTTCATCGGTAACGGAGCGCGTTCAGGCCCTATTTTAGGAGGGCTTTGCAGGTCGGGCAGAAGGAGAGCGGCAGACGGTCGAGGGCTTCGAGGTCCATCGAAAAGTGCATCAGGCACTGGTCGTCAAAGCAGTGAACGAGGTCGAAGAGGTGCGCGGCCTCGTGGAGGGCGACCTTGAGGAGGCGGTCGAGGATCTGCGGACCGGGCGGCCTTTCCGGATGGAGGTCCTGGCCCAGCCGGTAGAGCGAAACGAGGGCGCAGGGGCCGCCTTCGCGCGCCTCCCCGAAGACGTGGGTGAAGACCGGGACGAAGAGATCCACGTTGAGGACGGCCACGATCTTGGTGCAGCCCGGCACAGGCATGGCCTCGAGGGTCCTGAGGATCGTGGCCGCGTTGTACTGCATGCGGTTGCGGTCGAAGGCGTAGTCCGGTTCGGCCAGGGGCGCGAGGACGGCCGCCTCGAGGCCGAGGACGCTCCTCACATGCGCAGCGACGGCGCTGCACGCCGTCTCCGGCACCTTCCCGATCGGCAACACTCCAATCGATCCGTTCACGGCCTTCGTTTCAGTCCCTGGAGTTCGATCATCTCGCCCGCAGTTCCCGCCGCTGTAAGATTGTCGAGATCATCACGATGAAAAGAAACCACAGAGATGCTCGAAAGGAACCTGGCGGGGCGGGCTCTCCCGTCATTCGGAGCGCTTCAGGCCGCGGCGCTTGATCATCCTGTGCGCACTTCCCACGGCGGCACCCCGTTTTCATCGACATTTTCAAGAGAAAGCCGAAACACGATCCAACGGCAACAGGGGGGCTCGACCCTCTGTCACTCGGGGCGTTTCAGGCCGTAGCGCTTGATCATCTTGTGCAGGGTGACGCGGTTGATCCCGAGGGCCTGCGCGGCGTGGGAGATGTTCCAGTCCTCCTCTTGGAGGATCTCCTCGACATGCCGCTTTTCCATCTCGCGGAGGTCCCTGGGGCGGTCCGGGCGCAAGCGGGCTCCGCCGAGGAAGGCAAAATCCTGCGCGTCCAGGGTGCGCGATTTCGAGAGCACGACGGCCCGCTCGATGGCGTTTTCGAGCTCCCGGACGTTGCCGGGCCAGGGGTACTGCTTCAAACACTCGAGGGCCTCGTTCGTCACGTGGTCCACCTGCTTGGTGGTCTCGTGGCTGTACTTGCGCAGGAAGTGGCGGATGAGGAGGGGGATGTCGTCCCTGCGCTTGCGGAGCGGCGGGATCTCGAGGCGGATCACGTTGATGCGGTAGAAGAAATCCTCCCGGAAGCGACCCTCGGCCACCTCCTTTTCGAGGTCGCGGAGGGTCGAGGAGATCAGGCGGAAATCGACGTCGATCGGGTGCCGCTCACCGATCCGGAGGATCTTCTTCTCCTCGAGGACCCGCAGCAGGTCCACCTGCATCTTGGCGCTGATCTCGCCGATCTCATCGAGGAAGAGGGTCCCGCCCGAGATGACTTCGAGGAAGCCCTTGCGGTTCTTGTCCGCGCCGGTGAAGGCGCCCTTCTGATGCCCGAAGAGCTCGCTTTCGAGGAGGCTTTCCGGCATCGCCCCGCAGTTGATGGCGATGAAGGGGCTGTTGGCCCGGTGGCTCTTGGCGTGGATGGCCTTGGCCACGAGTTCCTTCCCCGTGCCGGTCTCCCCCGTGATGAGGACGGAGGAATCGCTCTGGGCCACCTCGGGGATGAGATCGAAGATGACCTGCATGGCTTCGGACTGCCCGATGATGTTGTCGAAGCGGGTCTTCTCGGCCAGGAGTCCCTTGACGTAGCGGTACTTCCCGAGAAGCTCCCGCTGGCCGGCGATCTTCTCGAGGACAAGGGTCATCTGATCGGGGCGGAAGGGCTTGAGGAGGTAGTCGCTCGCCCCCATCTTCATGGCATCCACCGCCGAGGCGATCGAACCGTAGGCGGTGATGATCACGACCGAGGTGTCCGGATACTCCTGCTTGACACGCTCGAGCAGTTCGAGGCCGCTCATCTTGGGCATCTTGATGTCGACGAAGAGGACGTCGAAGGGGACCTTCTCGAGCTTTTCGAGGGCCTCGAAACCCGAGGCGGCGGTCTCGACCACGTGGCTGAACTTCTTGAACCACTGGTAGAGGGACTCCCGGACGATCTGTTCGTCGTCGACCACCATGATCTTCAGCTTTTCCTGCATGTCACTCCCCCTCTTCCGGGTTCAGGACGGGAAAGCTCAATGTGACGCGGGTCCCGCGGCCCTCATCGCTCTCGACCCCGATCCGCCCGTCATGCCCCTTGACGACGCCAAAGACGATCGACAGCCCGAGACCGGTCCCTTTCCCCTCCGGCTTGGTGGTGAAAAACGGGTCGAAGATCTTGGAGAGGGTCTCCTTCGCGATGCCGCAGCCGGTGTCCTCCACGCTCACCTCGGCCCAGTCGCGGCCCTCCTCGGCGGCCGCCCGCGACCGGATGGCGACCGTCCCTCCTTCGGGGGTCGCCTCGATGGCGTTGAAGATCACGTTCAGAAAGCACTGCTGAAGCTGGTTCGGATCGCCGCGGATGAAGAGCGGCCGGCCGGACAGGGAGAGGTCGAGCGTCAGGTCCTGGAGCTGCATGTGGTGCCTCGTCAACGTGATGACGGACTGGAGGGTCTCGTTGATGTCCACCTCCTTCCGCTCCATCGAGGACTCCCGGGCGAACGACAGGAGCCCGGATACGATCCGTCCGCAGCGCTCGAGTTCGCTGCACATGAGCTCGAGGTACTGCTTGAACTGCTCCAGATCGCCCTGTTCGGGGAGGGCCTTCTCCTCGAGGATGGTGCGCATCAGGTGCCCGAAGGTGAGCATTCCCTGGATGGGGTTGTTGATCTCGTGGGCGCAGCTCGCCGAAAGCTTGCCGAGGCTCAGGATCCGATCCTCCTGGACGAGCTTGCCGAGGTTCGTCTTCAACTCCTCGAGGCGCATCTCCCAGCGCGACGGGAGTTCCTGGGTGATGTCGCGGCGGATCTCGATCACCCGCACGACCTTCCCCGCCTCGTCCTTGACCGGGTAGGTCTCGAGGGTGGCGTAGGCGCTGCGCCCGTCCGCGTCGATCCGTTCGTGGATCACGTGCGCGCGCTCGCCGGTGCGCATCGTCTCGAGCATCGGGCAGGGCATCTCCGGCTGCCACTCCGAGCAAGGCGAGTTGAACCCGTAGATCGTCTCGTAGCAGCGCTTCCCGACCGCCTCCTTCAAGGACCGGCCGACCGCCTGCAGATAGGCCTGATTGGCGTCGAGGATCGTGAAATCCGGGTCGAGCAGGATGATCGCCTCGTGGGTCTGGTGGAAGAGGAGGTCGGCCATGCTTTTTTCGAGGAGCACCTGCCGGTCGGCGTCCTGGCAAAGGGTTTCGCCGGAAAGGAACCGCTCCTGCAGGAAGCGGAAGAGGTCGCGGTCGACCACCCACACGCCCTGCGGACGCCGCCGCACAAGGTCCACAAAGACCTGCGGGTCGCGCGTGAGGTCGAGGATCCCGTCGAGGTCCGGCGCAGCGAGGACGGAGGCGTAGTCCTCGGCCGTCGGGATGCCCATCTCGGCGGCCAGCCGCATGCCCTCGGCGGAGGGGTCGGGGTCGCAGACGGCGCGGATCTCCACCTTCACCCGCGAGATGGCCGGCTCCCGCACGGCTTCGAGAAGGGAGCGACAGGTCCGTCCGCCGCCCACAACGGCGAGGCGGAGGACGGATCGGGATGGACCGGTGGATCGTGCGGCGGGCGCTTTCATAGGCAGGCAGGTCCCCGATTCAAAACGTTTTTTTGTCTCATCGAAGCAGCATAGACTATTTCGAGGCCGTGCACAACCAGGGCCCCGAAATATCGGGGTGCGCACCTACGAATATCGGCACGACCTTCGGGTCATTCTACAAGGCACAACCAGGACGGCGAAATTTCCTGGCGCGCACCCCCGGGGCGGAGCCGAATCTCGGGGCAGGCTTGACGGCTCCGGGTACCCCTGGGGCCCGCGCCCTTGGGCGGATGGCCGGAAGCAGAATTCAGATCTGGTCGATCATCGCCATGATCTGGGCGTCATCGAACCCTTTCAGGCGGATGGCGCCGCTCCGGCAGGAGGAGACGCAGAGCCCGCAGCCCTTGCAAAGGGCCGGGTTCACCTCCGCCGGACCCTTTTCGGAGAAATGGGGCGCATTGAACGGGCAGACCGTCACGCACACCCCGCACTGGCTGCACAGGCCGGTTGCCACCTCGGCGACGGTGCCGCTCACCGAGACCTTGGCCGCCGCGAGGTAGCCGGTCGCGCGCGATGCGGCCGCCAGGGCCTGCGAGATGCTCTCGTCGAGCGTTTTGGGGTAGTGGGCCAGGCCGCAGAGGAAGACCCCCTCCGTCGAGAAGTCGACGGGCCGCAGCTTCGCGTGGGCCTCGATGAAGAAGCCGTCGCTGCTCGTCGGGATCTTGAAGAACTGCGCCAGGGCCGTGCCGTCCGGCGGGACGATCGCCGTCGCGAGGACGAGGAGGTCCGAGCGCAGCTGCAGCGGGCGCTGCAGGACCGGGTCCGTCACCGTGATGTCCACCCCCTCGGGCGTGGTGCCCACCCGGGGCTTGTCGTCCGGCTCGTAGCGGATGAAGACCACGCCCGCCTCCCGCGCCTGGTGGTAGAGCTCCTCCCGCTCCCCGTAGGTCCGCAGATCGCGGTACAGGACCGTGACGGCCATGCCGGGGTTCAGCCGCTTCAGCTCGAGCGCGCTCACCATCGAGTGGGTGCAGCAGACGCGGCTGCAGTAGGGCCGCTCGGGCTCGCGCGAGCCGACGCACTGGATGAAGACCGCCGAGCCGATCTGCGCGAGGGACGGGTCGCGGTCGAGGAAGCGCCGGTCGAGCTCGAGGTGGGTCAGGATCCGCGGGTCCGTGCCGTAGGCGTATTCCTGCGGGCGGTGCTCGACCCCGCCGGTGGCGATGACCGCGACCCCATGGCGGATCTCCACCGGGCCGGCGCCGTTGCCGTCGATCCGGGAGACGAAGTTCCCGACGAAGCCGTCCACCCCGGTCAGCTCCGCCCCGAGGTGGAGATGGATGTGCGGGTGCCCTTCCACTTCCACGACCAGGCCCTTCAGGTAGGACTGGATGTCCTCCCCCTTCCAGGTGCGCGAGAGGCCGAGTGCCTGGCCGCCGAGGCGCGGTGAGCGTTCGACGAGGTGGACCTCGTAGCCCTGGTCCGCCATGTTCTTCGCGGCGACCATGCCCGCCACCCCGCCCCCGACAACGAGGGCCGACGGTTCGACGCCGAGCTGCTCCTCGCGGAGGGATTCGAGGAGGCCGGCCTTCGCCACCGCCATGCGGACGAGGTCCTTGGCCTTTTCGGTCGCGGCGCGCGGGTCGTTGCTGTGGACCCAGCTGTCCTGGTTCCGGATGTTGGCCATCTCGAAGAGGTATTTGTTGAGACCCGCGTTCTGGAGCGTCTCCTGGAAGAGCGGCTCGTGGGTCTTGGGCGTGCAGGCGGCCACCACCACGCGGTTGATCCCCTGCTCGCGGATCACCTCGGCCATCTTGACCTGGGTATCCTGCGAGCAGGTGTAGAGGTTGTCCTCCGCGTAGACCACGTAGGGGAGCGTTTTGGCGTACTCCCGGACGGAGGGGACGTCCACCACGCCGCCGATGTTGATCCCGCACTGGCAGACGAAAACGCCGATGCGCGGAGGCTCGCCGACGACCGGGCGCTCGGCCGGGAGGACCTTCTCCTGCGTGCAGCTCCAGCGGGCGCCGCACAGGGAGCTGCCGGCGGCCGCAGCGGCGGCCGAGGCCTCGGTGACCGACTGCGGGATGTCCTTGGGGCCCTGGAGCGCACCGCAGACGTAGACGCCGGGGACGGAGGTCGCCACGGGGGCGAAGCTCGTCGTGGCGGCGAAGCGGTTGGGGCCGAGCTCGACGCCGAGGCGCTCGGCGAGCTGCACCGCCGCCTCGGGGACCTGGAACCCGGTCGAGAGGACCACCAGGTCGAAGACCTCGCTTTCGAGGTTTCCGGCCTCGTCCGCATAGCGGATCACGAGGTCGCCGTTGCCCGCCGGCTCGACGCTGTGGACGCGGGAGCGGATGAAGCGGACGCCGTGCTCATCGCGCGCGCGGTCGAAGTACTCCTCGAACTCCTTCCCATGCGTGCGCATGTCCATGTAGAAGATCGCCGTGTCGAGCGTGCCGTGGGCGTGCTGCTTGGCGATGACCGCCTCCTTGATGGCATACATGCAGCAGACCGAGGAGCAGTAAGGCTTCCCGCCGTTGTGGCTGCGGGACCCCACGCACTGGAGCCAGGCGATCTTGCGCGGCTCCTCGCGGTCGTAGGGGCGCATCAGGTGCCCGCTGAAAGGCCCCGAGGCGCTCAGGATGCGCTCGAACTCGATGCTCGTGATGATGTTGGGGGACTCCCCGTAGCTGTAAGGCTTCAGGTCCGAGGGGTCCATGACCTCGCTGCCCGTCGCGAGGACGACGGCGCCGATCGTGACCTCGCTGTGGCGCGGCTGGTCGTCGTACTGGACGGCGTCGGCGAGGCAGACCTTCTGGCACATCCCGCAGCCGATGCAGAGCTCGCGGTCGATGATGTAGGCCAGGGGGACCGCCTGCGCGTACTGGATGTAGGTGGCCGTCCGGCGGCCGAGGCCGCAGTCGAACTCGTTTACGGCCGTCACGGGGCAGACGGCGGCGCACTGCCCGCAGCCCGTGCACTTCGCGGGGTCGATGAAACGGGGGTTGTTCTTCAGAGTGGCCCGGAAACGACCCGGTTCCCCTTCCAGGCTCTCGACTTCCGTGTTCGTCACCAGATGGATATTCAGATGCCGGCCGACCTCGACCAGTTTGGGTGAGATGATTCACATCGCACAGTCGTTGGTCGGGAAGGTCTTGTCCAGCTGGGCCATCATCCCGCCGATGCTCGGCGCGCGATCGACCAGGTGGACATAGTACCCGGCGTTCGCGAGATCCAGGGCCGCCTGCATGCCGGCAATACCGGCGCCGACGACCATCACCGAACCTTCAACTCCGCCTTGATTCCCTGGAAGCATGGCATTCCTCACTTGTCTTGTGCTGCGGTTTATGCTGTCGCCGCGAACCTGAGGGGTGTTTTCGTCGCACCCCGCCAGATGGGCGGCGTGGGTTCTTTGCTTCATCCTGCGCTTCAGGCAGTCGCCGCGAAACTTGGGACTCGTTTCGTCGCACCCCACTGGGTAGGCGGCGTGGGTCCTCTGTCGATTCCCGCGCTTCAGGCAGTCGCCGCGAACCGGGGGGTCGTTCCGTCGTACCCCGCAAGGTGAGCGGCGTGGGTCCTTTCGAGATCATTCAGCCTGACGGAAGCCGCGTGGATCGGCAGCCCGGTTTCGAAGGCGATGTCGCGGAGGCTCATGGGGCCTTCGGCGAGCGCCACCAGGATGAGCGCCTTCTGGAACTCCTCCTCGATGGTCTGCCGGAGCATCCGTTCGTAGGCGGCCTCGTCGTAGTGCTCGCCGTAGACATTGCCCCGCTCCGTGATCTGGATCTCCATCCCCGTGAGCCAGCGCAGGCGCGGGGTCGAAAGCGCGCGGAGCGCCGCGTCGAGCGTGCCGGCTGCCGCCTCCGTGTCGAGGGGGCCGATGGCGCCGAGCGTCTCGGTATACTCCCGGACGTACTGGGCGAAGACCTGCCCCTCCGCCGCACTCACCCAGCGGAGGCGGACCCGGTCCTTTCCGAGCCCCGCCGTCTCGAGGAGGGTCTCGACCGTCTTCATCTCGCATGCCGCGTAGACATTACCAGACTGGTAATGGCATTCCCCGATGTGTCAGCCGGAGACGAAGACGCCGTCGAAGCCGCTCCTGAGCCCCTTGATGACGTGGATGGGGTCCACCCGGCCGGAGCACATCACGCGGACGGTCCGGAGGGAGGACGGGTACTGGATCCGCGAGACCCCGGCGAGGTCCGCCCCGGCATAGGCGCACCAGTTGCAGAGAAACGCGAGGATTTTCGGTTCGAAGGTCTGTGGCATGGCTTCTCCTCCTGAAAGGTCAGGCATCCGTCCTGAGGAAGGTCTTGACGAGCCGGTCCCAGCCGAGCTCGGGGAAGTGGCCGAAGAGGTCCTTCACCGGCTCGCCGCCGGTCGCGGCCAGTCGTTCGTATTCCGGGCCCAAGAGTTCGAGCAGTTTCTTCACCTCGCCGTCCAGCCATCGGCGGCTCTCCTGCCCTTTGCGGACCCGCGTCGGGTCGATGTAAGGGGTCAACGGGTCGAGGACCAGGAGCCAGCCCTTGTCGTACGGGTCCTCCGCGACGAGTTCAGGGTGTTCGAGGGCCTCGCGGTTCACCATGAAGACCTTGCCGGTCGCCGGCCCCAGGAAGTCCGCGCGGTTCCCGTTGCGCCGGATACGCCAAGCGCGGCGGTCCAGGCGGAGCGTGGATCCTTCGGGCGGCAGTTCGATCCGTTGGGCCGGACCGAGGACCTTGCCGGCGAAGTCGTCGATCCCGACCCGCAGACGTCCGCCCTTTTCGATGCGCATCCAGGTGTGGCCCACGTGGTAATAGTAGTCGTCGGCGACCCGGTAGCCGGAGACGGCGTAGACGGGGCGGGTGGCGGCCTTCAGGCGGCGCTTGGCCTCGAGGGCGCTGTCGCCCCCGGCCTCGACCGCGGCGATGATCTGCCGGTCGCGGAAATGGACCATGTCGATGGCCTTCTGGGGGCAGCCGGCCGCGCAGACGCCGCAGCCCTTGCAGAGGGCCGACAGGTTCCGCGCCCGGTAGCCCTTGCCGGTGACCTTTTCGAGTTCGATGGCGCCGAAGGGGCAGGCCGAGGCGCAGTAGCCGCAGCCGACGCACTTGTCGCGGTCGACGGCGGAAACGAGCGGCTCGACCTCGACCTCCCGTTTGACCAGGAGGGTGGCCGCCCGAGAGGCGGCGGCGCGGGCCTGTGCGATGCTCTCTTCGATGGGCTTCGGATAGTGGGCGACGCCGCAGGCGAAGAGGCCGTCGGAGGAAAACTCGACCGGGCGGAGCTTCGCATGGGCCTCGAGGAAGAACCCGTCGTCGTTCAGGGGGACCTTGTAGAGCTGGGAGAGCCGGTCCTGCCCGGACGGGATGATGGCCGTGAAAAGATTGAGGTAGTCGACCGTGAGCGACAGAGGCGCGCCGAGAACATGGTCGCGGACGCGGATCCGGAGCCGGTCGCCGTCCACGGCGACCTCGGGTTTTGCGTCGAGGTCGTAGCGGATGAAGACGACGCCCGCCTCGCGGGCCTTCCGGTAGAGTTCCTCACGCTGGCCGTAGGTCCGCATGTCGCGGTAGAGGATGTAGACGTCGAGCTCGGGGCGCCGCTCCTTCAGTTCGATCGCCTGCTGGACGGAGGCCGTGCAGCAGACCTTGGAGCAGTAGGGCCGGCCGCCCTCGCGCGACCCGACGCACTGGATGAAGGCCACCGCTTCGGCCTCGGCCAGGGCGGCGGGCTCCGCGTCGAAGCGCGCCATCAAGTCGTGCCAGCAGGTGACCCGGTCGCTCTGCCCGTAGGCGTATTCATCGGGCCGGAGGTAGTCCCCGCCGGTGGCGAAGACGGCCGCGCCGTGCTGGATTTCCTGCGGGAGGCCGCCGGCGGCCGCGACCGTCGTGACGAAGTTTCCGACAAAGCCCGAGGCGGACTGGATCTCCGTGTCGAGGAGGACCTCGATCCGCGGGTGGGATTCGACGCGCTCGATCAGCCGGGCGGTGTAGGCGGGGATGTCCTCGCCCTTCCATGTCCGGCCGAGCCGGAGGCCGTAGCCGCCGAGGCGGGGGGCCCGCTCGACGAGATGGACCATGAAGCCCTGGTCGGCCAGATCGAGGGCGGCATTCATGCCCGCCACCCCGCCGCCGACGACGAGCGCCGACTGCTGCATGGCGAGCCGGATCCGTTCGATCGGCTCGAGGAGCGCGACCTTCGAGACCGCCATCCGGACGAGGTCCCTCGCCTTGTCGGTCGCCGCCTCGGGCTCCTTCTGGTGCACCCAGGCGTCCTGGTCGCGGATGTTGGCGAACTCGAAGAGGTACGGGTTCAGGCCGGCCTCCCGGATGGTCTCCCGGAAGAGCGGCTCGTGCGTCCGCGGGGTGCAGGCGGCCACTACGACCCGGTTGAGACGGTGCTCGGCGATCGTTTCGCGGATGATCTTCTGGGTGTCCTCGCTGCAGGTAAAGAGGTTTTCGCCCGCATAGACGACGTGCGGCAGGCCGGCGGCGTAGTCGCGGACCGCTGGGACATCGACGACGCTGCCGATGTTGATCCCGCAGTGGCAGACGAAGACGCCGATCCGCGGGGCTTCGCCGGCGACCGGGGTCTCGGGCGGATAGGTCTTTTCGTGGATGAGGGTGTTCCGCGAGGCGGCCAGGAGGGCGGCGGCCGCGGAGGCGGCGGCCGAGGCGCTGACGACGGACTGCGGGATGTCGGCCGGGCCGCCGAGTGCGCCGCACGCGAAGACCCCGGGCCGGCTCGTTTCCACCGGGTCGAGGCAGCCGGTCTGGACGAAGCCGTCCGCGTCGAGGGCCACGCCGAGCCGCTCGGCCATGGCGCGGGACTCGGCGCCGATCTCGAGGCCGACCGAGAGGACGACGAGGTCGAAGCGCTCGCTCAGGCGGGCGCCGTTCTCATCGACATAGGTCAGGACGAGGTCGTCGGAGCCGGGTCCGGCCGTTTCGACCGTGTGGATCCGGGAGCGGATGAAGCGGACGCCGGCCTCGCTGCGCGCCCGTTCGTAATAGCGGTCGAAGTCCTTGCCGTGGGTGCGCATGTCCATGAAGAAGATCGCGGTGTCGAGGGCGCCGCCCGCATGCTCCTGGGCGATGACGGCCTCCTTGACGGCGTACATGCAGCAAACGCCCGAACAGTAGGGATGCGCCCCTTTGGTCGTCTCGCGGGAGCCGACGCACTGCAGCCAGGCGATCTTCTCCGGGGTCTTCCCGTCGGAGGGACGGGTGAGGTGCCCGCGGAAGGGCCCGGTGGCGCTCAGGATCCGTTCGAAGGCCATGCTGGTGATGACGTTCGGGAAGCGGCCGTAGCCGTAATCCTTGTAGAGGACGGGGTCCAGGGCCTGGGAGCCGGCCGCGAGGAGCACCGCGCCGACATCGACCCGGTGGGTCTTGGGCGTCTGCTCGAAGTCGATCGCCCCGGCGGGGCAGAACTTCTCGCAGGCGCGGCAGGTCCCCTTCTCGAAATAGATGCAGTGGTCCCTGTCGATCGCATACTTGAGGGGGACCGCCTGGGGGTATTGGACATAGATCGCCTTGCGTTTGGCGAGGCCCTCGTTGTAAGGGTCATCCACCTTGCGGGGGCACTTCTCGGCGCAGACGCCGCAGGCGATGCACTTCTCGGTGTCGACGTAGCGGGGGGCTTCCTGGAGAACCGCCGTGAAATGTCCCGGTTCCCCTTCGAGCGCCTCGACTTCCGTCAGGGTATGCAACGCGATGTTCAGATGCCGGCCGACCTCGACCAGTTTGGGTGAGAGAATTCACATCGCGCAGTCGTTGGTCGGGAAGGTCTTGTCGAGGGCGCTCATGAGCCCCCCGATCGCAGGCCCCTTCTCGACCAGGTGAACGAAGTATCCGGAGTCTGCCAGGTCGAGGGAGGCCTGGATACCGGCGATCCCCCCGCCCACCACCATCACGGATCCTATAGAAACGGGATTTTCACTCATTGAAGACTCCTTGCTTTTTTCAATTCAAGGCTTTCTGCGAAAGCCCCCGGCCGGTTGGCCTGCCGAGGCTCTCATTCTTTTAGAGACTCATTCGGAGACTCATGGTTTTCGTGGTTTTTTTACCCAACGCCTCCTGCACCCACCTCCCCGGGAGGCCGGCCCTCGACGGAGCCGTTCTCCCGCCGCTCAGACGCCGGTCGCGCAGTGAACCGAGGTTGTTCCCGCACTCGGCTCAGGCTGCCTACGGCTGACGCCGCCTGCTTGAAAGAGGCGCCCGCGTCCACCACCCCGCGCGCCGCCTTGCCCCGCCAAGTCGCGGAGCGCGCACGCAGGGCACGGTGAAACACCAGCGGCAGGTGCCTCACCCGGCGTGCGCGTCCGGACCGGCGGTCCGCAGAAAGGTGCGCACCAGGGGATCCCAGCCAAGCTCGGGGAAATGGCCGTAGATGTCGGAAACGACCTCGCCGCCGGTGGCCGAGAGTTTTTCGTAGCCCGGACCCAGCATCGACACCAGTTCACGGGCGTCGTGCTCTATCCAGAGCGCGGCCTCCGCACCCGAGTAGAGGCTCTGGGCCTCATGCTTCAGATCGTAGGGCTCCATCTGGAAGAGCCAGCCATCGCCGTAGGGGTCGTCGGAGACGGTCGCAGGCGCTTCGACCACCTTCGGATTCACCGCCAGGATCCTGCCCGTCAACGGGCAGAGGACCGGGGCGCGGTGGCCGCCGCGGGACAGCACCCAGCCGGCGCGGGTCCGTTCGAGATCGGAGCCCGGTGCCGGGATCTCCACGCCGTCGATCGGCCCGAGGAGCTTGCCGACGAAGCCGTCCACGCCGACCCGCACGCAGCCGCCGTGGATGACATGCACCCAGGTATGGCCGAAGTGGTAGTAGTAGCCGTCGGCGACCGGGTAGCCGGTGACATTCCGGCTGGCCGGGCGCTCGATGGGGCGCGGCTTGCAGGTTTTTTCACCGGCGATGGCGCGGTGCGTCGGGCACTCGTGGCAGGCGTAGTTGGAGGCGCACAGCGGCGGGGCGTCCGTGCGGCCGATCAGGGCATAGATGCAGGGCCGGATGACCGGCTCGACGGCGGCGCCGATGGCGGTCAGGACGGCGTCCCCGGCCTTCGGCGGACCTTCGAGCATGGCCGCGCGCATGCTCCGGTCGAACTCGCAGTGGTAGCAGTCGTAGTCGTTGTCGCAGAGGTGCATGCCGATGATGCCGGCCTTCATCCAGACGCATTCGTGGTTGGGAAAGGGAAAGCCGAGCGGCCGCTCTTCCGCCTGGGCCGCACCGGACTGCTGTTCATCGCGGCGAGCGGCGATGGACTGCCGGAGCGGTTCGTAGCCGAGCGCGAGTTCGACCGGGCAGCTGTCACAGTCATAGTCGCGCAGACAGGCCTCGGGTGCGCCGCTCCGTTGATCGAGGAAATACACGCAGGGTTTTTGCCGTCCGAGATACCGGCTGCGCATGGCGGCCGGCCAGCCAAGCGGCCGTGCGCCGGCGCTGCGCGGTTTCTGGGCGTCCATGGCGGCCCGCATGGCCCTGTCGAAAGGACAGTTGAAGCAATCGTAGCCGCGGTCGCAGGTGCGGAAGTTGACCACCCCGGCCTTCATCCAGACGCATTGGTCCGCCAGCACCTTGAACCCTGGAAGATCTCCGCCTTCTCTGTGGTTTGTCATATTCTCGTTCATCGATCAGCCTCCTTCGGGAAGGTTTTCTTCCGGGCAGGAGCGTTTCTGACCGCTGACAGACCAACGCATGGACGCTCCACTCCCGTCTTCGAGCACCGATTTCACAAGGTGCTCCACGTGCGCTCTTGATATTGCAAGGATGGGGCCAGAAAATGTAAAATTGGCAACAGTTTGATATGTTTCATATTTTACATGATGATCGCCCTCCTGAGACAATGGCGGACAACCGCTGAGAGTAGCTTTTAGCTACACTGCTTCACATCTTTGGAGGGAAAATCAGGGCAGAGGCCGGAAATTTAAGGGAAACAGAGGAGTGATTATATTCGCTACACCCGGTGTAGCTTTTTTTCGGAAAGGACGGCCGCCTTATTCCGCCTCATCCCTTCCTGCGGTAGAGATAAGCACCGCGTGACAGGTACTCTATCCAATAGGGATATGGGAATTCCGCTATGATCTCGTAGCGTTCAGAGATCCACTCCCTGCTGGTCGGCGAAAAAACGCCATCCCAGGAAGCCACCAGATATTCAGGATTCCATCGCGTGTAAGGAAAATCCATGTCGCCGGAAAGGATCCTTTGAGCAACCTGCGGGCTCGTAAGGCCGAGGAGATCGATGACGTGGTAAGCGGGCCCCAGATTGAACCCAACTACACCGGGCTCGGCCATCGCCAAAGATGTGCCGTGGGGAGCGTTTGCTCTCACGTACTCGACGACAGGATCATAAGCATGAATATGCGCATTCGCGGCACTGCCGGCCGCCCACAGATGGAAACTCGACAGTGAGGCAACCGCTGGAGCAACGGCTGCGAGCGATGCTGTAATCAGGAGAGGCTTGAAGAAACGGGCGGATTGACCTTTTCTCACCGGCTGCAGGAGGATGAAAACGGAGACAGGGGCGGACAAAAACAGCAGGAGCAGCACAGGGGTGTAGTACCACCACCAGGCGGTGATGCGGATAAGGTGGTAAAAGACGGCCTGTCCTGAGGCGAAAGCCCCGAAAGAAAGCAGAAAAAGCATCCCGGACGTCTCGAAAAAGCGGCGGAACGACGCCTTTTTCGCAAAAACGACGAGTATGCTCAAGAGCGGCAGTAAAAACAAGAGCGAGGCTGCGATCGGCCCAAACACCCCGAGCGACTGTTCAACAAGGAGGGAAAGGGAGTAGGTATCCCAATGTCCGAGCAGCACCTGGACCTGTTTAGCCTCCAGCGTCACGGGGAGCCATGTGCCAAAATACGACCTGCAAAAGAGCATCCAGCCCGATATCGGCGCCAGATAGGCAGCGAGAAAGATCAAAACCCGCCTGGCCGCTGCGGATCCAAGGCAAGACCGAATGAAGAGGAAACACGCTGCGATGAGGAACGCCAGGAAGCAATCGGGCCTGACGGTGGTGGCGAGCACGAGGATGAACGCCGGGGCCGCAGTCTTCTCGAGAAAATAGATCAGGTAAAATGCAGTGAAGATCAGCGAAAGATAAAAAAGAGTTTCATGGCCAGAGACGGAATTGAGGTAATGTGCCGGATAAAGCATCAGGGCTGAGGCCAGAGCAAAAATGGCGGCGGCGGCCTTGCCTGCTGTCCTCTCCCCTATCTTGAATAGAATCCAGACGATCATTCCGAGGGACAGCGCTGAAAGCGCGTGCGCCAGAAACGGGATGGTCGTCCCGCAGGTCGCGAGATGTCCTTCAAATCGAATCGATCCGCGGGTCAGAAAGTCGATGAGAAAAGAGGCCACCCCCAGGATCAGGGCGAGACCCATGGCGGTCGAACCGAAATGCCTCTCCCCGGGGTTGAAGCAGAGACCCTCCCCGGCGGCGAGATTCTGTGCATACCGGAAGGTGATATAGGAATCGTCCAGACCGTAGTTGAAGTTATGCCTGAACCACAGGAGGGACAGCCCGGCAAGCACCAGGAAAACGACAAGGTCGGTGACTCTCGGGTAACGGAACGGTGCGGCCGGTGGCAGGGTCATGCTGAATCCTCAGCCGGTTTCCGTCCAGAAATGAGCTTTCTGCCCAATCTCTGCGTCAATCTGCGCGCTTGCCTGTGCGGCGACCAACAGGTCGCCTATGCGCAATCGCCTGATTTCCTTGATCCTGGCCAAACCGGGATCCGCCGCGAAGGGGGGGGTCCGAGCACCCGAAGGGTGGCGGAAAATGCTCATTTTCGGATTGGAAACCGGGTTCTACTGCAAAATCGTGTCCGGATGGATGACAGCTAAACTGAAAGGGTTTTAACTAATATATCCTTGTGATGCCTGTCAAGAGCAAGTCTCGGGACAGGTTCTTCGCCAGGGTCTTCCCGGCCTCGAGTCGTTTCGGACCTCTTATTCCCTGACCAGCACCGACGTAAGCACGAATCGCCAACGAATTCCGCTCATTCGATCACGATCCAACCACGATTCTTCTGAAACGGCAAAAGCGCCCCGCTCCCAGTGAAGGAGCGGGGCGCTTTTCATGCGGTCGACCATCCTGCCGCGAATCCCCGGTCGGTGAGACATTCCGCCGGCAGCGGGGATGCCCGGGAGGCAGGCTTGCAGATCAAGATTGGGTTTCTTCCTGATGCAATTCCTCCATGCGTTTCGTGATCGCGTCCAGTTCGGCCTTGACCATGCGCGCCTGCTCCTTGAGCATGGCGACCTCATCCTGGCTGCTCATCGGGTAAGAGGCGCCGTACGGAGGAGCATAGCGTCCGTAAGGCGCCGGGCCATAGGCCCCGCCGTAGACCCCGGCCCGGCCGAAGCCGCGGCCGTAGCCCCGGCCCCAGCCGGCGCCGCCGCCCGCGCGATAGCCCCGCCCACGCCCGTAGCCGTAACCGGCGCCATAGCCCGGACCATAACCGTAGCCGGCCCCGGCCGGGTTGCAGTAGCCGCGTCCACCGCCCGTCATGGGGCCTTCGCCCCAGGGCCCTGTTCCGTCGAATCCTGGCATAATTTATGCCTCCTTTCTGAATCGTCGAACATCTCAGGTTCGGGATGAGTCTTCACCGAAGTTCCTGCAGCGCGCAGCCTGCGCTCACCATCCCAGGCAGCGAAAGCCACGGCGTCCGCCGAAGGCGCGGCCGAACCAGCCGCCCCGGGCAGCGGGGACAAAGGCTGGGGCGGCTCCGTAGCCATAGCCACGGGCGCCGTACGTCGCCGGCAAGCCACCGTAAGGCCTGTTCGCCAAAGCAGAAGGGTTGCAGTTTCCGCGACCCCATCCCGTCATGGGCCCCATTCCTGCGGGACCCGTTCCATCGAAAGCCGGCATGCCATCCACCTCCTTTCATGCTGCGTCCGAATGCGGGGAAATGCCTTGCAGACCATTCCCCGTGCGAACGATTTATGAGCTTACGCCCATAACATATACCCTGGAGTTCTTTTGTCAAGGATTTTTTTGGGCATGTGCTCATAATTGCTTGGCGGGGCCAGATGCTGCGGCTGGTTTACCCTTGCATCGCGGGTTCTACTGCACCGTCGAACCAAGGCGCAGCAAGATCTTTTACATGTTCGAGCCAAGAGAGAGTCTTTGCCCTGTCAAGACAAGGCGCGAGCGGCATGGCAGGCCGGATGGCGTTCGGCCGGCCCCAACGGATCAGATTGTCCGGGGTTTTTTGGCGCCGGGGGATTTCACCGGCGGAGCGCAGCGATTTTGCGTAACGGGGCGGCGTGCGCAGCGTGAGAAAACCGCCGGCACGAGGTCGTTTGGGAGGCCTTCAGCAGGCAGGGCGTCGCCGCAGCGCGGGACGCGGCACCGCGGCGGCGTGCGCCTGTCGCTTATCTGAAGTTGAAGCTGCGGGACCCAGCCTGCGGTCAACGAGCGTTTTATCGGAAATCCCCCTTGCAGGGCGCGGCCTGCAGTCAACAGGCACCAGGCACGACGCAGGCCTCGCCGAGTAGTTCTAAGCGATCTTTTTACCGGCGTCCGGTCCGGGAGAAACCGAAAAGATATCTGTGATCTTGATCACCACCGCGCCCTTGGATTTGAGCGGAAGGCCCAGCTTTTTGCCCTCTTCCTCCGTCCAGGCGGCGGTGTCGTTGAAGATCGGTCCCTCGGTATGGATGGTGGCCGAACCTTTGAACTGGTAGCCGGCGAAGCCTTCCCAGACGGAGATGGCACAGACCGGATTTTCCTTGATGTTGCTGAACGTCTTCGTCATGAAGACAGCCGAGGCGAGGATCGTCTCGTCATCCAGAAGCTTCATGAAATTGATGGGAACCACGTTGGGAACCCCCTTCTTGTCGGCGGTCGCCAACTGTTTGAGCCCCGCGCGGTTGAACATCTCCTGCATTTCCTTCGTCATCTTTGCCATGGTCATTTCTCCTTTCTGTTGCATTTTTTCTGGTTTCAGATCCCGCTTCCGCGCGGAGACAGCCGCGGCAAGGCTGCAAGCTGTCGAACCGGCCGGGAAGCTTGCTCTGAAAGTTGTGCAGGGCAGTGGAGGCCGTCCCCCCAGGCCCTCAGAAATAGGATTGCGGCGCCCTGCTCACGTCGTGCTGCGCTTTTTGGCGAGCGTGCGCTTGTCGGGCACCTGATCCGATTCATCGACAATCTCGCTTCCGAGGATCTCTTCGAGGATATCTTCGAGGCTCACGACCCCGGAAATCCCTCCGTATTCGTCCAGTACGACGAACAGATGCTGCCGCAGCTGGAGAAACTCGGTCAACAGTTTATTCAAAGGTGCTGTTTCGACAACAAAATGCACCGGGTGCATCAGATCCTCCAGACGCGACTCCTTCCGGTCGGCGGCGAAGGCCATGAAAAGTTCCTTGGTGAGGACAATCCCCACGATATCTTCGGAACCCTGGTCATAGACCGGAAAGCGGCTGTGCTCCCAGCGTTTCTCTTGACTGCAGACCTCTTCCACCGTCAGGTGCGCGCACAGCGAAAACACGACGGTGCGGGGCGTCATGACATGCCTCACCTGCTTTTCGTGCAGGGTCAGGATGCGCTCGATCGTCGCCTCCTGGTATCCTTTGATGCCTCCGCACTGACGGCTCAGCCGAGCCAGGGTGCGGATCTCGTCGGCGGTCACGACGTCGGCGGTCTTCCCCTTCGAAACCCAATGGGTCAGTAGGGAGCTCACCCAGATGAACGGCGCCATGACGACCACCATCGACCGGATGATATACCCGCAAAAGCCGCCGATCGACCTTCCGTACACGACGCCGATCGTTTTGGGAAGGATCTCCGAAAGGGTCAGGACGAGGATGGTGAAGACCGCGGAAAACCACCCGAGATATGCCTGCCCGAAGACGGCTGCAGCGGCCGAGCCCGCGAAGGCCGCGCCCGCGGTGTGCGCAATCGTGTTGACCGAAAGGATGGCCGCAATGGGCGCATCCGGTTCAGCGCGAAGAGCCCGGAACACCCGCCAGTGGCGGTTGCCGGACTGGACTTTGGCCTCGATGAAGCGGCGGGGGACTGAAAGGAGGACCGCTTCGAAAACGGAGCAGCCCCCTGAAACAATCAGCACGAACAGGACGATCAATACAAGCTCGAGCATGTGATTCCTCTTTGTCATTCATCCAATCGCGCCCGTGGTCACCCCCGCTCCGCGATAAGACGGTGATTGCCGATGGTGTTCATGGAGTCAGGGGCAAGGTGGAACCTCGATCCCGTAGAGCGAAGAAAAGGCGCTCGGGGGTGATAGGCAGCGTGTCGATCTTGATCCCGGTCGCATGAAGAATCGCGTTTCGGACGGCAGGTGCGACGGAGACGATCGGAGGCTCCCCGAGGGCCTTGTTTCCACAAGGCGCCGTGGACTCGTCCGTTTGAAGGAAAAATGCGCTTACAGCCGGGTAATCGATGGCGGTCATGATCTTGTAATCCGCCAAATTCGGGTTCAAGGTGCGCCCGGTTTTCCGGTCGAACAACAACTGCTCCCACAAGGCGTAGCCCAGGCCCATCTGAACGCCTCCCTGGACCTGCCCTTCGGCCGCCACCGGGTTGACGATCCGTCCGGAGTCATGGACGTTGTAAAGCTCGAGTATAGCCACCCTGCCGGTCTCCGTATCCACTTCGACCTCGACAAAGGTGCAGCCGAACGCGAGCGCGTTGGTCTTCACGTTGCAGCTCACATCGGCGGCGATGCGGGAGGCCGTGTCCGGATTGTAGTAGCTGTCGAGGGCAACGTCCACGACGGGCACGAGCCGGGCGCCCGCGCGGCGCTCGACCACCCATCCGTCGGCGATGTCCAACGTGGAGGCGGCGGACCCGGTCATGGTCTGCGCACGGTCCAGCACCGCGGCCTTCACGGCCTCCGCCGCCTGTTTCACCGCCGTCCCCGAAACGTAGGTCTGGCGCGATGCATAGGCCCCCGGGTCGTAGGGCGACCTGTCCGTGTCCTGTTCCCATGGGATGTGCACCATGTCGATGGGGATGCCGAGGGCGTCGGCGGCAATCTGGGAAAGGGCCGTATCGCTCCCCTGCCCGATCTCAGCAGCGCCGACCTGGAGTTGGACCGAGCCGTCCTGGTTCAGGACGATACGCGCGGCGCCCACCTCCAATCCGGCGGGATAGATGCCCGTCGGGTAGCAGAAGCAGGCCATCCCGACGCCACGCCGCTTGAGGCCGGTTGTGCGGCCGGCGCTTCGCTTCGCCTCCCATCCGATCAACTCCCTTCCTTTGCGGAGGCATTCGGCCAGGGCGGCCGTGTGCTCCATGACTTTGTCGGACGGATCGACGGCGCCTTCCGGGTGCAGGTTGATTTCGCGAAGCCGCACCGGGTCCATGCCCAGCGCGAGGGCGATGTCGTCCATGTGGGATTCGGTCGCGAAAATGACCTGCGGCGCGCCATAGCCGCGCATGGCCCCGGCGGTGGGCGTGTTCGTGTAAACCGTGGCGCTTTCGAAGCGAATGGCATCGGACGCATACATCTGCCGAAAAAGGGTCCCGCTCTTGGAGACGATGGCATGGCCATGGGAGGCGTAGGCCCCGTTCATCGAATGGGCATCGAGGACACGGAACGTCAGGGTTCCGTCGGCCCTCACGCCGCTCTTGAGGGCGAGTTCCATGGCATGCCGGACGCGGGTGCCGACGAAGGTGTCCTCGCGCGGCAGCACGAGTTTGACAGGCCGCCCGCCGACGATCGTCGTCAGAAAGGCTGCCAGTGGTTCCACAACGGCATCCTGTTTGCCGCCGAAGCCACCGCCGACCGAAGGCCTGATCACCCGCACCTTCCCCCAGGGGATGCCCAGCGCCTGGCCTATGATCCGGCGGCAGATGTGGGGAATCTGGGTCGATGTGTAGACGACGACGCACCCCTGCGGGTCCAGGGCGGCCACCGCGCCGTGATTTTCCAGTGCGCAGGGATGGACCACCTGGGTCACGTATCTCCCCTTGACGGTGACATCGGCCGCCTTTAGCGCCGCATCCACATCGCCGAATGAATAATCGCTCCTCTGCAGGAGGTTGCCGGTGCCCTCGTGGATCTCAGGAGTTCCGGACTCCCGGGCGGCCGTCATATCCAGGAGCGGCGGCCGCTCCTCGTATTCCACAGTGATCTCATCGAGGGCGCGTTCCGCCGTCGCTTCGTCGACCGCTACGACGGCCGCGATCTCATCCCCGTAAAAGCGGATGCGCTGCGTCAAAAGGTGCCTGTCGGCGATGTCTCGACGTGACGGGTCCAGGCTGAACGGATGGCCCGCCGTCGGAAAAGTGTGCGATGGAACATCCCGATACGTGACGACCGCCCGCACGCCCGGGATCGCTTCCGCCCGGGCGGTATCGATCCACTTCACCCACCCGCTGGCGATGCGGCTCCGCAGGAGCCTCGCATGCAGCATCCCCGGCAGTGCAATATCATCGACATACCTGGCCCGTCCGGTCGCCTTCGCTCGGGCGTCCACCCTCGAGACACTCGTCCCCACAAAAGCCATTCACAGACCTCCGTTACCGTCCTCATCTCAGCAACAGCGATGGTACCACCCCACGATTTGAAAAAAAAGACCAGCCACAACCTTTCCCAAACATATTCATATCTTCTACACAATCCCCCTCTAAAATGAACTAAAGGGGTCGGACCAAGCTACCACATTGATTTTCCATCAAAATAGATTATTTGAGAACCATATTGTGACCTTAGAACCGACTTTTCAGCCCCAAAAAGGACCGTCTAAGCTTTGCCGTTCGCAAATGATACTCCGGGTCTGCCAGCATTATATGAAATCATAATTTTTATGTAATTTGTAAATTAAGGGGTCGGACCAACATATCATGTTGATTTCACGTGAGAACAGCATGTTCGAGAGCCATATTTCGACCTTAAACCCAGCTTTTTAGCCCCAAAAAGAACTGTTTAAACTTTGGGGGTCGTGGAGGATCCGTCCAACCCGATTCCATAGGGGGGACACTCCATATTTTTGTAAATCCAATCTTTTGATCCAAATTATTAAAATGCCCTGAGGATTCCAATCCCAGCGAAGTAATCTTTTTTGCTGGAGTGGGATTTTTCCTGTGCAAAAGGGTTTGGAGCGGGAGTCGTGTCTAGGATCCCAAATAAATCCCAGAAAAATCACTTGATAGACATCAAGCTAACCCACACATCAGCAATCTCGCAACTGAAATCAGTTTCTTGTGCGCACTGTAAAATTTAGCTGGCCTTTTTTGAAATCAAAATAAGCGTTCTAAGCCAAAAAGAGAGCATCTATTTAATTTTCTTTTATAACATTTTAAAGTATTTATCTTTTTAGAGCTCTTTAAAAAAAGGAGGACATATGAAAAAAATTATCTTAATGATCTTAATCCTGCCTCTGTGCTGTATTTCATGTGCCGCTACAATTGGAGCGCACGGTACTCATGTGGACGTAGTTCCTCCGCTTCCTGTCACGGTTGTATTAGCTGGTCCATACTATTTCTCCGATGCATATTATCCTTATTACTATTGCTACTACGATAACTATTATTATTACTATTACAGCAACCGTTGGTATTATTCAAGATATAGACACTCAAAGCACACTTATTGTAAGCCGCTCCCTAGCCATCATTATCCACAAAATGTCAGATATAAATCTCATCGCCAAGAATATAATCATAAAAAATATAAAGAATCATACCGATATAATTATAAAGATCACCACAATAATCATAAAAAAGAACATAGAAATTATCACAGTGATGATCATAAAAATAAAAAGCGACAAGATCATGAAAAAAAATATGGCAATATTAATAAATGTATAAATCATCGTTACATTCGTAAAAATTCAGAACACAGACGCACAAATTATCAAGCAGATCACGGGGTGAAAAAAAGCCATGTCCAACAGGAAAGAAGCCGCGGATATAATAAGAGATATAACAAACAAAATGACAACAAGTCCTTCAGCCCTCTAAAAATTAAAGATAGCACCCAGCAGAACAGCAGAAGGCGTTAAAGCATTTCGGTAGCCTAAATTAATTTAAGAGCTTGATATTAATAGAAAATATCATCCATAACTCCGACAGGGGGAGTAAATAGCCTTCGATTAGGAGCCTATTTTCTCCCTCAAAATGGGCCTTTTAAGCTCCAAAATAGGCTTTGATATCGAATAATTCTATGTAATATTCATGTATTACCTTGGTCCGACCCCTTAATGCTTGACAAAGTGGGGGGACATCGGTTATTAGGGGGGTAAACTTAAGTTATAAATCTCTAACAATGAGGGTATTATGGGAAACGCCCGTACCAGAGAAAATTCCACAGAGAGGCCTTTGACATCCGTCATGGAAGATTATCTGGAGGCGATCTTCGATCTCAGCCAGGACAAGAGGATTATCCGGGTCAAGGATATCGCCAGACGGATGGATGTCAAGATGCCCACTGTTACGAGCATGCTGAAGACGCTAAATGAGCGCTGCATGGTTCATTACGAGAAATATGAATATGTGGAACTGACCGAGGAGGGGGTCAGTGTCGGAAGAGAAATGCGGCGGCGGCACGAAATCCTGCGGGAGTTTTTGACCGAAATCCTCCGAGTCGACTTCGCCACAGCGGACGAAGACGCCTGCAAAATGGAGCACGCACTGAGCCCCGCCGCACTGGACAGCTTGACCGACTTCATCGAGTTTATCCGCACATGTCCGCGAACGGGAGAAAGCTGGCTGAACTACTTCGAGGAATACCGCCTGCACGGGCGTCGACCTGAAAAATGTCAGTCACGCAGCACTTCCTTTTCTTGTGAATTCAAGCACCAGCTCGACTCCGAAGAGGGTGACCGGCAATGAGGCTGGGGTCGCGATTTGATGCCGCGCCGCAAATGAAGGACGTTTTTGGTTGTGGGCGGATTTGCGGTGGAAGGTCTCTTTGAGAATATTTTTTTGGAAATATTGTTAGGCCAGTCTAATATTATAAATAAAATCTAATATAATCATGGGAAATAATCACAAGGATCTACTGGCCGCACTCAGCACAAGCGTCAGAGAACTGCAACAGGGCCTCGACCTGCACTGTTGCCTTATCACATCCCTGATGGAGGGAAGGCTCACCGAGCCGCATCTACAAACCCTCATGGACCGGTGCCCCAAACGGGCGCGGGAGCGTCGGCTCGAGAAGGCCGTCCGGGAGGCGATCGACGTCCTGGATGAGAGCCGGAAGGCGTTCAAATCCAAGGCCCTTGAACGTCTGCGCAAACAGCTGACTGAGGCGCTGATCGACCCGGATTGACCGTTTAAAAAAATGCTTGACAAAAAGAAATAGATAAGTATTTTAGAGCTTCATTTTTTAGTTTTACAGTTCTAATTTAGAAAGGGATGTCTTACGGCCTTCGGTCCAATTGCTTGGGCGCGGAGGAAGTGAAGGCGCCGCTCTGAACGCACCACGCGTATCGGGCAGCGCCTTTTTTGTTTTCAGAACCCTGCCAAGGAAGGCGCGACATGACACTGAATGAAATGAAGCCCGGGGGTGCATGCCGGATCAGGCGATTGCTGGCCGGAAACAAATTGGGACAGAGGCTTTTGGATATGGGGATTTATCCGGGGCTGCAGGTGCGTGTAATTCGCAACGCCCCTCTTGAAGACCCCATGGAACTCGAACTGGGCGGTTATTTCATCAGCCTCCGCCACGAAGAAGCCCGTTTCGTCGAAGTGGAACCGCGATGAGGACCTCCAGAAAACGACTCGTAGCGCTCGTTGGGCAGCCCAATTGCGGTAAGTCCACACTCTTCAACGCGCTGACGGGCGCAAGCCAGCATGTCGCGAATTACCCCGGTGTCACCGTCGACAAGATGACCGGGTGGTACAAGCACGACGGCGCAAGAGTGAAAGTGGTGGACCTGCCCGGCACCTACAGCCTTACGTCCTTTTCTCCGGAGGAAAGGGTATCGCGGAATTTTATCCTGCATGAACGACCTTCGGCGGTGGTCAATGTGGCGGATGCCTCGAACCTGATACGCTGCCTCTATCTCACCTTCCAACTGATAGAGATGAATATCCCGCTCATCCTGAATCTGAACATGATGGACGTAGCAGAAAAGCGCGGGATCAAGATCGATGCCGGACGGCTTGCCGACAGGCTCGGAATCCGTGTCTTTCCCACCTCGATGAAATCCGGCCGTGGAAAGGCCGCACTGGTCGAAGCGATAGCTGCCCTTTCCGGGGAGGTCGAACCCGCAAAAGGAGCGCGCATCGACTATGGGAAGATGGAGCCGTTTCTGCGCAAGATACGGGAAAAGCTCACATCCGAGACCACTCTCGGGGAAAACTACCCCGTTCGATGGCTGGCTATCAAACTGATGGAAGGGGACGCAGAAGCCCAGCGGCTGGTCGAGGAAAACCACCCTGCCCCGGCGGTCTTCTTGGAATCCGTGGCACAGAACTGGGCGGTTTTTACCGCACACTCCGATGAAATGCCCGAGATTCATATCGCCAACCGCCGCTATCAGACAGCCGGCGAAATCGCGGCATCATCCATCGAACCTCCGTCAATGGCCGCCCGCCCCCTGTCCGACACCATTGACCGGTTCGTGTGCCACAGGGTGCTGGGGCCGGCGATCCTCATCGGGGTTATCTGGCTCCTCTACTACCTTTCGATCGTCCAGGGATATCGTCTCACCGGGCTTACCTGGCCGCTTCTGGCAGGGTTGCGCGATCTGGTGGAGGGCGCCGCACCTGCGCCGGGTTTCATCGACATTCCCTTGATGCGGTCTTTCGCGCTCTGGTTCGTGGACAGCATCAATGCGCTTTTGAACTACATTCCCATATTTTTCATCCTTTTCAGCTGCATCGCCATCCTCGAGGACAGCGGATACATGCCGCGCATGGCCTTTATCATGGACCGGGTGTTCAACCGCTTCGGCCTGCATGGACAATCCACCCTGCCGATGGTCCTGGGGGGCATTTATGTTGGGGGCTGCGCCGTGCCGGGTGTCATGGCTTGCAAGGGGATTCCCGACGAACGTTCACGCCTGGCGACCATCCTCGTCATTCCGCTCCTCAACTGCCTCGCCAAGGTGCCGCTTTACGTACTTCTGATCAACCTGTACTTCGCCGCCCACGCCGCCTGGGCCATGTTTTTCATCTCCACGATCAGCCTCCTGCTGGTGCTGCCCATTGCCAAAATATTGACCCTAACCGTCCTGAAGGACAAGGAAACGGCGCCGTTCGTCATGGAAATGCCGCCCTATCATCTGCCTACGCTGCGAGGCGTTCTGGGACCGGCGGTGGAGCGGGTATGGCTCTTTCTGCGCAAGATCAGCACCATCGTGGCAGCCGTCGCCGTGGTCCTTTTCGCGCTGCTGCAGTTTCCAGGGCTAAGCAGCGAAAGGACGGACCACTATCGCAACCAGAAAGAGGCTGCCCTGGAGTCCTTCTTCAAGGGGATCAGAGGCACCCCGTACGCCCAAGACCTACAAGACGAGGAGCGCATCATGGATCTCATCCTGTATGGGGATGCGTACAGAAATGCCCGGATGAAGGCTTCCGGCCAGGGGGCGATGGAATCCCTCGCGGAGGAATTCAAGCGCCGTGATCCCCTGTATTTCCAAATTGTTCAGCCGGGAGGAGACAGGGATGCCCGGCAGGTGAACCGGGCTTTCAAGGAGCTCCACCAAACGCGTAGAGAGCTCTTGCAGACGATGCGCAAGGAGCGGATCGACAACAGCCTTCTGGGATGGCTCGGAAAGCGGCTGGAGCCCTTCACGCGCGCGGCCGGTTTCAACTGGCGTATCAATGTCGCGCTCCTCAGCGCACTTGCGGCCAAAGAAAGCAGCGTGGCCACCCTGGGGGCGCTGTACGAGCAAGAAGAGAGCGGTGAGACCCTCGAGCAGCGAATGGCAAGGGAGGAAGGCGAACTGACCTCGCTCCACGCCCTGGCATTGATGCTGTTCATGGTGCTCTATCCGCCGTGCCTTGCCGCCGGCATCGCGGTGAAGATCCAGGCGGGCGCCTTGAAGTGGATGCTCTTTTCGATGATCTACCCGATGGCGCTCGGACTGGGGGTCGCGAGCCTGGTCTATTCAGGAGGAAAGACCTTGAGGCTTTCCGGCCTTGAAGCCATGTTCGCATTCTATGGGCTGGCCCTGGCTTTTACTGTCCTTATGGGCCTTTTCAAAAACAAAACACACTACGAATGAGGGAATGAAAGGAGGACCGTTTGCATGTTCAAACGAAGAATCATCATCACGGGAATTTTCGCGCTAGGAATCTTTTTGGCGGGCGCGGCGTCCGCTCACACTCCGCTTTGCTCCTGCTACGACAATGGCGATGGGTCCATTACGTGCGAGGGCGGCTTTTCGGACGGCTCGTCGGCGCGCGGTGTGCAGATCCGGGTAATCGGAAAAGACGGCAAATTGCTGTTTGAAGGCAAGATGGACGAATTCAGCGAGTTTAGATTCGACAAGCCGGCCGTCCCCTTCAGCATCGAATTCGATGCGGGGCCAGGGCACCAGGTGACCATCGAAGGGGAAAAGCTCTGATGCATGCGCCGAGGAAGGGTTGTGCCCCCGCCGGCCCCGGTCCCGGTGGCAAGGCGACGAGTCGAAACCGCCCCGGGAGAGTCGACAAGTGGACATCATCGTCAGAGCGCCGACGGATCAAAGGCGCGTTTGGCGCGCCCATGAACTGAAAGCATCGAAAATCACACGGAAACGGGACAGTCTTTTAAAGGGAAAAACCTGTACGAGGAAGGAGCTAATCAAATGAAAAAAACCACCAAGAAAACATCGATCATGTTTGCCTTATGGATAAACACTGTTTTCGCGGCCTTTGCGGTCTCTGCGGTCTTCGCCGCCCCTGCTGCAGCTCATTTCCAAATGATCTACACCCCGGAATCGGCCCTTGATAAGGCGGGCGCCATCGATCTCAAGCTCATCTTCACACACCCCTTCGAGGCCGGGCACACCATGGACATGGGGGAACCGGGGGAGTTTTTCCTGGTCCGCAAGGGGAAAAAGCAGGACCTGCGCGGGCAGTTGAAACCGATCGTCTGGAAGAGCCTGACCAACAGTGGCAAGGCGTATGAAGCCGCCATCGAACTGCGGGGCATGGGCGACCACGTCTTCTGTCTGCTCCCGTCGCCCTACTTGGAGGAGAAGGAAGACTGCTACATCCAGCAGATCACCAAGCTCATCGTCAACACGAGCGGATTCCCGACCGACTGGGACGCAGACATCGGACTGCAGGCCGAGATCGTTCCGCTCGATAAGCCCTACGTGCTCTGGACCGGCAATGTATTCAGAGGGGTGGTCAAAGGAGGCGGAAAACCGGTGCCGCACGCTGAGATCGAAGTGGAGTATCTGAACCATGAACCTCAAATGGACACCAACTCCTTTGCAGAGCGGGCTGATGTCAGCGCCCCGCAGGACGCCTTCGTCACCATGACGATCAAGGCCGATGCGAACGGCCTATTTACCTTCGGAATCCCGAAGGCTGGATGGTGGGGGTTTTGCGCACTGGGCGTCGGCCCGGAAAAGACTTGGGACGGCAAAGAACTTTCGCAGGACGCGGTCATCTGGGTGCAGGCAAGAGACATAAAGTGACAATTCTTTGTTACCTTTGACCACGACAATAACCGACACTGAATCGGGCAACCCTTTGAATCGTCGAATTGTCCTATAACTGGATCAACAGGAGAGAGGAATTGAAAAGAATTGTGAATACGATCGTTTTCTCACTTATGCTGTTGTTTTGCGCCATGAGTGCGGGGCCGTCATCAGCGGCCGATGTATCCACCGCTCAACTGATGGAGGAGTTGGAAGCCATGCAAAGGCGGGTCCAACAACTCGAAGAACAGCTGCAACGAACCGCAGCGGCGGATGAAGTTCAGAAGGACAGCGGGCGGGCGGCCTCCGTCAAAGAGGAAGGTCTGCCGGAAAGAATCCGAAAAATCGAGGAACAGCTGAAAGAAAAAACGCTTCCAGACACCTTGACAAAAAGGGTGACCCTGAGCGGATTGATCGAGGCCGAAGCCGGCTATGAGAAGATTCGTTATGCCGACCCCGCCCAGGCCGATGAGGATTCGAGTGACATCATCCTGTCGACGGTGGAATTGGGCGTCGATGTCGACATCGCCAAACATGTCAGCGGGCACGTCCTGTTTCTCTGGGAAGAAGACGACACGGAACCGGTTGATATGGACGAGGGTTTCATCACTCTCGATGGTGAAGATGTCGTGCCTTTATATCTCACGGCAGGGAAAATGTACGTCCCCTTCGGCACATATGGAACCTTCTTCATCAGCGACCCTTTGACACTCGAGATCGGGGAGACAAGGGAAAGCGCCGTCAGGGCCGGGTTCTACAACGAGCTGTTGGATGTATCCGCGGCTGTCTTCAATGGCGATGTGGGCAAGATAGGGGATGACGATTATATTGACTCATTTGTCGGAAGCATCGCCTTCTCCCTTCCCGAAGAACTGGTCCCCGACCTTGGGTTGACTGCCGGCGCCGCCTACCTCAGCAACATCGCCGACAGCGACGGCCTGGAGGGCGAAACGAGCGGTGAAATCCAGGATGAAATCGGCGGGCTCGGAGCCTTCCTGAGCCTGGCTTATAGAGAAAGGGCCTTCCTGCAATGCGAATACGTGGGCGCGTTGGACCATTTTGAGGCGGGGGAGCTGAGCTTCGACGAGGGCCGTGCGGCCAAACCGCGGGCGTGGAACCTCGAATTGGCGCTCGTCCCGGTCGCCGACCTAACCGTGGCCGTCAAGTATGAAGCCAGCCGGGATCTGGGGGCGTTTCAGCCCGAAGAACAATACGGCGCGGCCGTCACCTACGGCCTATTCGCCAACACCGCGATCTCTTTCGAATACCTTCGCGGCGAACACGAAAACGGTGACCGAAGGGATCTCCTCACCACTCAGCTCGCCATCGAATTCTAGGGGGTCGGACCAAGATAACATTCTGAAATTACATTTTAATAACATCAAAAAATGCCCTTTTCCAGCCTTAGAACCATCATTTCAAGCCTAAAAAGGGGCATCAAGGTTTTCGCGTAGGCTGAATAAACGTCCCCAACCGAATCAGTGCGGTGCAATACAGTGCAGGAATGGCATGTTTCACTGGCTTCGTCCGCGTACTCCATTTCTTAAAGAAAGGGGGTGCGCAGGCTCAGCCAGCCAGAAAACTCGATTATCCCGAATAAGAACACCACCTCCCCCAAAAAGCGATTATCCGCGAGGAACATGCCCTATCTCGAACTCCGCGATTTTTTTCCACATCCGAGCTACCCAATAACAAAGGCATCCGCTCCGCCGAAACGATTAGAATCATTCCAAATAGAGATGGCACAGCTTGACTTGTCTCGGTCAGCCAAAGATCTTAAACCCGGCTTTTTGCGTGGAAAATGATCCACCTAAGGTCAAAAAATGGCATTCGTATGAATAAATATAATTTCATATCAGTGGCTTGGCTTGGTCCGACCCTTCCATGCTGCATACTTCATAGACAGCACGTTCGGCGGCTGCCAGGGCCCCTTCGAGGTATCCCCCGTGTTCGTCGGCGGTTTCGGTGCCGGCAAAATGAACGGTGCCGTTCCAAATAGAGGTCCGACCGGCCGGGGGATGATAAAGAGGATGCTCGACCATCGGAGGCTGATCGTACGGCGTGGCAGTAAATCGCTCGCGGGCCCAGTCCCGGTAGAAAAAGGCGGTCGGGTTCAGAGCTTCTTTCCCATAGAGGGATGCGAGTTGGCAAAGAATCTCCTCCAGCAGCAGGTCCGGCCTGCTGCGCTGCACAGCCGGGATGCCGACAAACCCGGTCAGACCGTAGGGGCCGCCGGCATCGTTCGATCCGTCGTGAATCTCCCCCAAAGGCCCACGCTCGCTGAATCCTTCCCCGGAAAGACCGGCTGTGCGCCAGAAAGGTGCATCATAGAGTGCACAGAATTTCGCCTGCCCGGCCATCCACGTACCGATCCTCAGCATCGCCTGGGCAAGATCATGCGGAAGTTCCGGTTCGAAAAGCATGGTGGCAGCTGCGAGACGCGGCGGGAGAGCGAGGATCAACTGGCGGGCCCTGAACTGCGCCCACGGTTCCCGATCCAGTTCGCCGACGCTCACCAGGGCACCCTCTTCTGTTTTCTCAATTCGACAAACCGGATTATTGATGTGAATAGCACGTTCAGGAATCCGCTCACAGAGCCTCCGCACCAAAGCCATCATCCCGCCTGCCAATCGAAAGGAAGGCGGCTCCATGACGTATCCTCTGACAGTTTGAACCGAACCGTTGAAGCGCTCGAAGCGGCCACAGCCGCTGTCAAACTGCGGATAGCCCTCGAGGCCTAACGCCTGGATGAGATGAGCCATTTTCGGATGGATCGCCGGCCAATACCATGAGGGACCCAAATCACAGAAAAAACCTTGATATTCGGGGCTGAGAATCCGACCGCCAAGTCTTTCTCGGGCTTCCAGGATCAAAAAAGAGCCTTTCGTTCCCGCGAGGAGACTCGCGGCATAAACACCGCTCAACCCCCCACCGACAATGATCGTATCGAACGTTTCCGCGTGCATGGTTAATCGATCTTGTGCATCGTTATTTTGTCGAGAAAGTTGGCGCCATTTCGAACCGTCTCCAGCCGCTGCAGCCGCAGAAAAACAGCATGGCGGGCAGCATCCTCAGCCTCTGCGCCCTCACCTGCCTCACTCAGACAGTATCGCCGCGGTGTCGTCGTTAGGCCGATGGTCTGTTCAACCACGAACGTTTATCTTTTCCAACCAGCTGCGACGTTTTTTCTACGATCCAGTCAAAAGGGAGATCGGCGTAAAACGGGAATTTTTCGAGGTATTCGATCCAGGGCTCCCCTTTGCGATTTAGACTTGGAAGCACCGCATGATTTTCACCGTCAAATTCAACCAACGGCAGATCGTTTTTCTCTGACAACGCTTTGTCGAAAGTCGGGGCGAGATTGATCCAACGCCCGTTCAACAAAAATTGCGTGTACCCATGGCGAGGCAGGATGTTGCTTTTCGTGAGGTCCAAGACATGCTGAGGCATCAGGTGATTCTTGATCTTCGCAAACACCAACCGCGAGGGAATGCCGGCGGCTCTTCCCATAGCTGCAAGCAGCACAGCCTTTTGTACACAATAACCCTTCTTCCATTCGAGAACGCGGGAAGCCGTGAAATCCTCCAAGAACACCGAAATCATATAGGGGCTGTAGCGGATTTCATCCCTCACAAAATAGAAAAGTTGAACGGCCTTTTCGGTGTCGTCTTTACATTTGAGAATCAGATCCTTGGTCGCGCGCTCGACATCCGGGTGGCCACAATCAAGGGTGGACGTAGGTCTCAAGAATGCCTGAATCTCATCGCCGTGGCCGGTTGTTCGATCGTTATGCATAAAATCATCTCCGGAATTCAAAAAGGCCTTAAAATGGCCGCTCTAAGCCTCAAATTGAGCCTTTTTTCGACACATATTCGTTTATTATCAAAATGTTATCTTGGTCCGACCCCAGTTACACAGTTATACCCGATACTAGTCGACCAGCATCAGGCAGTAAAGATTCTGCGTTTCGGTCTTGTCCCTTAAGGGCTGGATGGGAAACCCGTTGTTGCGTGCAGTTTGGTAGACGTCGATCCCGCACGCCTCCATAGCCGGTCTTGCGCGATCGCGGAAGCGGCAGGGAGCCCCTTTCAACTTCTCACATGCCTCGCATAGATGGCAAGGCCCCTCGAGCAATATAAGAGCCTTGTAATAACCATCTTTGAACATCTCGCCTTCCAGCGTCACGAGTTCGTCCAGGAACCTCCGCGTGGCCTTTATTCTGCTTTGTCCGGCTTCATGCGCAGCCACTCTATGAAACAAGATCGCCCGCGTGTATTGATCCAGTACCTCACGCATCTGGTCGTGGGTCGGAGAATCAGGAGGGCATGAATAGCGCATTCCATAGCCAGGGCATCCGAACTGGCATTTGATCCTCACCCAGGGGGCGGTCACAACGCTGCTCGGATGGATCACCTTTGCATGGCTCGCTCCGGCGTTTATGGCTCTGCTGCAATATGAGACAAGGTCGTCCTGCTGCATGGCTTTGCCCTCCTTCTCCTGAAAAAAATCGTCCGTTCTGGACCAAACTCACCACAAGCGACTCTAGCCCCTTATCCTGAAAATCGCAAGTCCGCACCTGCTCGGCCCGGCGGAATTAGTTCTTTAGCGCCCAGGCATTTTCTGGTAGAAGTCACTGAGATAAGGCTTCACTCCAATCTCTTGTCCGGTCGCCCAAGCCATTGGCCGAGAAAGGATCTGCAAATGGATGCATACGATATCGCATTCGTCGGACACGTCTCATACGATGAAATCGTGCCGTTCGAAGGTCAAACAACCTTTGCCACCGGAGGTTCGGCTTTTTTCAGTGCCATGGCGGCGGCGCCGGCCGGAAAACGCATCGCCCTGATCACGAAAATGCACGAGACCGATCAACATCTTCTCGATCCCGTAAGAGCGGCTGGAATCGACATTATCCGGATCCCTGCGCCAGTAACGACGGCGATGCGGGTGGACCACCCCACGCAAAACGTCGATGAAAGGGAGATGCTCGAACCCCGGACGGCCGGCTTCATCACGGTCGATGAAATGCCCGACATCAAAGCGGAACAAATGCATTTCGCCGGGTTGACGGACCAGGACTTCCGCTTCGAACTGATGCAGTACGCTCGCGAGCGCGGCTGCCGCGTTTCCGTCGACATGCAGAGTTTCGTTCGACAGGTCGATCCGGTGACAAGGAGGATTTCATTCAGGGATGTACCCCGAAAGACGGACATCCTGAAACTCGCCGAATGGGTCAAGGCGGATATGGTTGAAGCGGAACTCCTGACTGGGACGGCCGACCCGGAAGAGGCCGCCGGCCGTTTCGAGGATTGGGGATGCGGCGAAACCATGATTACCCGGTCCGACGGTGTCCTGGTGCGCCACCAGGGCAGAAACTATTTCGAAAGGTTTTCCAACCGCAATTCGTCCGGCCGCACCGGACGCGGAGACACTGTCTTCGGAGCCTACCTTTCCCGCCGACTGGAACACGACGTCCCCGAATCCCTCAAGTACGCTGCAGCCCTGGCATCCATCAAAATGGAACGCCCCGGCCCCTTCACCGGCACTCTTCAAGAAGTGATGAAGCGGGTCGGACCAAGGTAACCATCTGAATGGAAAAGAAAAACGACATAAATTTGACCATTTTACACCCTTAAAAGCAGCATTTGGATCAGAAAAAACGCGTTCTAAGCACCGGGTAGTCTTTAATGAGAACTCCCCGGTCAAGCGAAAAATTCAAAATCCTTCGTTCTGGGAGGCAAGACCGTACGTTACGAAATGAAGGCGCAAATCAAGCCATGGGACGACTTTCACATGAACAACCGTCTCGTGCAGGCAAGATAGCCTGTAAGACTTCCCCATCAGCGGCGGGACCTTTTATGGCAGGTGGAGGTAAAACCCGAGAGCTTTGATCTGCTCAAAGTAGCTTTTTTGCCCCCAAAAAGAACCCTCTAAGACAGAAAAATGCGCGTTTTTAGGGTGATAACATCGTAATTTCAAAGATATAGCTTGGTCCGACCCCAATTATATCCAGTATTTGAATTTTTCCCAGAATTCTTTGTCGTTGCGCCGCCATTCAGGGCCGAATCTCTTGTCGTAATAATCTCCCCACTTTTCCAGCCAGCCGGACCAGAAATGTCTGCCCTCTTTCTTGGCCTGGAGTACTTCCTCCAGATAGGAGGCGATTTCCGAGATCTTTTCTTTCGGCAGATAGGAAGCGGCACCCCCTTTGAAAGATTTCTTGATATCCTCGGGACTGAGCGCGTGAGCGGTCAGCATCACCGCGATAATCTTTTTACCATTAGCGATCTTCAACAGTTCGTAACCGTCGACACCCATGATATCCAGCACAACGATATCGAAGCGTTCGTTCTCCAACAGATCTTTCGCCGACTGAAACGAACCCGCCTTCGCTATGGTGCACATGGTCAGAAGCTCTTCCAACGCCTCCAAAACATCCGGCTCATCGTCGACAATGAGAATTCGTTTTCCTGGAAGCAACTTCTCCATTCACTTTCCTCCACCCCTCGTATGGCGCCGGATCGTGCGATCCTGCGACAGGGTCCAAAAGACATGCAGGATAAATGCTCTACCTCTTCAACAATCTAGATTTTTCGATCACGATCCGTCCAATACTTGTGTCTGATCTCCTTCTTGAGAATTTTTCCAGCCGGATTCTTGGGCAGATCGGGCACGATCTCCACCGACTTGGGGGCCTTGTATCCAGCCAACCGCTCCTTGCAGAACGCGATGAGATCCGCACCGGTCGCCCGTGCTCCGGCCTTCAGAACCACCACCGCGTGAACCTTTTCGACCCAGTAGGGGTCAGGGATCCCAATCACCGCCGCCTCCAGGACATCGTCGTGCTGGTGGAGCACTTCCTCCACCTCACGCGGGAAAACATTTTCCCCGCCGGAAACGATCATGTCCTTTTTCCGGTCGACGATGTAGACGTAGCCGTTTTCGTCGTAGCATCCCAGATCCCCTGCAGACACCCAGCCATCCACCACTGTCTGCTGCGTATCCTCGGGCTTGCGCCAGTATTCTACCATGGTGGCCTTGCTCTTGACAACGATCTCCCCGACCTCCCCAGGCCCGCAATCCTCCCTTTCGCTGTTGACGATCCGCACATGCACTCCGATGTGCGGGAAACCCGCCGAGGCAAGGATCTTCTGCTCTGCGACCGATTTGTGCAAGACATCATGCTGGCGCTTCGAGAGGACCAGGACATTCGGGCCGTTCTCCGTCGCCCCATAGAACTGCATAAAGACGGGGCCCCATTTTTCCATCCCCTTTTTCAGCAGTTCCACCGGCATCGGCGAGGCGGCGTAAAACATCCTCTTGAGGTGGCTGAGGTCGTAGTGGTCTACGTCTGGAAGAGCCAGGAATGCGGCGAGATGAGTAGGAACAATATGGATGTCGGTTGCCTTTTCGTCCTGCAGCACCTGCATGGTGGCAGCCGGATCGAACGATATTTGCGGCATGAGGACGTTGCTGCCTGCCACAAAAAAGTAACCCCACAGATTCTTCGTCCCGCCAACGTGGAAAAGGGGCATGATCTGCACGTGCCTGTCACCGGTTTCGAGGCTCAGGGCCGTGGCGAACCGCCTGGTGTCGTCCATGCTCCGGACCTGCGTGTAAAGGGCGCCGCGCGGCACTCCGGTGGTCCCGCTGGTGTAGAAAAGGAACAGAGGATCGTTCTCTTCGGCATAGACATCGGGTTCCCGGTCTTCCCGGCCGGCAGCCCATGCCCTGTATCCCAAAACGCCCTCCGGCGCATCGCCGAAGGCGACGACGTGCTCTACCCCAGGGAGCCGCTGCTTCAATGAAAGCGCGGTTTCGAGCAGTTGTGGGCCGACAAAGAGCACCTTGCACTCGGAGTAATTGATGACATAATCCAGCTCATCCTTTTTCAGCCTCGGATTGAAGGGCGAAATAACAAACCCACCTTTCATGGCAGCTCCGTAGACATCCAAGTATTCGAGGCAATTCCAGCTGAGAACCCCCAACACATCTCCCTTTTCGATGCCGATGGATCGCAAGGCCTCAATGAGCCGGTTTACCGAAGCATTGAACTGCGAGAAGGTCACCCTCTCCTCACCGTACTTGAATGCCTCCTCATCCGCATAAAGCAGCGCATTGCGATAAATGATGTCGGCATAGGTGCCGATGTCATACCGTGACAATTCTTTCAGTAGAAGCTTTTTCGACATGATTCTCCTTTACATTTCACGATCCCACTATTTTTTCACTCATGCCTGCAAGAGAGATCGGGGCGCTGATTTGAATGTGCGCAGCAACACCCTCAATGCTTCATAAAGTGCGGTAAAACGGTTGCTATGCTCGGGAAAAATAGGATCATAACCATGACTGTCAGGTCGATCAAGACGAAGGGGATTACAGATCGATAAATGTCCAGCATGGTCGTCTTTTCCGGTACGACACCTTTCATCACGAAGAGACAAAGCCCGAGCGGCGGTGTTTTCATGCCGATCTCCATGTTGATGAGCGTCAACAACCCGAACCAGATGGGATCGAAGCCCAGCGTCTTGACGATCGGTGTGAATATCGGGAAGGTCACCATCATGATCGAGACCGGCTCCATGAAGGTCCCGAGAATGATCATGAGCATCTGCATGACGGCGATGATCGCCAGGTGGGGAAAAGGAAAGCTGACCACCAGTTCCACGAGCCCCCGGCTCGCACCCGTAAACGCGAGGATCTGGCTGAAGGCCGTCGAGCCGGTCAGGATCATGAGCATCATGACCGTGATCCTGAGCGTGGAATCCAGCGAACTGCGCATCACCTTCCATTTGAGTTTCCCATAGACCGCCACCACGGCGGCGGTCGTCATGACCCCCATCGCAGCCGATTCCGTCGGAGTGGCCAAGCCAGCGAAGATCAGGCCGGTGACCACGAAGATGATGACCCCGAAAGGCAGGACATGGGTTGCAAGGGATTTGAACTTTTCGGACCAGGAAACGGCTTCCGGGGCATAGTCAGGAGCAAGACTCGGCTGCAGCTTGCAGCGCAAAACGATATAGGCGACGTACATACTCGCCAGCAAAAGACCCGGCACAACACCCGAGAGCAGCATCTTCCCGATGGAGATCTGCATGAGCGATCCCAGCACCACAGCAAGTGCGCTCGGAGGGATGATCATTGCCAGGGCCCCGCTCATGCAAGACCCAATCGCGATGGTTTTGTGGTAGCCTCTCTTCTCCATCTCGGGGAGCAGCAGAGAGCCGAGCATGGCCGACGTGCCCATGCTGGAGCCGCTCAGGGTCGAGAAAAGGGTCCCGCCCCCGACACTCAGCAGGCACAACCGGCCCGGGATCCGCCCCATCCACTTGTCCAGGCTGTCCAGTGCGCGTATGAAGACCCCGGAGTGAAACAGCAGTTCACCCATCAACACGAAGAGAGGCACAGGCAAAAGAACGAAGCTGCTGATCGATGAAAAAATCGACCGTATGAACTGCTCCAGTCCATGGCCACCCCCCCAGAGGAAATAGATCCCTACCACATCCACAATCGTGAAGGCGAGAAACACAGGCAGACCGGCGGCCAGAAGGACCAGAAAAGATCCGACGATGAGCACCAGAACCACGTACCATTCCGCCATCAGTTGACCTCCTTCAGCCGCCTTAGGTGCTGCAGGCCTTGTCTGGCAAACTGTCCCATGAGGAGAAAATAGCCAATGCTGATAAGGGCCAGGAAAAAGAATTCATACATGGTCATGGTTTTGGTGATCAAAACCCTGTTAACGTAAGAATTCCACGCTGCAGCGGCACTGAACCAGACGACGACCCCCGAAACGAAGACACCGGTGGCCGACGAAAATACCCCCAACCACCCCTGCAGCTTCGGGTTCAGGCGTTCGACAAGGATGTCCACGCCGACGTGCCCCCCCTTCTTCAGGAGCCAGGGCGCGGCCAGAAAGGTCATGGTAAAGAGGATGTATTCACATACTTCCACCGTCCAGATCAGTGGTTTAGCGAAAAAATATCGCATGAAAATTTCAACAGACATGATCAGGACGGCACCCACGAGGAGCACCCCTCCCAGCAGCGCCAGGAAATCGATGATCGAATCAAAAAGTCCTCTCTTCTGCATATACAAGACCCCTGTGCAGGAATGGTGGGGTGTCCACCGTACACAACAGTACGTTGACACCCCTGTCACCGGTTCCTTCAGCGTCTAAGCCGCTGAAATCTGGGACGGCACGCAGTCCCCGGCAGACAAGCACCTCCCGGCATTCACCTTCCAACGGTCAGCGTTGCTCCGCGAGATAGGGTGATCGCCAGCAGCGTGAATCGATCATCGGCGACCACCCGATGCTTTGCGCGTTGAGGGCGAGTCTGCCCAGGCGGCAGAGCGATACTGCAGCCTCTAATCCCACGGGAACACGTCTTTGGGAATCGCCTTTCTCGAGGTCAATTCCCTCAGTTTGGGGCCGTATTCGGGGGCTGCCTCGATGACATATTCCCAGGTCTTGTCATAGGCGATGGCACGGAATTTCTGCGCCTCCTCCGGCGGCAGGGTCAACGTCTCCATGCCGGCCGCCTTCCGGACCTTCTCTTCCGTCTGTTCGATCATCGTGTTGCGCATCGTACCGATGTACTCCATATCCTGCATCACATCCATAATCAGATCCTGAACATCCGGGGGGATCTTCTTCCACTTGTCGAGGTTGATCATGGTGGCAGGCTCCATCTGAAAGACCCCCGGCTCGATCGCGTATTTGGTCACCTCCTGCAGGCCCCAACTGATAACCCCTACGTTCGGCCACATGAAGCCATCGACGACACCGCGTTCCATGCCCGTGTAGATCTCGGTCGGCGGGATGCTGACCGGCGTGGCGCCCAATGCCTTGATAAAAGGGATGTAGAGGGGCTGGACCCTGATTTTCAAGCCCTTGATGTCCTCCACCTTTTCGATCTTCTTGTTGACAAACAGCTTGAACGGGAGAAAGCTTTGCAGCCGGCCCAGGTACTTGGCATTCGCACGCTTTTCGAAAATCTCGCACCAGAGGTCGTAGGCCCCGGTCTTGCGCTCTTCCCATTCAGCCAACTCCGTCAACCCCTTTGCCCAGGCCTCCGGCATGATCGGCTTAAGGTATCCGAACGGATAATAGAGAATCATATCGATGGTGCCCGCCTTCAAGGCGTGGATCTGATCGAAGCTCTGGATGACCTCCGGCCCACCCACCCATTCAATGCGCAGTTTGCCCTCGGCCCTCTTGTTGATCTTGTCCACCAGGATGGGAACGGGGTCGTTATTGAGGTGATTTTTGGGAAAACCTGTTACGGCCTTGAGTACGATCATCTCGCTTTTCGATTCGATGGCGGTTAGCCCCAGGAACAGGGTAATACAGGCGATGAGCAAAAAGGCTTTCTTCATGTTTCCCTCCATTCTTTCCGTCATGCTGTCACAATGTTCATAGAAAACAAATCTTCCCATCCAATGATTCAGGCAGTCCGACAACCGGATTCTGTATCCTCGCTTCTCCGCGCTTTGCATCCCCCCCCTTCAAAGCTTCGGCAAGCAACCTTTCGCAGGGCGTCCTGCCATCCCGCAACTGGTTTACCGCTTGTCACAGCTAAGGCCGCCGCCCGGGACCCATTGCAGAAAACATCGGTGCGACGCATCGCTAAAAAACCCTACCTTCGTCGATCCAGGAGGGAAACCATTTGTAATAGTCCAGGGGAAAGGCCTTGCCAAGGCCTTCATAGCTGGCCTTCGCCAGCGCGATGCCTTTCTTGTCGCGGACCAGCCGTACGTGGCCTTTCGCCTCGAGATCGACGAGCACCCGGTCGAGATCCTTGTCTTCCACATCGAAATAGGCCTTGATGTCCTCCCGGCTCATGTGGAGCCCTGGATTCGCACGGTAATCCTCGGCCAGGATCTGGAGAAGGCCCTCCTCATCGATCGAACGCGCCTTTTCGGGTTCGGTCGCGGCCGGGACCGGCACGCCGAGCTCTTCATGAATCACCCTTCGGCACATCTTCAGATCCTCGGCCATCTGCTTCATGGCGGCCCGCTGGATCACCATCCTGCAGGCCTCCATGGTCCCGCCCGCGATGTTTTCCACCTTCGAGACGCCGTAGATGGCCGAGACCGGGTAGAATGGCGTCAGCCCGTCCCCTCCCATGACCTGGATGGCGTCCAGGCTTGCGGCAACCGCCCCTTCGCAGTTGTAGACCTTGGCCACATTGGACTCGAGGGTGATATCCCAGCCGAGGTCCCACAGGTAGGCCGTGTAATAGGTGAGCAGCCGGGAGATCTTCACCCGGCTCACCATGTCGGCTATCTTGAACTGGTTGTTGACGAAGCTGATGGTGGGCCGGCCGAACTGGACCCGCCGCTCGGCATAGGGGACCGCATTACGGAGAAGTTCGCCCATCCAGGCCGCGGTCTGCGCGCAAATCAGCGTACGTTCGAAATTGAGGCCGGCCGTCATGATGGACCAGCCCTGCCCCTCCTCGCCAAGGACCTGGTCCATGGGGACGGGAACGTCCTTGAAATCGAGCGCCCCGTTCTGGATGTTTTCGAAGCCTATAATCTCGTTGATTTTTTCGACCGAAAAGCCGGGGGAACCCTTCTCGACGACGAAGGCCGTCAAGTGCCGGTACCTTTTTCTGTCTTCGGGATTGTCGCTTGTCCGTGCATAGACCATGTAGCGTTGGGCCACGCCCGCGGAGACGATGTAGCGCTTTTTCCCGTTGAGGAGATAGACATCTCCCTCGCGCCGGGCCGTCATTTCAATGGCTGCCGCATCGGTGCCCGCGACGGGCTCCGTAATCACGATCGCCCCCATCTCTCCCCGTGCGATGCGGGGGAGGAAGCGCTTTTTCTGCTCTTCCGAACCGAATTCAATGACCTGGCGCAATCCGCCGAGCATGTTTCCAATGAAGACACGGCCCGGGCCGGGCATGCGGCTGAAGGCCTCGGCGGCGATGCAGGCCCCCGTCGCACCCAGCCCCAGGCCGCCGTACTCCTTGGGCACACCGGCGCCGGTGTAGCCCCTTTCACCGATCTTTTCGAAGATGTCCCACGGGAACTCCCGTTTCCACCGGGATTCCGCATCCCGCGGCATGAGCTCGCGCACAAAGGCGTGGACATCTTCTGCAAACGCCTTCTGCTCATCCGTCCACCATGGATAAATGTCCATCATCATCCTCCTCCTATTGTTTCCGGTTCCGCAGGGCCATCACCACCTTCTCAGGGGTCAGCGGCTGCTCCTTGAACCAGATGCCGGTTGCATGGCGCACCGCCGTAAAGACAGACGGCGGGGTGCTTACGATGGCCCCTTCGGAGGCCTCCTTGGCGCCGAACGGACCCGATGGGTCGTCCGTCAGGATGTCGATGACCTCGATCCTGGGGATGTCCGGGGCGAGCGGCATCTTGTAGTCCGCCAGGTTCGGGTTGAGGGTCCTGCCGTGGTCCATCCGGAACTCCTCATAGAGCGCCTGCCCCATGCCCTGGATCGCCGCCCCCTGGTTCTGCGCCTCCACGTTGACGGGGTTCAACGGTCTGCCGCAGTCGTGTGCGATCACCATGTCCGTGCAGCGGATGAAGCCGGTTTCGAGATCCACATCCACCTCGGTCAACTGGGACGTGAAACTGTACGAAGTGCCGCAGTTGCCGATCCCCTTCTCGAAGTCGAGCACGTCGATGCCGTAATCGGAATACCCTTTCCCGATGATGACCGCCCCGGAGCCTGAATAGCAGGCGATCTTAGCAAGTTGTTCGAAGGGCATGGTCTTTTCGGGGGATCCGGCTACGCTGACCATGCGATTCTTGAAGACGATGTCCTCCGGGTTCGCCTCCCACTCCCGCGCGGCGAAGCGGGCCAATTGATCCTTGATGTCGACCGCCGCGCGGCGGGCCGCCTCGCCGGCGAGCACCGTGACGCGGCTCCCGTAGCTCCCCGCATCGCAGGGTGTCACGGCCGTGTCGACGCGTTTGATGTCCACGTCCTCCATGCCGACACCGAGTTCCTCGGCCACGATCTGGCAGAGGACCGTGTCGGAGCCCTGTCCGCAGTCCGTGGCACCGGTGAGGTAATCGATCGTCCCGTCCTCGCAAAGCCGGAGGACAGCCGCGCACGATTGGTGGCCGCGCTGCCGGGCGCCGCCGAGATAGGACGTGGCGGACATGCCGGTGCCATGAACCACGGTTCCGCTCCCTTTCCGCTGGTCCCTGTTTTTCCAGGAATCGCTTGCGGCCAGGGTCTGGATCCCTTCCACCAAGCCGCAGGATTTGACGGTGACCTTGTTGACCGTCTCGTGGGGCGCCGTGATGGCGTTTTTGAGCCGCACGGCCACAGGGTCGATGCCGAGCTGCTCGGCCATCATCTCCATCTGGAGCTCCGCGGCGAATCGCGTGTGCGTGACGCCATGGCCGCGCATGGCGGCGCCGATCGGGTTGTTCGTGTAGATGCGGTAGGCGTCGTGTTTGAAGTTGGGCAGTTTGTAAGGAAGGGTGCTCATGGACCCGCTCAGGTACATGGTGAGCGGGCCGATAGCGGTGTGGGCCCCGCCGTCGGCGATGACCCGGCTGTGCATGGCGGTAATGGTGCCGTCCTTCTTCATCCCCATCTTGTTGTAAACGATCATGTTGTGGCGCCGGCGGCAGGTCATGAGGACCTCTTCCATCGTGTAGACGAACTTCACCGGCTTGCCGGTCCGCTTCGAGAAAAGGACCGAGCAGAAATCGCCTGCGAGGGAGTCATTCTTCGTTCCGCCGAAGCCCCCGCCGATGAAAGGCTGGATCACCCTGACCTTGTTGAGCGGGAGGTTGAAGCAGGCCGCCAGGTGCCGATAGACGAAATAAGGACTCTGTTTGGCCGCCCAGATGGTGATGCCGGATGAGTCGTACATCGCCACTGCGGCGGGCGGCTCCAGGTAGCCGGTAATGACCCGGCCCGTCACGAAGCGGTCTTCGTGGACGAGGTCGGCTTCGCGGAAGCCCTTTTCGATGTCGCCGAAATCCATGTGGAAGTCCCAGCTGACATTGTTTTTCACATGGTCATAGAGCTGCGGAGCCCCTTCCTCCATGGCTTTTTCCGGGTCGAACACGCCGGGAAGCGGTTCATACTCCACCTGAATCAGCTGAGCCGCTTGCTCCGCGGTGTCCTCGTCAACGGCAGCGACCGCCGCGACGGCTTCGCCGAGATAGCGCACCCGCTCGGCTGCCAGAGGCTCCTCCTCGCGGGTCTTGGGCATCCAGCCCCATTTCCACCCTTTGAAATCCTTCCCTGTCAGAACGTCCTTGACCCCCGGAAGCCGCTCGGCACGGCTCGTATCGATGTTCAGGATCTTGGCATGGGCGTGCGGGCTTCTGACGATCTTGCACCAGAGCATGCCTGGCATCTCATAGTCCGCGGCGTATTTGGCCTCCCCGGTGACCTTGGCGAGGGCATCCACCCTGGGCATGCGTTTCCCGATTACAGAAAAGTCCTGCATGTTTACTCCCCCCCTTTCATGAGCTCGGCGGCGGCCTGGATGGATTCGATGACCTTGGTATAGCCGGTGCATCGGCAAAAATTCCCGGCGATGCCTTCTCTGATGTCCCCGGAAGACGGTGTCCCATTGCGATCCAGAAGGGATTTGGCGGACATGATCATCCCGGAGGTGCAAAACCCGCACTGCATTCCGGAGTGCTCCACGAACGCCTCCTGGAGCGGGTGCAGCTTGTCCCCTTCTTTCAAACCCTCGATGGTCGTAATCTCCTGACCGTCCGCCTCCACCGCCGGCACGAGGCAGCTGTTGACGGCCCGGCCGCCCATAATGACCGTGCAGGCGCCGCATTCCCCCAGCCCGCAGCCCTCCTTGGCGCCGGTCAACTTGAGCTCCTCACGAATGAGCTCGAGGAGGGTGCGATGAGGCGCAACCCTCAACGTGTGTGATTCGCCGTTGATGACGAATTGGATTTCCTTCAGTTCCATCGTTCGCTCTCCCTTTGTCGGTTTGGTTTTCATATGGAAACGGCGTGGCGGATGAACCCCGATTCAAACCTGCATTCTTATGCTGCGAGGGTGCCGGAGCCCGACAACCGCCTTCGGGCAAGGGACAGGCTCCACTGGCCGCGGCGAAAAATTCTTTCTGGCCCCCTCTGGAAAGGCAGGGTATCCGATTCAGAGATTTTGCCTTTTCTGTGTGCGGCGAAGAAGCCAATGTCCTGCTTCATTTTTGATTCGAGGACACCTGTCTGAGGGCCCGCTTGACCAGGACCTCCACCATCAAGCGGCGGTACTCAGCCGATGCACGGTGGTCGTCGATCGGGCTCGATTCATCGGCGGCGATTTTCGCCGCCTCCGCAATCACCTCATCACTCACGGGCCGGCCCTCGAGGAACGTCTCACATCGGCCGGCCCGGATCGGTGTAGGAGCGACAGCGCCCAGTCCCACGCGGACTTTCGAGAACGCTGCATCGCGCGTCTCAGCCAAAGCGGCTACGCCTACAACGGCTAGATCCATGCGGCTGCGGGGTGAGAGCTTGATGTAGACGCCTCGCCCTTCAGCCGGGGGGACCTGAATCTCCTTGACGAGTTCATCCGGTTCGAGAACTGTCTTACCCGGACCGGTAAAAAATCGATTCAGTTCGACGACCCGTTCACCACGCGGGCCGGCGCACAGGACCCGCGCCTCCAGGCAAAGCAGCGCCGGAGCAGAGTCAGCGGAAGGAACGGCATTGCAGAGGTTCCCGACGATGGTTCCGCGGTTGCGGATCTGATGGGAAGCGATGCTGAATGCGGCTTGGTGTAGCATAGGAAAACGACTTTTCACTGCTTCGGACTCTGCAACGGCATTGATCGAGGCAAGGGCGCCGATCCGCAAACCCCCGCCCTTTTCATCGGTGACATAGTCGAGGCCGACCACGCCCTTCAGATCGATCAGGATTTGAGGCACCGGGTCGGTTCTCCGTTTGATTTTCGGTATCACGTCCGTGCCGCCTGCATAGACCCGGAACGTTCGGCCAGGATTCCCCTGCATAAAGGCCAATGCTTCTTCGAATCCCTCGGGTTTGAGGTAGTCGAATTGCGGCAGTCGTCTGAAAAAAAGTGTCATAATCCTGTTCCTCCCTTATCGATTTGAAATGCTTGAAATTTCCGTACTCAGCTCCAGAGATCTGGAAAGCAATCCCGGAAAATTTCTCGACCCTGGTTCAGCCTCCGCCAAGCGGCGTCAAACAGATATCGAGCCAATCACCATCCTCGATGACCGATCGCAGTCCCTTCGGATAGAAAGCGATGTCCTTTCCACGGAGCGTCAGTTCGATGTCGGGTCTGAGTTTCTCCCCTTCGGCATCGATCAGAATAAACCCGGTCTCTCTTTCAACGCGGTGCAGGAGATCAGCCACGGTATCCGCCGCATCCGCAATCTCCAGATCCCCGAACCCAGCCTCCCGGCGAAGAAAATTGGTTGAAAGTTTTATCTTTTTAGGCATATCGATCGTTCCTCTGGGCCTGCATTTTTCTGGAGGTCTCAGACAACATGTTACAAGAGGAATGCGACCGGCCGCCCGGTCGGTCCAGGGCCAAAAAATAATGTGGTTGTATTTTTCCGTTTAAATCGGACCACATGAGAAATTTTCTATTCGCCTTCAAAAGCCCTTTCACATTTAGAAATGATCTATTTCGACAACCCCCGCAGAAAGATTTCAACATAGGTATCGGCTAATTCACGTGCTGATTCCTGCCGGGAGTAATCGAACCAGTAAAAGATCCAACTACACATTCCCAGGGCGCCGAAGGTGGCAAAAGTCATGTTTACATCTTTGGCTTTTCCCGCGGCCTTCATTTCGAGAAGGGCATTTCGGATCAAATCGAAGCCCCTTCTCCAAACGCGGTCGATCCTGGCGCGATGCGTCCTTGCAAGATTTTGGGTTTCATGAACAACCACGCGTACGGAGGGGTCTTGAGTCATAGCATGCAGGATATACTCCCGCATGAAAAACGCTACTCGTTCCGTCGGGTCCGCGATTTTCTCCGCCTTTTCCAGGACAGGAATGAACGTCCGCTCCATCTGCCTTTCATGAATCTGGAAGAGGAGTTCTTCCTTGCTGCTGAAATAATGGTACAGCCCGGCCTTGCTCAAACCCAATGCCTTGGCGACACGCGACAAGGGGGTCTGTTCATAGCCATCCCTCAAAAACAGCTCAAGCGCCTTGTCACAGATTCTGTCCCGTTTATCCAATTCAACATCCTGTCACTTGTTCTATCAGGTAGCCCCCGAGAAGCCCTTTTAACGCCGTCCCAGGTCTAATTGCACCCTCATCGTCACACGTCAGGCGGACAAGCCCCAAGAAAGCGTCCATCATCTCTCGTCAAATTACCTACCGGCCGCACGGTCGATATCATCCCTTTTATCTCTTCCGGTGTCAAGCAAAAAACACCCAAGGGGTCGGACCAGGCGAACACGCTAATTACAATACAAAAAGAATGATTTTTGGGTCCTTTTACCTGCTTAAATGCCCCATTTTCATTCTAAAAAGTCTATTTTAAGCGTTGGGCTATAGGGCATCACACTTCCGCTCCAAGAAGGATAAAATTTTGGGTTCATCCGATTAATGCGTACTTTGCCTCGTGCAGGGCCATGATCTTGAGCTTGAAAAACTCCATCTCCATGAATCCGTATGTCTGTTTCTGAAACGTTATAATTTGTTATCAATATGCAAAGATGCGCATAAATCAATAGCATATTTTCATCTGATATATATAAATGTCCATTTTTTAAATAATTTATAACACTTCAATCAATTTTCACCTTATTATAAGCAGCGTGGAATTCTATCTATGGCATGACGAAGTCTGTCAGGCATGGAACCTTCAGACTGTTAAATCAGCTTTTTGGCCCCTAAAAACTAGAATCTAACACAGAAAACGACCTTTTTTTAGCACTATTACATTGTAATTTCAAACACATAGTTTGGTCCGACCCCCATCGAGCCCATCGAGCAGTTCGCGAAGGGCGCGCTGGGGGCCGGGTTCGCCGTGCACCAGTTTCACGGCGCCTGGTTGGACGGCTTTTACCCATTCGAGCAATTCCTGCTGATCTGCGTGGCCGGAGTACCCGCCGAGCTGATGGACGGCAGCCAGCACGGGAACGGGCTTGCCATCCAGCACAACCTCGCGCTTGCCCCCTTCCAGGGTCTGGAGGATGACTCTGCCGGGGGTTCCCGCGGCCTGATACCCGACAAAAAGCACATCGGTCGCGGGGTTGGGCAGTTGAGCCTTGAGATGGTCGATGATGCGGCCGCCCATGCACATGCCGCTGCCGGCGATTACAATGGCCGGCCCCTTGAACTCAAGCAGCCTTTGATGCTCTTCATAGGTCTCCACCCCGTAGAGTCGATCGAAGCTGAGGGGATGATCACCCTGTTTTAGGCGGCCCTGGGCCTCATCGCTCCAATACTCCGAAAGCTCGGCATGGATTCGGGTGATCTTGAGGCCGAGCGGGGTATCGATGCATACCGGAACACGGCTGCCTCTTTCAGAAAAGATGCCTGCAGGATCCGAAAACAGGCGGTCCATTTCATAGATCAGTTCCTGGGTACGCCCCAATGCGAAGGCGGGAATGAGGACTTTGCCGTTGTCGGACAAGGCCCGCTGGAGAATATTCTGCAATTGCTGGAGGCGGTTGGTGCGATCCTCGTGGCGGCGGTCGCCGTAAGTCGATTCGAGCACCAGCAGATCACAGGGCGCCGGTATATCCGGATCAGGCAGGATGGGCGTGCCGCGCGCGCCGAGATCCCCTGAAAAAACGATGCTTTCACCACCTGGCAGGTCGAAACGGATCCAGCACGAGCCAAGGATGTGTCCGGCACGCCCAAGAGTAAAACGGATGCCCTTGCGTAAATCGAAGGTCTCCTGGTACTCAAACCCCCAGCAAAGCTCATCCAGTTCCTCGAGCAGATGCTCCATCTGCCGGCGTGAGAGATGGGTGAAGCTCAAGGCGTCTTCCAGCATTGGCACCAACAATGCCTTGGTGGCATGGGTGCAGAGGATTTCCCCCCGGAAACCTCGCTGGATCAGCCCAAGCACCCGCCCGATGTGATCGATATGGGCGTGCGTAAGAAATAAAAATGGAATATCCGCTGGATGCACAGGCCATTGATCCATAGGTACGACCGTATCAGTCCCTTGTGTCGATCCACAGTCGATGAGGATGGCGATTCCGCTGGCCTGTAGCAGATGACAAGATCCGGTGACCCTCTTTTCGCCGCCAAGATGGGTGATTCGTGCATTTTGCATCGATCTTTTTTTATCTCCATTTATTGAACAATCAGTTAAAATGCACTGCAGCGATTGAAGAAAACCTTTCAGAAGGCGCCATCACCTCCACCGGGGGACTCCGGGCGGGGTGACAAGTGGGTCGATTTCATTCAACTATGGATTGCCTGTCACCTGACTTGGAGGAAAATCCTTGAAAATCGCTCCTTCCGAAGCGCCCCGGCTTCCACTTCGATCCGCCGGAAAACTCCCTCCCGACTCCTGGAAATCAAGTGGGACACCGATTGCGATCCTTTTCGTACTCCTATGGAGCACCGGTTTTATCGGCGCTAAATTCGGACTGCCCTATGCCGAACCTTTTACCTTCCTCCTGATAAGATTCTGGCTGGTGGCCGCCATTTTATTGGTGCTATCCCTCGTCACCCGTTCCACCTGGCCTCGAAGCCCCCGCGAAATCATTCATCTCGTCGTAACCGGCCTCCTCATTCATGCCGTTTTCTTGAGCGGCGTCTTTTCATGCATCTACAGCGGCGTCCCAGCCGGCATCACTGCTCTCATTGTAGGAATGCAGCCTGTGCTGACCGCCATCGCAGCCGGACCCCTGCTGGGCGAAACGGTGCGCCACCGCCAATGGCTGGGGCTGGTGCTCGGAATGATCGGGGTAGCCCTGGTCGTACAAAACAAGCTGCTTCTCGGCCCTGAATACGTCAAGGGCTTCGTCTGGAGCTGCGCTGCGCTCCTGGGGATCACCGCCGGGACCCTTTATCAGAAAAAATTCTGCAGCATGACCGATCTTCGAACCGGCACCCTGGTTCAATACACCGCAGCCGGCATTGCACTGGCGGTGGCAGCTCCCTTCTCCGAATCCATGGCGGTCGCCTGGACCGGAGAATTCATATTTGCGCTGCTTTGGCTCAGCCTCGTCCTTTCCGTTGGGGCGATCTTCCTCCTGTACACGCTTATCCGCAAGGGGAAGGCATCCTCGGTGGCAGGGCTTTTCTACCTGGTTCCACCGTGCACCTCTCTGATCGCCTATATTCTTTTCGGAGAAACCCTTACCCTCTATTCCATCTGCGGCATGATTATCGCCGTAGTCGGGGTGGCGCTTGTCATCCGATGACTAAGAATCACAAAAAAGGCGGGCGCCGATCGCTTTCCCCTTGTTTTAAAGCCTACAAAAGACCCTCAAAAACCCTGTTCTAAAGCCGGAAAAAGCCCTTTTTTGGAGGAAAGACACTTCGTTTTCAAATAGATAGCTTGGTCCGACCCCATTAAGAGTACTGGGTGGCGAGGATGTCGGCGACGGAATCGTCGAAGAGTTCGCGCTTCTGGATGCGGTCGAAGGTGGCGATGAGGTCGGGGGCGCGGACGCGGTGCTTGCGCTCCCGCTGATAGTCCTCGACGATCCGGCCGCGGTGCATCATCACGATCCGGTCGGGAAGGTCGACGGCCTGCTGCATGGAGTGCGTCACCATGAGGGCGGTCAGGTTCTGCTCGTCGATGATCCCTTTGGTCAGCTCCGCCACCTTCGCGGCGCTCTTCGGGTCGAGGGCGGCTGTGTGTTCATCCAGGAGCAGGAGCTTCGGGCGCGTCCAGGTGGCCATGAGGAGAGTCAAGGCCTGCCGCTGCCCGCCCGAGAGGGTCCCGATCGGATTGTCCAGCCGGTCTTCGAGGCCCATCTTCAGTGTGCGGACCCGGTCGGCAACTCCATCGCGGAAGGCGTGGGTGACGGCCCGGCGCAGGGGCCTGTGTCCCCCCCGCTTGAGGGCGATGGCGATATTCTCCGCGATGGTCATGTCCGCCGCCGTCCCGGCGAAGGGATTCTGGAAGACGCGCCCGATGAAGGCCGCCCGCCGGTACTCCGGCCAGCGGGTCACGTCGCGGCCGTCCAGCAGGATTCGACCGGCATCGAGTTCGAAGGTGCCCGCGACCGCATTGAGGAGGGTGCTCTTCCCGGAGCCGTTCGTGCCGATGATGGCGGTGAAGCACCCCGCTTCGATATGGACGCTCACGTCCTGGAGCGCCTTCACCTCATTGGCCGTATTGGGAAAGAAGGTTTTCGACACGCCCCTGATCTCAAGCATGGCGAAGCCCTCCCGTGACCTTCCGGCCGAGAGACCGGAACCATCCCGGGGCCACCAGCGCCGCGAAGACGAAAAAGGCCGTGACGAGCTTGAGGTCGTTCGGGTTGAGGCCCCAGCGAAGGGCGATCGCGATGAGGAGCCTGAAGAGGATCGTGCCGAGGACCACGCCGGTGATGGTCAAGCCGATCCCGGCCCGCCCCACGAGCGCCTCCCCGATGATGATGCTCGCCAGCCCCCAGACCATCATCCCGATGCCCATCTGGACGTCGGCAAAACCCTGGTACTGGGCCAGCAGCGAACCGGACAGCGCCACCAGACCGTTGGCCAACGCCAGGCTGACCACCACCATCGTCTGGTTGTTGACCCCCTGCGCCCGGACCATCTGCGGATTGCCGCCCGCGGCCCGCAGGGCGGTGCCGTAATGGGTGAGGAGGAAGCGGTAGAGCAGCAACCCGATCAACAGACAAATGGCCGCGCTGCTCCCAAAGACGGCCAGATCACCGAGGGGTACAGGCCATCCAAAGAGATTCACCCGGGAGGCGCCGCTGCCCAGGCCGCCCAGGATGCGCTCGGCCCCGCTCGACACGGTCTCCACGTCCAGGAGCGGGATGTTGCTCCGCCCCATGATGCGCAGGTTGACGGAATAAAGCGCCGTCATCACGAGGATGCCCGAGAGGATCTCCTGGATCTTGAACCGGGCGTGCAGGAGCCCCGTGACCGCCCCCGCCGCAGATCCGGCGAGGAGGGATGCCAGGGCCGCCAGCCATGGAGACCAGCCCTGAACGATGAGGACCGCCGAGAGGGAGGCCCCCAGGGTGATGGAGCCGTCCACCGTGATGTCGGTGAATCGGATCATCCGGAAACTGATCAGCATCCCGAGCGAGAGCAGCGCGAGGATGAGCCCCATCGTAAAGGCGCCGATCACCAGGCTCATGACAACACCTCCGGGTTTTCGAGAGGTCCGAACCAGCAGGCCCCGCGGACCAGGGCGCTTTCCCCCAGGCCGACCGCCGGGCGGGCGTCATCGACGAGATGCATCACCGCGAGGGGAGGCGGACCGCTGAAGCATTTCCGGATCGTCGGCTCGAGGGCGA
>Ga0209164_1000731_pt1 | contig 59720 bp, 56 predicted proteins | sample MTBNYHSulfiMetaG_FD_187458 | JGI IMG/M metagenome (GOLD analysis project Ga0209164, IMG submission 187458) | Enrichment culture microbial communities from rom New York Harbor, USA that are MTBE-degrading - MTBE-NYH (New York Harbor Sulfidogenic)... | ecosystem: Environmental > Aquatic > Marine >... | reverse complement strand
TCTTCGAGAAGCCGGAGAGCGAGCACGGCACGAAGGCGCTCTGGGAGGCGATGGCCGGCTCGCCGGCGTTCAGCGCCCTCGGTGGCGGTGACAGTGTGGCGGCGATGAACAGGTACGGCCTGGCGGAGGAGTTCGACTACGTGTGCACGGCCGGCGGTGCCATGGTGCAGTTCATGAGCGGCAACGAGCTGCCGGTGGTCAGGGCGCTGCAGGACGCCGCCGCGAGGGCCTCCTGAGCGGAGGACGCGTGATGGGTGAGGCGCCCGGTCGCGACACCGTGCGGGTCGAGCTCCCGACGGGACGGGGCACCACGACGGTGCACGTCCCGCGGGCCAACCTGCTGTGGGTCGTGGAGCCGTGCTCGCCGGCCGGAGCGGCGACCACGGCGGCCGACGAGGCAGCGGTGGTCGCGAGCGCGCTGGCGGCGCCGATCGGCACGCCGCGTCTCGCTGAGCTGGCCGCGGACGCGGGGTCGGCGGCCGTGGTGATCAGCGACGTCACTCGGCCGTGCCCCAGCTACCGCTTCCTGCCGGCGCTGCTGGAGGAGCTCTCGGCTCTTCCGGCCGAGCGCGTTACCGTCATCTGCGCCCTGGGCGGTCATCGGCCGCAGAGCGAGGAGGAGCGTCGCCGGCTGGTCGGCGACGCGGTCTGGGAGAGCGGCGTGCGTATCGTCGACCTCGATCACGTCCTCTGCCGCCCGGTCGCCACCACCTCACGCGGCACGCCGCTGGAGGTGTACGGTCCCTATCTCGACGCCGGCCTGCGAGTCTGCACCGGCAACATCGAGTTCCACTACTTCGCCGGCTACAGCGGCGGCGCCAAGGCCGTCATGCCGGGCATCTGCTCGCCGGCCGCCATCCAGCCTAACCACAGCATGATGCTCGATTCCCAGGCCAAGGCGGGCATCCTCGAGGGCAACCCGGTGCGCGAGGACATCGACGAAGCCGGCTCCCTGGTGGGTATCGACTTCCTCCTCAACGTGGTCCTCGACGAGAGCAAGACGATCGTCGACGCGGTGGCCGGCCACTACCTGGAGGCGCACCGGGAGGGGGTGCGGCGCTACGCGGCGCGCTTCGACCTGACGATCGAGACCCCGGCCGACATCGTGGTGGCCTCCACCGGTGGCCATCCCAAGGACCTCAACCTCTACCAGGCGCAGAAGACACTCGACAACGTCGGCGGGGCGGTGCGGCCCGGCGGCACGATCATCCTGGTGGCGGCCTGCCCGGAGGGGTTCGGCCAGTCGGTGTTCGAGAGCTGGATGGCCGACATGAGTGAGCCGCGGGTGCTCATCGAGCGCATTCGGGAGGAGTTCGTCCTCGGCGGGCACAAGGCGGCGGCGATCGCCGGTCTGCTCAGCGAGGTCGAGGTCTCACTCGTCTCAGAGTTCCCCGCCGGGACGGTGGAGCGGATGCACATGCGACCGTTCGACGACGCCGACGCGGCGCTGGCGGCGGCGCTGGAGCGCCATGGTCCCGGCGCCCGGGTGCTCGTGGTGCCCTACGGCAACCGGGTGAGCGTGTCCGGCGGCTGACTCAGCCGTCGTCGGGCGTCTCCTCGACCTTCTTCGCGGGCGTCTTGCGCGTCGCGGCGGCCTTCTCGTCGCCCGACTCTTCCTCTTCGTCCTCGTCTTCGACGTCCTCGTTCAGACCCTTCTTGAAGCCGCGGACGCTGGACCCCAGCGAACGGGCCAGCTTCGGCAGTCGCGTCGCCCCGAAGAGCAGGACGAGGATGCCGAGGATGATGAGCAGTTCCTGCCAGCCGAAGCTACCCATGAGCTACCTCCCGTCGATTCATTCTCATGGACCGCCGCTCGGTGCTTCCACGGCGTGTCCCTGTGGTCGTCTCTGTGGCTCGAAGAACCTGGCGACGATGATCGCTGCCTCGTAGAGGATGAGCAGCGGGATGAACATCGCCAGCATGGAGAAGACGTCCTGGCTGGGGGTCGCGATGGCGGCCACGGCCGCCATGATCAAGATGGCGTACTTGCGCTTCTTCTTGAGCGTGATGCGCTCGATGACGCCGATCTTCACCAGACCGACGAGGATGACCGGTAGCTCGAAGCAGGCGCCGAAGGCGACCAGGAACCAGGCGACGAAGGTGAGGTACTCGCGGGCCCGCGTCTGGACGTTGAAGAACTCCGCGTTCCAGTTCATCAGCACGTCGAGGCCGCGCGGCAGGACGAGCAGGTAGCCGAACACCACGCCGCCCAGGAAGAGCACCGCGCAGACGGCGGCGACCGGGTAGATGTGACGCTTCTCGCCCGGCGTGAAGGCCGGGCCCACGAAGGCCCAGAACTGGTAGATGAGGAACGGTGAGGCGAGGATGACCCCGGAGTAGAGCCAGACGGCGAAGCTGACCATGAACGGCTCGGTGGGGCTGAGCGTGGTGATGCTCGTGAGCTCCGGCGGCAGCGGAGCGAGGAGAAGGTCGAAGACCTGGTCGTTGAAGACGGCGGCGAGGATCATGCCGGCGACGAGCGACAGGACGCTGTAGAAGAGCCGCCGCCGCAGCTCGTCGAGATGCTCGATGAGGGTGAGCCGTTCGTCGGACTTGGTCATCCCGCCGCCGTCCTGTGCTCCGCGGCCGCCTCGCTCTCCTCGGCCGGCGGTGCGTCGGCGGCGGGTGCTGCGTCTTCGGCCGCTGGGGGCTCGTCCCCGGCAGCGTCCTCGGCCGGTGCGTCTTCGGCAGGCGGGGACGCCTCAGCGGCATCGCCCTCGGCCGTTGCGTGCCCAGCCGACGGACGCTGCCCGCCGGCATCGTCCTCGCCGGAGCGCGCCGCCGATGCGCTCTTGTCGACCGTACCGGCGGCCTGGGCCGCCGCCGCGGCGTCGACGACGTCCATCTTGATGGGCTCGAGCTCGTCGAGACCGAGGTGTGAGCGCACGTTCATGGAACCGGTGACCTTCTGGGCGCTCTCCTTGATCTCGCGCACGTCGTCACGGACCTCGTCGAGGCCGAGCTCCTGCTGCACGCTGCTGCTGGCCCGCCTGAACTCGCGGATCATGCGGCCGAACGAGCGCCCCAGCTCCGGGATGCGCTTGGGGCCGATGATCAGCAGCGCTATGGCGAGCACGACGAGAAGCTCTGTGAGTCCGACGTTCGGCATGAGACCGTCCAGAAGCTCTGTGGCACGCGTCTCCGCACGTACCCCCGGCTCAGATGGTAGGGCGGGGCGTCAGGAAGCCACGGTGGTAGTATACCAACGGGCAGTTGGCGGTGGAAAACGTCGGTTGGTATATTGTATATGAACGCATAATGGCAGCGAACGGAGTGTTGTGGAGAACAATGTTGATGAGATGAGGGTACGCGTGGGTCAGCGTATTCGACATGAGCGCTCCCGTCGCCGGCTGACTATCGATCAACTAGCCAGCGCATCGGACTTGACGAAGGGGTTCATCAGCCAGGTTGAGCGCGGAGAGACGGCTGCATCTCTGGCGTCGCTAACGAGGCTCGCATCGGCTCTCGATATGGAGCTGTCTCAGTTGTTTGAGCCCCACTCTCAATTCTCGGGCGTTCTGCGTGGCGATGACCGGTCGCCCGTGTATCTGGGGGGAGAAGGCGTTGCGGACTTCCAGCTCACCCCGTCGGACGAGAGACGCGTGCAACTCGTGGAAGCACATGTCGATCCCAAAGGAAACCAGGGCACAGAGCTGTGGTCGCTCCATGGTGAAGTTGTCGTTGTGCATGTCTTGACGGGTCAGCTTGAGATACGGTTTGAGGAAGGACCCGTGATTCTCGAAGCAGGCGACACGATGACGTTCTCGGCCGGGTCACCGCGCACATGGCAGAACCCGTCTGACACTGAGGCGGCCAATGTCTTGTTCTTCCTTGCGCCTGCCGTGTACTGAGAGAACTCCCTCAGTGCGATTCCCCGTGCTGATTGGTGCTTTCCATGCCACTGCAGCCGCGGGCTTCGCGGTAGGAGCCTGTGGTCGTGGGCCATCTCCAATAGGCTACAAGTTGCCGATTCTCGGGAGAGGTGCAAGACGCAGCGATGGACAAGAGGGTCGCAGGGCCGGCGACTTTGAATTGAAACGCGGCCTCAGAGTGGCCCGCCGTCGGAATCACCCTCTGACCCAGCTTCCCAGCCGAAGGCAGGCTCTGGGATTGCCTCCAGAATGCGTGGGCATACCGACGACGGTACCGGCACACTGACGAGCGGATTCTCGTTGTGCAGGGAAGTTCTTACCTACTGCAATGGCGACCGACTTCATGGAGGCCTGGACAGTGAGACACCGCTCGGCAGGCTCAATGCGTCCAGAACCTTGTGACACAGAACCTTGCAGCTGTCGGCAAGCTCAAGAAGACGTCCTAGACCGTAGGTGGCTGGGCGGCACCCGCCACACAAGGCGGCGCGGGTTGTCAACAGACCAAGTGGCGGCAGAGCCGCAATCGCGGGGAGGCGCTGCTAGCTTGAGCTGACTTACCCATCGGTCTCGGTGTACACGCCCGGGCGTGCTGGCGGGCGTCACTCGCGGGAGCTGCTCGTCTGGCTGCGTTCTCAAGGCGAGACGCTCTGGGTCGCTTACGAGGCGCCACCGACCGGCTTCGGCTTGGCCCGCACTGGGCGGCGGGCTAGAGCCCCTGTCTGGTGGCCGCCCCTCGAAAACCACTCATCCCGCCGGGCAGCGGGTCGAGACCGACCGCCGCGACGCCCTCCACCTCGCCAAGCTGATGCTCCTCGGTGAGCTGAGCGCCGTCCGGGCGCCCACTTCTGCCGAAGAGGCCGCCCGTGGCCTGATGCGCGCTCGCGAGGACGCTCGGACCGACCTGATGCGCGCCCGCCGCCGGCTCTCTCCAAGGTGCTGCTGCTGCGCTAGGGCCGCTTCTGGAGGGGCTCTGCCTGGACGCAAACGCACGAGCGCTGGCTTCTCGGTCAGCGCTGCGAGGAGCGCGGCTTGCAGATTCGTCTACGAGGAGGGTCTCGCGGCAATGGCCGCCGTCAGGGGACGTCGCGTCGCCCTCGGTGCGGCGCCTGCGAGGAGGCCGCCACCGAACCCTTGGGGGCGTCGTGGGGCGCCTCGCCTGTCTGCGCGCGTCTCGACCTTGACCGCCTTCGGGCCGTCGGGATTGGCGACCGGGATCGCTTCGCTGGGCGCTCGAACGGCGCCCACCTCGGCCCGGTGCCCAGCGAGAGGTCCTCCGGCGAACGCTCCCGGCAGGAGGCAATCACCAAGACGGGCAGCAGTCACGCCCACCGGCCGATCGTCGAGCGGCCTGGCACCACTGCCGGCCGCCGTGGCCCTAGCGGGCGCTCGCACGTCGTCGTGAGGGTGAGCCGGCCCTGGCGCGTGAGTAGGCGGTGGCGGCCGAACGGCGCCCCTACCACCGCCGCTTCGATGAACGGGGCAAGCGCTCTACGGTGGCCGCTGAGACGGTCGTCCAGTGCCTCCTTGTGAACGATCTGCCGCCACAAGACCGCGCTCAATGGTATTTCAGCGTTTGTCATCATGCAGCCTAGAAGGGACCTCAATAAACACGCGTTTGATTTGACTAGACCCAGCATTTGTGTTGTCATACGAAGGCAGTGAACCGGCTCAGGGGTGTGCCAGCGAGGGCATGGGGCGGAACAACCCAAAGCGCACAGGTCTGGAAGGAGAGAGGGGGACAGCTCAGATGGTTCACCTAGGACAGTCCGAGAGGGATTACTGCCAAAACGACCCTATGACGGGTCACCTCGTGCGGCCGCCTGTCGGCGGTCCGCAGGATGTCTTCTATCCGCGTAAGCACATGACCCATTTCCCGACGCTCGTTCGCGGCAAGGGCGTGTACGTCTGGGACGATGCTGGGAACCAGTACCTGGATGCCATCGCAGGCGTGATGATGTGCAACCTCGGACAAGGAAATGCTCGTGTTGCAAAGGCACTGGCTCGGCAGGCGAAGACCATGGCTTTCACCTACGTCCGGTACGCACGGCACCTGCCGAACCTCGAGTTGTCGCGCAGAATCGCCGAGCTCGCTGGCCCCGGCTACGAGCGTTGCCTATTCGTCTCCGGTGGCTCGGAAGCGAACGACATGGCAATCAAGTTCCTCCGACAGTACGCGTGCTCGACGGGGCAGCCGCACAAGACAAGACTGATATCACTGATGCCGTCCTTCCACGGCAACACGTTGGGGACAATGGCCGTGAGTGGCGATCCCGACCTGGAGCCTGTCTATGGCCAAATGATCACTTTCTCGCGCAAGATACCCGCCCCACAAACGTATCGGCTGCCAAAGGGAACGGATGCGGAGGCTTCGGCTGCTGCAACGGTGGCAGCTCTTGAACAGGCAATCAGCGACATGGGGCCTGAGAATGTGCTGGCGTTCATTCTCGAGCCCGTGGGGGGAGTCGCGACGGGGGCAGTCGCTCCTCCTCCATCGTACTACTCGGGAATCGCGAGAGTCTGTCGCAAGCACGACGTGTACGTGATTTACGACGAGGTAATGACGGCGGTCCGTACGGGCACTTTCCTCTTCGCCCATCGTCACCCTGAGGCGAAACCCGACTTGGTCGTCATGGCGAAGGGCTTGGCTGCCGGTTACGCTCCGCTGGGTGCAGTGTTGGCCCCGGCGGCCATGGTCGATCGACTAGCAGACCGCACGGGCTTCAATCCGAGTCACAGCTACAACGCTAACCCCGTTTCGTGTGCCGCAGGAGTAGCGGTTCTGAGTGAGACCATGGATCGCGACCTCATGGGGAATGCGGTCCAAACAGGGGGCTATCTGCGTCAGGGCCTCGAGGAACTGGCGAATCGATCGCCACTGGTAGGTGATGTGCGCGGATCCGGAATGCTGCTCGCGATTGAACTAGTTGCCGACAAGGAGTCCAAGCGGCCGGTGGCCTCAGAGCACTACGTATCCGACATGCTTCGGAGGGCTGGCCTGCGAAACGGTCTGATTCTCTATGCGAGACGTCAAGCCGGCGGTCGCTACGGAGAATGGTCGATGATCACGCCCCCTTTGACCATCACGCGCGAACAAGTCGACGAACTCGTGGAACGACTGGAGAAAAGCCTTGCCGAAGTGGCTGATGAGCTGGCGGCTGCAGGGGCTCTGCAGGAGTGTCGAGGAGCTAGCGTCGGCGATCGTGCGGTCACCGAGAATACCAACGACGGTTGACGAGAGTGGAGGGATAGTGAGCAGCAGAAGAAAGATTCGCCTGCCCGTCGATTCGGCCGAGGTCCCACGCTATGTTGGCATAGCCACCTTCATGCACCTGCCTCTGATGGAGGAGTTGGATGCCGTCGATATCGGGGTCTTTGGCATCCCATTTGACTTGGGTCTCGCATATCGGCCGGGGGCCCGCTTCGGACCCTCGGCAGTACGCGAGGCATCCCGGCTAATACGCCGCGTGAATCCAGCTACAGGGGTCTTCCCGTTCGCGCTCTGCCAGGTAGCAGACGTGGGCGACGTCAACTGCCACCCATACGATTTCGATGGAGCCATCGCAGAGATAGAAGCGTTTGTCGTGCGACTCCGTGCGAACGGCGCCCTGCCCCTCGCGTGTGGCGGAGATCACGTTGTTCCGGCGGCGGTATTGCGCGGTCTGCGCGATTTGGCGCCGCTTGGGATGGTGCACTTCGACTCTCATCCCGACACGCTCGACGTCTTCTATGGGAAGAAGGTCACCCACGCCACGGCCATGCGCCTGGCGGTCGAGGAGGGCATTCTCGACCCCGCACGTTGTATCCAGGTTGGGCTTCGCGGAAGTCAGTGGGATGGCAAGGACTACGAGAACTCTGTGCAACTCGGAATGAATGTTGTCTCGTACGACCGATACGAGTCCATCGGTCGCGAGGCGATGATTGCAGAAATCCGGGATACGGTCGGCGATGGGCCAGCATATGTGAGTTTCGACATCGATGCACTGGATCCTAGCGAGGCACCAGGAACGGCCGTACCCGAGCCTGGCGGCTTCTCGATGCGTGACGTGCAGGTGATTCTGCGCTCGTTGAGAGGATTGAATATCGTCGGCGCCGACATATCCGAGGTTTCGCCGCCGTACGATCCGACAGGGATAACAGCAGTCAACGCCGCCAATCTCATGTTCGAGATTCTCTGCCTAATGGTGGAAGCAGATGTCACTAGACGTCGCTGACTGTGTGCCGCAGCTCCACGAAGAATTCGTTGGGGTTGATGACAGATTTAGTCCTGGAAGTTGCCTGGTGGGCCCAGGCGCAGGGGAGGTACAAGGGCATGATGACATCAAGACAGCGTGTTGCAGCGGCCTTCTCCTTCGAGGAGGTGGATCGTGTTCCAGTATGGTGCCATGTCGTCGGTCTGAGTCGACGAACACTCGGGGTGTCCTACTCGGAGTACGCGCAGAGTGCTGAAGTTGCCGCTCGCTGCCAACTGGCGTGGAATGACTTGATTGGCGACGATTTCGTCGATGCGTACTTCGACGTCGCTGTCGAGGCGGCTGGGTTCGGGCAAAGGATGATCTATCCACAGGATGAGGCAGCGTTCACAGATGCCAGCGACTACCTAATCAAGAACCCGGACGACTATCACAAGCTCGAGAAGTTCGATGTACACACGGCGCCGAGAGTCTCCGAAGTCTTGCGTATGGCCGAGATTCTCGCCAATGAGGTCGGAGAGAAACGAGTAGTCCTATCGACACCTCTGGAACCTTTCGTAACGCTCGGCCTGATGCGGGGCGTGTCGGAGCTTCTCATGGACTGCGTGCGGAATCCCAACGATGTGCGTGCCGGACTCGAAACCGTGACAGATATGAGCATCGAGTACGTGCGCGCACTGGTGAATGCGGGTGTCTCTGTAATCCAGTTCGCACACGACTATGGAAACCGAGCGATGATGGGGCCGAAGATGTGGCTCGACCTCGCGGGCGACTGTCTGCGGCGGCTTCAGTCGGCTGTGCAGGAGACCGGTGCCAAGCTCGTCCACCACAACTGTGACAAGGTGCCGTACGTTGATGAGGCATTCGACGACATCGGTCATCTCGATGCGACCATGATCTGGAGCCTGCCAGCTTCCTGCACCAGTTGGTCGGAGTTCAAGGCGACGTACGGCAACCGCGCGACAGTATTCGGCTGTCTTGAGCCCGTGCATTTTGGCACCGAGCTCAGCTACGAACAGGCCAAGGTCGAAGCTCTTGACCAGCTGCGTACCTTCGCCCCCGGTGGCGGCTTCATCCTGAGCACGGCGTGCGAGTTCCCGGCGAATGGCTCGATGCACAACGCCAAGGCCATGGTCGATGCTTGCAGGGATTATGAGCCGGCCTGATGGAGAAGGGCCTGGAGCAGGGACGAAAGTGACAACGGTCGTGCATCGGAGCGCACGGCGCGTGAGAAGGAGAGGAGTCGACGATGGCTGACCGCGAGAGCGCTCTGGCCGACATACAGGCCGGTCTGAAAGAGTTGGATGAAGAGGTGGTGAAGGCCAAAGCCGATGAAGCCCTGGCGAACGGCGTGCTCCCTCTTCAGGTAATCGAAGAAGGCCTGAGCCCAGCGATGAAGGAGATTGGCGATCTTTTCGAACGTGGTGAGCTCTTCTTGCCAGAGCTACTGGTGGCGACGGAGGTGTTCAAGGCCGGATTGGAGGTCGTGCGCCCCAGTCTGGCTGCTGGGTCCTGGGAGAAGGCGTGCACAGTTGTGATTGGCACCGTCGAGGGTGATGTACACGATATCGGGAAGAATATCGTCAAGATGATGCTCGAAACCGCGGGTTTCGAGGTAATTGACTTGGGCATTGACGTGAAGGCGTCAGCCTTCTTGGACGCGGCCAAGCAGTCGGACGCGAAGATCATTGCCGCGTCATCATTGCTCTCAAGTACGCTCCCGAATCTGCGACTGCTCGTCGAAGCGGTGCGTTCTGATGGTCTGGGGGCCCTTGTAATGATTGGTGGCGCTCCAGTCACTGACGATCTTGCCACGGCGTATGGAGCCGACGGCTTTGCACCGGATGCAATCTTGGCGGTGGAAGAGGCCAAGCGCCTGTCCGTGCGCGTCTAGCCCAAACAGCGTGCCCTTGCGAACCTAGTCGGACTGCCTCGGTTGGGTATGCGGGTCCATGTCGGGCAGCCGCAAGCCGCTCCGGGACTCCGTGTACCGAGGGTTGACCGGTTCCGTCAGGATGCGGACCCCGCCGTGGTGGCCCCCAGCGGCGGGGTCCGCACAGTCCCCGAGGATGGCAGCCAAGGTACGTCTGTGTGAGCTCCGTTGGCGGCGCCCATGAGCACAAATCTCCAGTTTGAGACAGTTGACTTTCATGAACACTGTGATAGAACACAAGTATTCCTATTCCAATCTTGGGGATGTGAGGGGAGATGTCATGTCTGATACGAACTGGGGCAAGCTGATGAACGAGACGCGCATGGACAGGCGCAAGTTCCTAAAGGGAGTCGGCGGTGTTGCGGGACTTCTCGTTGTTCCGGGGCTTGTGGCAGCATGTGGTGGGCAGGAGAATGGCGATCCATCTGCGACAGCGAGTGCTGTCAGCAGCATCCCGTCGCCTACTTCCAGTGAAGTAATCGTCCCAACGTGGGGTGGGTCCTTCGCCGACGCCCAGAAGGAGATCTTCTACGACCCGTTTACGGCAACGTACGACGTGCGTGTCGTTACACCTGGTGCGGACCCCACGCTCTTCGAGGAAATGATGAAGAGCGGGAAGGTCACTTGGGATACCATGGATACTGATGGCTATGCGGGTGTCGCATGGCAACGCGACGATCTGCTGGTCTCGGCGCCAGATTGGGTCCCTCGGACTGACCAAGTGCCAGAGGATTTCCGCGACTACTTCGTCTGGGGCTACTCGTACAACATCATGCTCGGCTACCTGAAGGAATCGTTCCCTGATGGAGGCCCTCAGAACTGGAGTGACTTCTGGGATGTGGAGCGCTTCCCGGGTGTGCGGTCATATCCTTCCTTCTACCCGGGATGCCTTGAGCCCGCCCTGGTTGCCGACGGAGTTCCGAAGGACGCACTGTATCCCGTCGATATCGATCGTGCGCTAGCCAAGCTCGATGAGATCAAGCCGAACCTGCGCTTCGCTCCCTCTTACGGGGATGCAGCGACGGCTATCGCCAACAAGAGCGTTGCGATGGGCGTGACAACAGCGGCACGTCTCAATGCGCTTAAGGATGATGGGGTCGACGTGGAGATGGTCTGGGGCGCTGCTGTTCTCTTCCCTTGGAGCTGCTACCCTGTCCCGAAGGGTGCGCCGCATGAGGACGCAATGTGGGCCCTGCTGGCGTTCATTGTCTCCGATCCGGAGAGGCTAGGGGCATTCATGGCCACGACGGGATATGGGCAGACTAATCGCGAGGCATATGACTATGTCACAGATGCCGCACTCGAACGGCTCGTTGACAGCGACGAACATCGTGAGCTAGCAATCGTACTTGACGAGGTTGCATTCGCCGATCAGTTCAATGCGTACGGGACTGCATACACGAAGTGGCTCTCGGCCTGATTCCTTTGTACTGGGAACCTGTTGCTGATCCGAGGATGACCTGGACGTCGCGTGCCAGGGACGGAGTCAATGGCTAGCTCCACAAGAGAAGAGAACCCGCAGCTGCTGCCTGTGGGGGGTGCAAAGAAGCGATGGGGATTCGGTGGTACGGGTGTAGTGTGGCTGCTGACGTTGCCTATTCTGCTCTTCGTCTTGCTGTTCGCCTCTCCGCTCATTGATATCGTCCAGAGGGCTTGGCAGCACGATGGGGCGGCTGGATTCGCCGACGTGATTCGCGATCCTCTGTTCCTCTCGGCACTGCGTCGAACAGCCATGATCTCGGTCGTGGTGAGCGCTGCCTCACTCGTGCTGTCGGTCCTGTATCTCCTAGCGATCGTGCTCTCAGGTACGCGCTTGCGCGGCATACTCCTGATCTGTCTCTTGTCCTCCTTCTGGATATCACTGTTGGTGAGAACGTACGGGTGGCTTCTGTTCTTCACCTCGGGAGGTGCGCTGGAGCGAGTTCTCCAAGCCGTCGGCCTGCTCGACGGGCCACTCACCTGGATTGACTCAGGTTTGGCAATGTATCCGGCCATGGTGCACATCATGATGCCGTTCTTGATGCTGCCTCTGGTGGCTGCTCTAAGCAACTTCGACCATCGACAGATCCTGGCCGCTCAGAGTCTTGGTGCCGGTCCTTGGCGAGTTCTGTTCACTGCGGTCCTGCCGCAGTTGCGCCAAGCGGCCGCAGCCGGCACAACCCTGGTGTTCATTCTGTCGTTCGGGTTCTTCGTTACGCCGGCATTCCTTGGAGGCCCCAAACAGCTTACTGTGGCAACACTCATCAATTACGAGTTCTCTCAATTGCGGGACGCAGGTACTGCCTCCATCCAGGGAACACTCCTGCTTGTCGCCGTAGTCTTGATGTATGTTGTCGCCGATCGCCTGTTCGGTCTTTCACGAGCAATAGATGTTGGTCGATCATGAATGAGCTTCGGGATGCCTTGATTGCGAGTCTCGGCCGACGCCGGTACCTGTTCGTTGGCTTCGGGGTGGCGTTCGCCGTGTTCCTAATACTTCCGATTATTGTAATGGTTCCTACCTCGTTCACCAGCAAGGAGTATCTCAGCTTTCCTCCAGTCGGCTTTAGCCTTCGCTGGTATCAAGAGATTTTCGCTGACTACACTTGGACATCGGCTTTGAGAACATCCATTGTTTACTCGATGGCTGGTACAGCTCTCGCGACAGTGAGTGCGACTCTGGCTGCTCTCGGCTTCAATCGACTTAGGAGAGGTCAGAGTGCGTTGAACACGCTGCTTCTGGCTCCTATTGTCGTGCCATTCATTGTCTATGCATTGGGACTTTATACGACCCTTGATCGCTTCGGTGCGGTTGGCTCCTCGTGGGGCGTCATCATTGGCCAGAGCATGTTGGCGTTCCCACTGGTGTTCATCACGGTGCTTGCTGGATTGCGAAGAGTAGACAGCGCGTATTCGAAATCTGCTGCAAGCTTGGGCGCAAGATGGCCTCGAGTGGTTTTCGGCATTGAGCTTCGTCTTTCGGCGGCCAGTGTAGCTGCCGGTGCGCTGCTCGCCGCCGCAACATGCTTCGACGAAGTCGTGATTGCCCTGTTCCTATCGAGTCCATCACGCCAGACGCTCCCTGTCACGATTTGGTACACAGCGCGACTTGACTTGACTCCGGACATCTCTGCCATGGCGACGTTCGTCGTCTTTCTCGTCATGGCGACTGCGGCGGCCGTCTTCATCGGGCGGAAGCTTGCCGCGAGGTGGGCAACCGAACCGAGAAGGGGTGTGCGTGAATGACGACTAGCGTGAGTATCCAAGGCGTTGATGTCGTTCTCGGAGGTGTCGATATCCTCAGACAGGTATCACTCGACGTGCCCTCCGGGTCGTTTCTCACGTTGTTGGGGCCCAGTGGCTCGGGGAAGACAACGACGTTGAATGTTGTCGCTGGATTCATCAGACCGACAGCCGGACACGTCCTGCTGGGGAACGATGTGGTAGATGACGTCCCTGTCCATGCACGCAACCTTGGCATGGTCTTTCAAAACTATGCACTCTTTCCCCACCTCAGCGTAGGCGAGAACATAGCCTACGGTCTGCGAACACACGGTGTGAAACGGAAGGAGATAGGACAGCGCGTGGATGCTGCGCTGGAGCTGGTGCGACTTGACGGGATGAAGAAACGCAAAGTGCAGTCACTGAGCGGCGGCCAGCAGCAGCGAGTGGCACTGGCGAGAGCCATCGTCTTTGACCCAGTCGCGTTGCTGCTCGACGAGCCGCTATCGGCTCTCGACAGACAGCTGCGCGAGGCGATGCAGGTCGAACTCAAGCGCCTTCAGAGGGAAGTGGGAGTCACGACCATAGCGGTCACTCACGATCAGACCGAAGCTCTGTCCATGAGTGACACCATCGCCATTCTGGACAAGGGCCGCGTTGTTCAGATGGGCACTCCGGAGGACCTGTACCGTCGACCCGAGAGCATCTTCGTTGCTCGCTTCCTAGGCGAAGCCAACATCTTGGAGTCAAACTCGGGAGGCCCGGCTACTCAGTTCTGCAGATTGGCAGGCAGCGGACCGGCATCGGCGGTGTGTGTTCGACCAGAGCACGTCGGTGTTCGGGAGCTTGGGGCCGAAGGTCGACTGGAACTCAAGGCCACACTGACGAGCAGAACGTACCGGGGCTCGGAGTGGCGTCTTGTCGGCCGGCTTGAGGACGGTGCAGATGTCGTGGCAATCGCGGCTTCGGCCGATCAGGACGTCGCTAGTCTGGAGACGGGCAAGTCGATTACTTTCGTCTGTCAGGACGACGCAGTGCACGTCATTCGGCGGGAGTCGGTTCGCTGACACGGTGACCAGTGCCGTTCGCTTGTCGCCAATCTCTGCCTGTCCGGCGAATCTTGACGGCCATGCAACTCAGGGTTTGTCGGCTTGAGGTGAGTTGTGTGGTGTCGATCGTTCGCAGTGGACACGGAGTGTGCGTCCATCTGCCGCCGTCGATAGTAGGGCTGCTAGGCAAGATCGCATGACGCGAGATGCTCGTTCGAGGGAGGCTGGCATGGCTTGGTCCTGCGTTCGGTCTCCGACCGCCTTGCTGAGCGTGAATGCATCGTGTGGATGGCAGCCGGTCGACTGCTGCAAACACTCAAGGTTAAGAGAATGACTGAACCCGGCGCGGCTCAGTTCAGTTCACCATGAACGAAGAGCTCCAGGCCCGGATCCGCCGCGAGGTCGCCGACCAGAACGTGAAGCACATCCAGCTGTGGTTCACCGACATCCTCGGCAGCCTCAAGATGGTGGAGATCCCCGACCGCCAGCTCCCCACCGTGCTGGAGAGCGGCGCCCCCTTCGACGGTTCCTCGATTGTGGGCTATCTGGAGATCGAGGAGTCGGACATCGTCGCGATGCCCGACTGGTCGACCTTCAAGATCCTCCCCTGGGCCCAGGCCCAGGAGAAGACGGCGTTCGTGTTCTGCGACGTCCTCGACCGCAACTACGACCCCTTCGAGGGCGACCCACGCTACGTGCTGCGCCGCCAGCTCAAGCGGGCCGCTGACATGGGCCTCTCGTTCTTCATCGGGCCCGAGCTCGAGTACTTCTACTTCAAGAACGCCGAGAGTCCCGAGCTGGTCGACGAGGGCGGCTACTTCAGCGTCCTGCCCGCCGACCTCGGCAACGACCTGCGCAAGCAGACCATCCGGACCCTCGACAGGCTCGGCATCCCGATGGAGGCGAGCCACCACGAGGTCGCTCCGTCCCAGCACGAGATCGACCCCCACTACGACGAGGCGCTCGTCATGGCCGACCGGGTCATGGTCTCGCGCCTCATCGTCAAAGAGGTGGCGGCCCACAACGGCCTGCACGCCACCTTCATGCCGAAGCCCATCCACGGCGTCAACGGCAGCGGCATGCACGTGCATCAGTCGCTGTTCAAGGGCGAGCAGAACGCGTTCTTCTCCGAGGGCGACCCCGACCACCTCAGCGACATCGCCAAGGGGTTCATCGCCGGCCAGCTCCGCCACATGCGCGAGATCTGCGCGGTCGTGAACCAGTGGGTCAACAGCTTCAAGCGCCTGGTGCCCGGCTACGAGGCTCCGGTGTACATCTCCTGGGCCCACCGCAACCGCACGGCGCTCATCCGCGTGCCGCTCTACGTGCAGGGCAAGGAGAGCAGCGTCCGGGCCGAGATGCGCAACCCCGACGCCGCCTGCAACCCGTACCTCGCTTTCGCCGTCATGCTGGCGGCCGGGCTTGAGGGCATCGAGCAACGCTACGACCTGCCGCCGTCGGTAGAGCCGAACATCTACAAGATGAACGCCCAGCAGCGTGAGGCCATCGGTCTGCAGGCGCTTCCCAACAACCTCTACGAGGCGGTGCAGGAGACGAAGCAGAGCGAGCTCGTGCAGCGGACGCTCGGCGACCACGTCTTCAAGCGCTTCATCACCAACAAGCTCAACGAGTGGTACGAGTACCGGGAACAGGTCACCTCCTACGAGGTGCAGCGCTACCTGCCGGTGCTCTGACTGTGCGGTCTCACTTCAACTAGTTGGAGAGTCTGCTTGCCGTGTTGCGTTCTCACGGCTTCCGGGATTGGATGCCCGCATCCGAAGTCGCGAGAGTTGAAGTCTCACAATGTGATTGACGACGGCCTGTCGGTGGTCGTGCGGTGCAGAGTTGCGCAGATCCTGTTCGTTGCGGTCAGCCTTCAAGCTCTCAGACTACAGCCGTATCGCACCTGGGACATCGAACAGCTCTCCATTCAGTATCCCCGGCGCGGCTTGCAGTGCCGATTCGACGCAGAAGCTTCTCTGTGATGAACCGAGCAGTGTCTCATGCGGGCCATTGCGCAGGAAACAGAGGTCGCCTGGCCACAACCGCGGTCCTGAACTTCGGTCCTTGATTGTCAACCGGTGCTCCGGACGCAGTCTCACACAAAGACCTCCCCCGACGTGTACGAGAGACGTCGCTTGTGTTGTGCGGCGACGCGTTACTGTTGACCATGATACCCAAGTCTGCTAAAAATAAACTACGGAGTAGCTATAGCGAGGTAGAAATTGGCGGTGAACGACAAGCAACTCAAGAGCGTCGTGGCAATCGCCCTTGCGCCACGCCGCCGCATCACAGGCAGAGGCGCACTCTGGTCCGCAAACAGGGTAGCTCGATGAGTAGGATGAGCCAGACTGGAGGACGCCGAAACGACCAGATTCGTCGCGGCAGCGCCGGCGCAAATACCTCCAGTCTTCACGAGCAAGCGTGCAAGGGTGTCAGTCACGCGGTCTGGTCTGGGTGGTCACGGGGGAGCCTGGTAGTCTTTCGTGAGAAGGCGTGTTTGCTGGGGTGCCCACGGTACTCCAACGGCAGAGTTCGCTGGGAGGGTGCGCCCGCTGACCACTTCCCTGTTCAATTGAACAGGGACCGTGCCCGTCTACGCCTGCCTCAACAACTCGGATAGACGTGAGTGCCCCCTCCACCATCGTCGTCGCCCTGGGCGGCAACGCCATCCTCCAGCCCGGTCAGCTGGGCACCTTCGAGGAACAGCTGCTCAACGTCAACGAGGCGACCAGACGGATCGCCCGCCTGGCGGCCGCCGGTCATGAGGTCGTCGTCGTGCACGGCAACGGCCCCCAGGTCGGCAACATCCTCATCCAGCAGGCGGCCGCCGAGGCCTCGGTCGCCCCGATGCCGATGGACGTCGCCGGAGCGATGAGCCAGGGGCAGATCGGCTTCCTGCTGACCCAGTGCCTCGAGAACCACCTCCGCCGCCTGCGTCACGAGGTCCCGGTCGCCTGCCTCGTGACCGAGATGATCGTCGACCCCGACGACCCGGGCTTCGAGAACCCGACCAAGCCGGTGGGCCCGTTCTACGACCAGCACCGGGCGAAGCAGCTGATGCTCGAGGCAGGCTATGCGATGCGCGAGGACGCCGGCCGCGGCTGGCGGCGGGTGGTGCCCTCACCGCAGCCGGTCGCCATCGTCCAGCTGCCCTCGATCGAGAGGCTGGTCGAAGCCGGCACCCTGGTCGTCTGCGTCGGTGGCGGCGGCATCCCCACCCTGCGGGCCAGGGACGGCTCGCTCTCGGGCACGGCAGCGGTCATCGACAAGGACCTCGCCGCCGCCCGGCTGGCCCTCGACCTGGACGCCGATGTGCTGCTCATCCTCACCGACGTTGCCAACGCCTTCATCGACTACCGGGGGCCCGACGAGCGCGCCCTCGGAGAGGTCTCCGTCGAGGAGATGGAGGCCTACGTCGAGCAGGGGCACTTCAAGGCCGGCAGCATGGGCCCCAAGGTCGAGGCCGCCCTGCGGGTGGCCCACGAGGGCAAGACTGGCATCATCGCCTCGCTGACCGAGGCGCTCGAGGCGGCCGAGGGCCGGGCCGGGACGAGGATCGTGGGGACGGACAGTGCAAGTGCAGAACGCGTCTCGCGGCAGACTTTCCACGTGCGGCAGATGACCAGCGATTCGTGAACGCGAAGCGGATGTGGGATTCCGCCGGGCTCCGCACCGGCTTCCGCGAAGTCGAAGTCAGGTTGGGGAGGTACTTCCCGCCTATCAGCCCGGTCGGAAGGATTGGACACCATCTCAACTCAGTCTCTTGAAACGGCGTTGATGGGTGAAGCTGGGCTAGCCATTGGCGGCACCCGCTGTGGCAAGTCGACGTCGGCACATGGCCTCGACCGGGTCTGCTCGCTTATGCAGAGCTTCTCCGATGTGACCACGCTTGCCACGGCGATTCTTGATGCCGGCGGAGCCATCCTCGCCTGGACACGCTGGCAGCCGATTTGCATCGAGTTCCACCTGCAGCTGCCCGAGCTGGCCGAGCACTGCATCGTGCGCAATCCGGCGATCGTCGCCAAGACTGTCAAAGAGGGTAGTGACGGGACCTACATCTGCTCCTGTGGCTTGCTCCACGCCGTCGCCCCTCTCATCGTCGATGGGGAGCAGACGGCCACCTTCTGTGTCGGTCAGTTCCTGCCTGGGAAGCCCGACCTGGTCCGCTACCGCTCCCAGGCCGCCCGCTGGGGCTTCGAGGAAGGACGGTACCTGGCGGCACTCGCCCAGGTACCGGTCCTCTCATCCGAGAGACTGCAAGCGGCAGTCGGCTTCCTGAGACAGACCGCCGACCTGGTAGCAGAGCTGAGCCTCGAGGCCAGCAGAGCCGAGGTCCAGGCGGCCGAGCGTCTCAAGATCGAAGAGCGGCTGCGCCGCACCATGGGCCGCCTGAACAAGTCGGTCGATGCCGCCGTCGGAGCCCTGGCACGCACCGTCGAGCTGCGTGACCCCTACACCGCCGGCCACCAGGAGCGCGTCTCGCGGTTGGCGGTCGAGATTGGTCGATGCCTCGAGCTGCCGGCCAAGAGCATCACCTCGCTCCGTATCGCCGGCCTGGTCCACGACCTCGGCAAGATGGCTGTCCCGGCCGAGATCCTGGCCAAGCCGTCGGCCTTGAGCGAAGCCGAGCGTATGCTCCTCCAATGTCACGCCGAGACCGCTTATGAGGTCCTACGAGAGATGCGTTTCCCTGGTCCGGTGGCCCACATCATCCGCGACCACCACGAGCGTCTCGACGGCTCCGGCTATCCGCGTGGTTTACATCAGGACCGGATCAGGCTCGAGTCGAAGATCCTCGCCGTGGCCGATGTGGTCGAGGCGATGAGTGCCCACCGACCCTACCGACCGGCGCTCGGCATCGAGGCCAGCCTAGAGGAGATCGAGAGCCGCCGCGGCGAGCTCTACGACGCCGCCGTCGTCGAGGCCTGCCTGTGGCTGTTTCGCGAGGAGGGGTACGAGCTCGCTTCGCAGGAGTAGGCAGCCGCGCGGCGCTTAGTTGACGTCAACGAGTGAAGGGGTTGGAGCACAAAGCGTGAGATTCTACGAAGATAGTGACAGGCCTGCCCGCTGGTTTCACCAGGCCTGCTTCGAGGCGGTGGTGCGAAGCCGCCGCAGCGTCCGGCGGTTCCGCAAAGACAGGGTCCCTCGTGCTGACGTGCAGCAGATGGTAGCCCTTGCCACCAGCGCCTGCAGCCCTCGCAACGCCCAGATGTGGCGCTTTGTGGCGATTGACGACCCGGCGCGTTTGGCCTCGATGCGGACCGCCGTTGATCGGTGCTTTTCCGAGCTTGCCGAGTGGCCATGCCTCGTCAATCAGCAGCAGAGGCTGCGCGCAGCACGGGGCCATGCGCTGTTTTTCGCCAGTGCGCCGCTTTGCATCGCCGTCTGTGCGCTTCCCTTCGCCTCCGAGATGGACGAGCTCCTTGAGCTGGCCGACCTCGAGCGAGACGAGTGCGACCGGCTGCGCCAGCGACCGGACCTTCAGGCTGTCGGGGCGGCGATTCAACTGCTGACGCTCTCTGCGCACTCGATGGGGTACGGGGCCTGCTGGATGTCGGCTCCGATCGTGGCGGCCAGGTGCCTCGAGAGTATTCTCGGAATCGAGCCTCCGGCCCAACTGGTCGCACTGGTGCCGATCGGCAGGCCGTCTGGCGAGCCGCGGAGGGCGAAGCGCCTGCCGACCGATGTTGTGCTGCGGTTCGTCTAGCGGTGCTCGATCTCGCCAACGGCGGTCTCCGTTTCGGAATGGTTGCCTGTCTCGGGCGGCGCTACTGCTCCTGCCGTCGGTTCAGCCGCCTTCCCCGGTGCCAGAAGACCGCGGCCACTCGGTTCCTCAACCCAATGATGCATGGTGGTGACCAAGATATCGTTCGCCCTTGCCACGATTGCTGGCGAGTGTGTACCCGTACTCAGTCGGACCCCTGGTAGGCTTCGACCACCTGCCAGACTGACTCAACAGCAGGACCTGGGATGCTGCTTCGAGTGAAGCGAATTCGAGACTACGGCGTCTTTGCCTCGTTCGACTGGGCCGACGAACTCACAGACTTCTCGCGCCGAAACCTCATCTACGGATGGAACTACTCAGGCAAGACAACGCTCTCGAGGATTATCCGGTCAATTGGGCTCGGCACCTCTCACCCCGACTTCGCAGACGGGCAGTTCGTTGTTGAGATGAGCGACGGAGTCCGGATTACCTCGCCAGGCGAGCCGGCTCCATTCCCCATCCAAGTGTTCAACTCGGACTATGTCGATGAGAACCTGCACTGGGAAGAAGGCGTCGATCCCATTCTTGTGCTCGGCAAGACGAGCAGAGCTCTCGAAGAACGGCGGCAGCGGCTTCGCGCTCTGGTGGATCGGCTGGACCGTAGAAAGGACTCCCTTGAGAACACCAAGGCTAGCATCTCGGAGGGGATCAACAGCGCCGCCACCCGAGCCGCTGCGGAGGTACGACGGACTCTCGGCGAGACACCGTTCAACCGTAGTCCGCACTTGGAGGGGGTTGTGGCTATGGTCGGTGAAGAACCGACCAAGTACCTGCTGACCGATGCGGAATATCATCAACAGTTCTCAATCTACAGAGCAGAACAGCGGGAGACCATCAAGTCAATCCCAGATGTCAAGGAGCGAGTCGATCAGGAAGCCGTAGATGCTCTCCTGCTGAGTACCGCCCAGCAAGAAGTGATTGAGAGACTCAAGGCTGATTGCAGGCTTGAGGAATGGGTGGAGGAGGGCCTGTCGCTGCACGAGGACGGCGATACCTGCAAGTTCTGCGGAGGTGCCCTTCCGCGGGGCCTGCTTGACCGCCTATCGCTGCATTTCTCAGACGCGGTGAGGACGCTGAGGGATGAGATCGGAGTGGCTCGGGATGACCTGCAGAACTGCCGAGTCAGCCCCGGGTTGTTTGACGCAGCCAAGCTCTATGAAGACCTTCGCACGGAGTATCTGAAGCTGAGCGCCCACCTCTGTCGGGCCGCAGACCGAATCAACACCTGGATTGCGAGCGCACTCAGCGAGCTTGAGGACAAGAAGTCTCGGGTGGACGAGAGCTATGGCCTCCGGACTGGCCTCAATCACAGGGCCTACACTTTGATTGACGCCTGCACTGTCGGCATCAACAACCTGGTCGAGACGCACAACGCTCGTGTCGCCGATTCCGCGGGCGCCAAGCGGGACGCCAAGCTGTGCCTCATTCGGCACAACGCTGCAGCGTATGTAACGGACACAGACCTGGGCGGACGCCGCCGCCACCTGGAGAGTCTCGATGAGAGGTTGGAGACCGACAGCCGTCGTCGTGGGCAGCTGGCAGATGCACTGGGGCAGGTTGAGGAGCAGATCTCTGAGGAGATCCGGGGAGCCGATCGCATCAACGACTACCTGCGGTTCTTCTTCGGCGGCAAAGAAGAGATCCAGATTGGGGTCCGGCCGGACAACAAGTACACGCTGAGACGCTCGGGACGGAACGCGACGAACCTCAGCGAGGGTGAACGGACGGCGATTTCGTTCTCCTACTTCCTGGCCCAACTCAGCGGTGCTGACGCGAGGCTTGAGGACAGCGTAGTGTATGTCGATGATCCGGTTTCGAGCTTGGATTCGAACCACATCTACAACACCTACGCCGTGATCAGGGATGTGCTTGCCAAGGCTCGACAGCTGTTTGTCTCGACCCATGACTACGCTTTCTTCAAGCTGCTGAGGGGTGACGGCGCCTTCAAGGAATTCCCGGAGGCGGGGACGCGACGCGCCTCGCTCTACTACATTCGACGAGGACCTTCAGGCGCCAGACTGGAACGACTCCCCGAGGTTCTCAGGCGCTACAACTCCGAGTACCACCACTTGTTCTCGTTGATGTATGGATTCCACTGCGACCCTGAGTGTGATTCTGGACTGCTACTCCTGCTGCCCAACATCGTTCGCCGCGTTCTGGAAACCTACACGAGCTTCCGGGTCCCCAAGACCTCCATGACGCTCGATCAGCGTCTTGAGCGGCTGTGTGCCGATGAGATGGTGGCCCACAGGATCTACAAGTTCGTCAATCAGCAGTCGCATAGCGATTCGCTGAGTGGGGCAGACGAGTTCCCTCATGTCGAGGAGTGCTCCGAAGTCATCGACTTGGTGATCGAGATGATGAAGATGGACAGCACTCACTGCAACGGCATGATTGACCTCTGCGAACTCCACCCTCTCGACTCCTAGGCGCACGTCCGGTCGACTTCCTCGCAGGAGGCGCATCTCTGCCCCCGAGTGTGGTCCGGCGCTTCATGTCACGGAGACTCCGCGCCGGCGACTGACTGGCCTCGGCGAACGCACTATTCGGCGTCCGACTCCTTCCCTGTCTGCTGGTGTCGCGGCGCCAGCCGCCGCGCCGGTGCCAGGAAGCCACGGGCCCGAGCCCCCTTGACCCAGCGATGGACTGTGGTGACCGGCACGCGGTTCACCTCGGCGATGATGACCGCCGGTCGCGGACCGTTGCTGGCCAGCGCCTGGTAGGCCTCGGCGACCTGCCGATAGAAGGCATCCGGCTTTCTCCGTGTGGCCGGGATATCGAGCCGTGCCTCGGGCGGTGCCCAGATGCTCGGGTCGAGCTTGGCCGGCGCCCTGGAGGCGAGGCGGTTGCGCAGCGCGATGAGCTCGGCCTCCGGCATCGCCTGCTCTTCGTCCATCTTGGCGCGCAGCTGCTCGGCGATCTCCGGCCGGTTGACGGCCGCCTCGATCTTGGGCAGCGGCACCGCCCGTAGGGCCGAGACGTTGACGCAGTCCTTGTCGGAGACCCACACATCGACCGCCTCGAGGCGACCATCGCCGCGCTCGGCGAAGCGGATGCGCACCTCGATCGCAGAGTCCGGCATCGGGTAGTAGACCCAGCCGCCGGAGTAGACCCACAACGAGAATGACACGGCCTCCTCCTCGGACCGACGGAGGGCGAGAGGCCAGAGACCGCGGTCCGCCTCACCCTGCATCTCAGATGCTTCCTGAGAAGACGCTATCACGTCCGAAGTCTGGGCGTCACATAGTTGGCAATGGGACGGGTTCCATGAGACAATGTGCCGTATGTCTGAGCGTCAGGAAATAACTTCCGTGCCTCCATGGGCCGCTCTGAGAAGGCCGGTGGCGGGACGGAAGGGCAGCGAGCAAGGAGCCCTGCGATGGATGATGAGCAACGCCACGAGATCTGGCCGATCGAGCGGCTGCGACCCTATGAGCACAACCCTCGCATCGTGCCCCCGGCGGCGGTCACCAAACTCGCCGCCAGCATCAGGGAGTTCGGCTTCAAGGGACCGATCATCGTCGATCGCGACGGGGTGGTGATCGCCGGCCATACCCGTCTGCTGGCCGCCAAGCAGGTCGGTCTTGGGCGGCTGCCGGTGATCGTCGCCGACGATCTTACCTCCGAGCAGGCCAAGGCTTTCCGCCTGGCCGACAACCGTCTCGCCCAGGAGACCTCCTGGGATGACGATCTCCTCGCCGATGAGCTTGCCGGGCTGCTCGAGCTTAACGTCGATCTTGGCCCGCTCGGGTTCGATGAGAGTGAGCTTGCCAAGCTGCTCGAGGAGCCGAGCGGCGGGCTGACCGACCCCGACGAGGTCCCGGCGGCAGCGACGCCGCGCGCCCAACGTGGTGAGCTCTACCGTTGCGGTGCCCACCGTCTGCTCTGCGGCGATGCCACCGATCGAGACGATGTCGAGCGGCTGATGGACGGACGTCGGGCGGCGCTGATGGCCACCGATCCGCCCTACCTCTGCAACTACGACGGCGGCAACCACCCCCAGAGCTGGGATCGACACCGACACCGGATCGCCCCCGCGGAGAAGACCAAGCACTGGGATGCCTACCGCGACCAGGAAGCGGCCGTCGAGTTCTACCGCGCCTTCCTGCACACCGCCTGCGAGGGCGCCGTAGCCGAGGCGGCGCCGATCTATCAGTCGTTCGCCGTCATGCGCAGCGAGATCGTCTGGGCCGCCTGGCGGGCGGTGGGGCTCCATCCCCACCAGGTGCTCATCTGGGCCAAGAGTCGGGCGGTGCTCACCCGCGCCGACTACCTCTGGGACTATGAGCCGATCCTCTACGGCTGGCGGAGCGGCCAGCGCCCCCTCTCGGCTCGTCGCCCGCCGGCCGACGCCCACGCCGTCTGGCAGATCGACAGCACGATCGAGGACGGCGCCGCCGGCATCCATCCCACCCAGAAGCCGGTCGAGCTCGTCCGCCGCCCGATCCTCTACCACACCAGGCCGAGTGAACTCATCTACGAGCCCTTCGCCGGCTCGGGCACGGCTCTGATCGCCGCCGAGATGACCGGCCGGGCCTGCGCTGCCATCGAGCTCTCGCCGGCCTTCGTCGATGTGGCAGTCGCACGCTGGGAGGCGTTCACCGGCAAGCGGGCGGTCTGCGAATGAGCGGGCGGGCCACCAAGGCCGAGCTGGCCCGTCGTCTCGAGGAGCTGGCGCCGCTGGTCGCCCACTGCCTGCGCCCGCGCGAGATCCGGCGCATCATCGATCAGAAGACCGACTGGGGCCCGACGATCTCCGAGCGCACCCTGCGCCGCTACGTCCAACGGGTCTGGGAGCAGCTCGGTGAAGGGGCCGAGTTCGACTACCGGCGCGAGGTCGGGGCGCTCAAGAGCCGTCTTGAGCGTGAGATCGCCCGCAGCTTCCTCAAGGGCGACGGGGCCGGGGTGCTGGCCGCCAACAAACAGCTGCTGAGCCTGCTCGACCTCTCGGCGGCCGCGCAGCGCGACGAGGAGCACGACGATGAGCGAGAGATTGCCCGCCAGGCCCGGGAACAGATCGCTGGCTACCTGGCTCGCTTCGCAGAGCCCGGCCCACCAGAGCGAGATCCTCAGCCGCCTGAGTGAGCGGCAGCTCCTCGCCCTTACCCGCGACTGGCGCTTCTGGGCGCGGCCCAAGCAGCTGCCCCCGCCGGGTAGATGGCTCGTCTGGCTGCTGCTGGCCGGACGTGGCTTTGGCAAGACCAGGAGCGGGGCAGAGTACGTCAAGGAGCATCTCCTCGATCATCCCGGGAGCCGGGCCGCCCTGGTGGCGGCCCGGTTTGCCGATGGCCGCGACACGATGGTCGAGGGTGAGAGCGGCCTGTTGGGCATCCTGCCGGCCGCGGCGCTGCGCGGCGGCTGCGCGGAGCGTGCCTGGAACCGCTCGAGCGGCGAGCTCTATCTGGCCAACGGCAGCTCGGCCCGCATCTACTCATCGGAGAAGCCGGCCCAGCTGCGCGGCCCGGCCCACAGCATCGGCTGGGCCGATGAGGCGGCCAAGTTCGCCGATGCCCACCTCGGTATCCGCCAGGACACGACCTTCGCCAACCTCCTGCTCGGTTTGCGGCTCGGCAGCGATCCGCGCTGTGTGGTGACCACCACGCCCAAGCCGCTGGCCCTGATCCGCGAGCTAATCGCCGATCCGCGTACGGTGGTGGTCCGCGGCTCAAGCCATGAGAACCTGCCCAACCTGGCGGCCGGCTTTGCCGAGCAGATCATGGCCACCTACGAGGGTACCCGCCTCGGCCGACAGGAGCTCTACGCCGAGCTGCTCGAGGATGTGCCGGGGGCGCTCTGGGAGAGGGCCATGCTGGAGCGGGGCCGAGTTGCCACGGCACCGGGGCTGGTGCGGGTGGTGGTGGCCGTCGATCCGGCGATGAGCAGCGGCGAGGAGGCCGCTGAGACCGGCATCATCGTCGCCGGCTTGGGAGACGACGACCACGGCTATACCCTGGCCGACTACTCGCTGCGCGGCTCACCGGCATGCTGGGCAGCGGCGGCCGTCAAGGCCTACCGTGCCCACCGGGCCGATCGCATCATCGCCGAGGTCAACAACGGCGGTGAGATGGTCGCCTTCACGCTGCGCAGCATCGATGCGACCGTCCCCTGCAAGGCGGTCCACGCCTCCCGCGGCAAGCAGACCCGGGCTGAGCCGATCGCCGCCTTCTATGAGCGCGGGCTGATCCACCACGTCGGTGATCCGCAGCGCTTCGAGGCGCTCGAGGATCAGCTCTGCACCTGGGCTCCGAACGAGAGCTTGCCCTCGCCCGATCGCCTCGATGCCCTGGTCTGGGCCTACGCCGAGCTGATGGCCAAGCCGCGGCCGAAGCGCTACCGGGTCGTGGTCGATCCGCCGGCGCGGCCGATCAGCCCCGTCTGAGCAGAGCTTGCCGCGACTGGCGGCCGGCAGGAGGATGGCACCATGGCCGCCGCCATCCTGCTCATCGACATGGACGCCTTCTATGCCTCGGTCGAACAGGCCCGCCGTCCGGAGCTTCGCGGCCGTCCGGTGGTGGTCGGCGGCCGAGCCTCCCAGCGCGGGGTGGTCAGTACCTGCTCCTATGAGGCTCGCGCCTTCGGGGTGCGCACCGCGATGCCCACCGCCCAGGCGCTGCGCCTCTGCCCCCAAGCCGTCTATCTGCCGGTCGATATGCCCGCCTATCTGGCCATCCACGACGCCCTGCTTGAGATTTTCGGCCGCTTCACCGACCTGGTCGAGCCGGTCTCGATCGATGAGGCCTTCCTCGATGTGAGCGGCAGCCGGCGCCTCTTCGGCACCCCGCAGCAGATCGCGCACCGGCTGCAAGAGCTCATCGGCGACGAGCAACGTCTGAGCTGCTCGATCGGCATCGGCCCGACCAAGCTGCTGGCCAAGCTGGCCGCCGGTCTTGAGAAGCCCGGTGGCATCACTACCCTCAGCGAGAAGGACATCGGCGGCCGTCTGCGCGAGCTGGCGGTCGGCACCCTTCCGGGCATCGGGCCGGTCAGCGAGCAGCGTCTCTGCTCGCTGGGGATCACCACCATCGGTGAGCTCCAGGACGCCACACCGGCCTTCCTTGCGGCGACGCTGGGGGCCGGGGCGGAGGGCCTTGTCGAGCTTGCCTTCGGAGGCCCGCCATCGCCGGTGCGAGCCGGGCATGCGCCCCCCAAGTCGTTCGGCCACGAGGTGACTTTCGCCGAGGATGTGGACGAACCGACGCTGCTGCGTGCCGCCCTGCTGGAGATGGCCGACCGGGTGATGGGAGAGCTGCGCAGGGAGGGCTACCAGGCCCGCACCGTGGCCTTGAAGCTGCGCTATGGGAGCTTCCAGACGATCACCCGACAGGCCACCCTGCCGCACCCGACGCAGGGCAGGGCCCCGGTCTATGAGGCCGCCGTGGGACTGCTTGACGGCCTTGCCCTGCAAGGGCGCCCGTTACGTCTGCTGGGAATCAGCGTCACCAACCTCACAGCAGGAGCCGGCCAGCTCACCCTCGAGGAGCCGTGGTGCGAGGCCGCCCTCGATGAGGCGGTCGACCGGGTGCGAGCCAAGTACGGCGGCCGTTCGCTGCGTCTGGCGGGGACCGACCTAGCGCCCCACCGGCGGCGCCATGACGAGGGCGAGAAGGAACCCGGCACGAAGCCCTCCTGAGCGAGGGCAGAGCAGCTCCTGTTAGAACACCGGCAGAACCGAGCTGGCGGCCGGTTGGCAAGAGGAGCCATCGCGGGCCCAAGGCACTCCTGTCCTGGCATCTTCCTCTCGATCACCTCCTTGGCGAGGGCAGGAATCGGCGATCAGGATGCCGACATGGCGCCGACATCGTGCCGACCTTCTCGGCGTCTATGGTGCCCCGAACGGTCGAAAACCCCCAGTTTGTGACCGCAATCCGGGGCCTCGGGGTCGACGGTGAGGGAGAAAGGGCTGCACAGAGGCGCAGGCGGTGGCCATCAGAGGAGCGCATTTCCGGACATATAGGGACATATACCGATCATCTGCTGGGCCCGTCACCACTGCAAAACCTCCATCGGCGGTTCGACTCCGCCCGCCGCCTCCACGCTTCTTTACTGCACACGGCCGCTTTCTGCGCTGCGCTCGGCAAGACCTCCAGCTCGGATGCCGACATCCTCGCCGACGGCGATGTCGGCACGTGAGGTTCACGGGCGATCGTGCGCTCTGGTTCGTGAGTCGAGATGGCTGGGGCGGCTACTTCGCCGCGAAGACCAGCTCGGCGATCCTGGTCGCCGCCTCTTCCTGCATCGCGGGGATGGCGTGCGAGTAGGTATCGAGGGTGATGGCGATCGTCGCATGACCGAGTCGCTCGGAGACGACCTTGGGGTGGATGCCGGCCCGCAGCGCCAAGGTGGCATGGGTGTGGCGCAGGTCATGGAGGCGGATTGAGGGCAGCTTGGCAGCCTTGACGGCGGTCTTGAAGAAGCGAGTGACCACCTCTGGATGCCAGGCCTGGCCGTCGGGTTTGGTGAAGACCAGCCCGGTGTCGGTCCACTCCTTGCAGCTAGCCTGTTCCTCGAGCTGTCGGGCCGCCCGCACCTTGAGCACCTCGACGGTCTCGGGGTCGAGGGCAACGGAGCGACGCCCTCTGGCCGTCTTCGGCTCGGAGACGACGACCGTGGCGCCGTTCGGGATTAGCGCCCTGCGGACCGACAGCCTGCCGGCTTCGAGGTCGACATCCTCCCATCTGAGGCCCAGTGCTTCCCCTCGTCGCATGCCGGTCATCGCCAGGGTGTGCCAGAGGGCGGAGAGCGGATCGTCTCGCGTTGACTTCAGGAACGCCTTGAGCTGCTCGGCGTCCCAGGTCTTGAGCTCCTTGGTCCCATCGCCGTTGATGCGTGGCGGATCGGCGAATTCGATTGGGTTGCGAGTGATGCGCTCCCATCGCACGGCGTCCTTGAGCGCTCGATGCAGGCAGGCATGGACGTGGCGGATGGTCAGGGCTGAGAGACCATGTTTGCCGTCCTTCTTGCCGCAGAGCGCCAGCTTGGCGTAGAGGGCGTTGATCTGTGAGCCGGACAGCTTCTGCAGCTGCACGCAGCCGAGGTGGGGCACGATGTGGCACTCGACGTGCTGGACGTAGGAGCGGTAGGTCGAGGGACGGATCGTGGCCTCGATCGCCGGCAGCCACTCCTTCGTCAGGAACTCACGGACGGTGAGCTTGGAGGGGGCGACGTAGCTCTGCTCTTCGACAGAGACCAGGAGCTTGCTCAAGGCCGCCTGGGCCTCCTTGCGGGTGGCAAAGCCGGCCTTGGTCGCCCGGCGACGTTCCTCGGTCTCAATCAGCTTCCCCCCGCACTTCGGACAAACACTCCTCGGACCGCGCTCGATCCAGAACCGTCTTCCGCACTCCGAGCATCGCTCGGCGGTAGCCATGCCGATGTCGGCGATGTACTCCCAGGAGGTCTTGGAGCGTTGGCGGATGTGGCCTCGCATCGCGGCGTCCCTCGTCCGTCTTGTAGTGGCAGCATTAGCTTCGCTCTGGGGTGAACCTCCAGCAAGGCGGGGTTGTGAGAGAAGCACGGGAGAGGGGCGAGGGGCGCACCATTCTGGTGTGTCCTGGCGTCGGCTGCGGACTCCGTGTCGTCGGAGTGTGATATGAAGCAGACGATGAGCGAGGCAAGGTCACCTGCGTGGAGGCATCCGAAGGCTACGGACAGACCGAGCTGATGTCGTCGGAGGGGGGAGATTCGGCGAACGAGCCGAAGCCGAGTCCCCCAGCTTGCGCGCGTCATGTCGGGAGGACTCATCCGCCGCTCTTTGGGGATGGTCGAAGGCAAGCTGTGCGTGTCGGATCCCAAGACCAAGCGCGGCAACCGCACCATCGCCCTCGACCCGACCACGCTCAATGCTTGAAGGCCCGCGCCGCCCGGCAGGCCGATGAGCGTCAGCAGTGGGACGATGCCTGGGTCGATAGCGGCTACGTCTTTCTCCGCGAGGACGGCAGCGAGCTCTACCCTCAGCGATCAGCAAGGCGTTCCGCGACCACGCCAAGGCGGCGGCGCTGCCGAGGATCCCGCTCCACGGCCTGCGCCATTCCTACGCCACCCTGGCGATCAGCTCGGGGGAGAACCCGCGCATCGTCTCGGCGAGGCTCGGGCACTCGACGGTGGCCTTGACGCTCGACATCTACAGCCACGTCCTTCCCCAGGCCGACGCCGAGGCGGCCAACCAGATCGCGGCGGTGCTGGAGGGAGAGTGAGTGAGACTGCTGGCTCGCTGGAGATGGGCGCCGTCAGGGAGGCGGCTTGCCTCGAAGCGCCCGACGCGATCTGGCTCCCTTCTCAAGGGTGCCGGCCATGAGGAAGCCGGCCAGAAGCAACGCCGAGGCGACCATCTCTCCTGCGTAGAGTCCCGTCGTGTCACCGAGCCGGGCGCGCGATCCGACAAAGGCGATCAGCAACGCGCCGGCGGCGATGAGGACGTTCGCCCACATGCGGTAGGCGTACTCCCGTTTGCGGGCGAAGCGCCACACCGAGAGCAGCGCGCCGCCGATCAAGAGGACCGACCCGGTGATGTTGAAGGGCAGGCTCATCACCCTTGGGAACGTCATGCTTGGCCCAAGCGCCTGGCCGCCGACACTGATGCCGGGCACGAGCTTGCTCTCCACCAGGGGGTGGGTGAACACGCCGACGAAGAACACGACCAGACACACCAATAGGAACGCCAGGTAGAGGTGGCCCCACAGCCGTCGTCGGACGAGGAGGTAGAGGCTGCCCAAGCCGAGGAAGCCGACGAGCGAGGCTGCGAGGACGATGTAGATGCGGTAGACGGTCGGATCCCACTCGCCGCTCCACTCCGACCAGGCCTCGAAGCTCGCAGCGACCGCATACATCAACAGACCGACCGACCACGCCAACTGGTGTGCCCGGCGGCGCTTGAGCCACTGCGCGAAGACGAGGCCGAAGAAAACGAAACCAAGCACCGCCGTGGCCAGCGGCCACGCCCAGTGCGACCAGAACGCCGAGTCCATGGCTGCATCCTAACAGGAGGAAGGTGATAGACAGGCTGCAGGGGCCATTGGAGCAGGCGAGCGAGCAGAAAGGTGGCGGTCGCGAGGCGGCCCCATGTAGTTCTGCAGGCGCGACTCCACGACTAGGTCGTCGATGACCTCCTCCCCGAACTCGGCCATCTTCTCGGAGAGGCAGGCCCGGATGACATTGTGGAAGTACACCAGCTCGTTCAGGTTGTGCGCCGCTGTCCAGTCGTGCAGGGCTTCTGGTGCGTCCAGCGGAATCTGTTCGCGATCGGTGGTCACGCGGGAAGGCTACTCATTCGGCGACCCCGATGCTGTCGGGAGTCCTCGCCGCGGTCGGTGAGCTTGAGAAGGGTCACCATCTGTCTCCGCGCCGGCGGCCCCCAGGCCCCGGGACGGCATTGCCTCGGGGCCGGCAGACCGTCGGTGCCTCCCGAGGAGCCGCTGGACGTTGACCGGTTCTTGCGCGCTGACATGACACGAGAACCTCCAGTGGAGAGCTTGCTTCAGTAGTCGCTGATGGAGATGCGACGAATTCTGGCCCTGTGTGGGAGAAGCGGCGGGTGATCGTCAAACCGAGAATCATGATTGACGGGGGCAATGCCGCTCAGTTGAGTTGCGGCTCTGCTGACTCCCAAAGGCGGACTCCAGGGAGTTGAGTCTTCAGGATGCTGTGGCGGCTCGGGGCCTGCCGGCTGGCCACTGAAACACCATGCGGCCGGGCCGGGGCAGGCAAGTCCCCGACCCGGCCGCAGTCGGGTGATGGCTGGCGGCAGCACGAGATGCTCGCGCACCGGCCCCCCGTCCAGCGCGTCGTCATCTTGCCTGGCGTCGGTTGAGGAGTCGCTGCGCCTTGGCTGGTCCTGGCATGTCAGCACGAAACTAGAATCTCTGAGCCTGGAGCTGCATTGGGCTCGACCGCCCGACCGGTGAACTGCCACGCGCCAAGTGCGTCCAACAACAGCAGGCGTCCGCGGTCGACAGGTGGTGGCCTCGTCCAGCCGGAAGCGTACGGAATGTAGCGGCACGTGCGGAAGGCAGTCTTCGAGGGCACCGAGGGGCGTGTTGCAGACGTCGTCGTCGAGAGTCCGGTCATGAACGGTCATCAACACTAGCGATGAGATCGAAAGGGCGGAACGGCCCTTCATGGAGTGGGGGTCGCTTCTGTGGCGACCGCGACTTCCAGCACAATTCGGGTGCTGCCGGGTCGAGTGCACAGAAGTACACGCTCACATAGTTGGAGCATGATTGTGAACCCCATGCCAAGGCTGGCCGCTGTCGAAAACCCGGGCACCAAAGTGGCCTTCGGCAGCGTTCTGAAGTCGATACCCGGACCGTTGTCCGCGACAAGGACCTGGATGCAGCCATTCTTCGAAAACACCTGATACGTGCCGCCGTGGGCGTGTTTGAGGGCGTTCTCCAAGGCTTCGCAGGTCGTGCTGAGTAGAGCGTTGCAGGGCCTTTCGCCGGTGTGCTGACGTTCGGCGACAGCAGCGAGACAGCGACGAGCCTTAGCCAAGTCTTCCGGTGCACTGACCGATTCAGTATCGCCAAGCGGAGCACCGAGCTCATCCTTCAGAGCCTTCTCGGGGAGCAGTATGAGCTTTCCGCCGGTCACGGCGTCAAGAACGTCGACGTACGCCCTGCGGATATCCTCCTCTTGGCGGCGAAGCGCCTGCTCTGCCTCGCGGACCTCGGTGATGTCGGTAGCTGCCAGCGCCCACAGGCCGCCTCCTACCGTGTAGACCGAAACCAACTCATGTGCCCCAGCACCCCTCAGATGCAACTCGCGATGGACCGATTGTCCTGACCGCACGGCGTCGACCACTAGATCGTAGTAGGCTCTCATGCGCTCATCGGTTGGCGTGCGCTCGCTCAGGCGCTGTCCAATCGGCCGCTCGCACGTGGCTTGCATGCGTATCCGTTGGGCAGGATTGAGGTCGACGACTTCGAGGGTGGACACACGGCTCACGCCATCGAGTTCGGGTCGAAACACGACAATGCCCTCGGTGGCGTTGACGAAGAGTTGCCGGTACCGTCTCTCGCTCTCGACAAGCCGCTCGTGCTCCCATTCCCGAAGCATCGCGTTGAGCCCCATCTCGCCGAGCATGGCGACGAAGTCCGCCAGGAAGCCGATCGCCTTCGCCACGTGCTGGTGGGAAACGACTGGAACTCGCCCGAGCGCGTCGAGGTACGCTCGCTCGTCGAATCCCAGGCGGTGCGCCCGCTCGGCAAACGAGGCCAGATCGACGACGTCATCGTCGAAGAAGAACTGACCCGAGTAGACGTTGGCGACATGTTCGCCAGCGACTACGAGAGGGAAGGCAACGTGCCAAAGGCCGTTGGCGCACCTGTAGGCCAAGTGCCCTGAAGCGGGGAAGCCCTCACGCAAGCGTTCGTTGAGCAGCAGATCACTCTCCAAGCAATCCTTTCGCGTCTCCTCGTGGACGCGATGGTAGTCCCTGCAGATGTCCTGCCATCCCGACGCAATCAGTACTGTTCCGGTCGGGTCGAGGATTCCGAGAGTGATGTCGAAGGCAGCGGAGAGGCTATCGCACACCCGCTGGAGGCGTTCGAGGTCGACAAGCTCGCCGAACTGGTGTTCAGACTCCTTCATTCCGCTCCTCTTCGAGCGGGATCTGTGGGCCTACACGCCCATCTCAAATCGACTCGGACTCCCTGAAAGTCACCCTCGAATCGTCGCGTCCCCTCAAGCGCCAAACTCCCCCTGCTCCCCCTGCGGATTGTCATCGCAGGACCGCAGTTTCATCATTGCCCAGCGCTCCGGCGTTGACATGCGCACGACGTTCCCTTACGCTCTAGTCTAGTTAGCAGGTCAACAGTCGTCAGACCTCTCATGCAACGATAGCACACTCAGAACCGAAGTGGACGTTCGACTTTGTTGCCGCTCGGTCAGAAGGGGAGGCTCCGACAATGAGTCGTAGCTGAGGATGGCCTGCATTGAATGCCTGCGCGAGACGCGGTATTCCGGCCCGAAGACTTCCGTCGAGCCGGATTTGCTGCAGCTGACGTCGGCTCGTGCAACAGGAAGAGGAGTGTGACGTGGGCAAGGTCGCTCAGGCCGTGATCGCCGGGTACTGGCCGGACCGAGTCCCGCGACGTATCGCGGTCCCGCAGCGCCCCCTTGCGAAGCTGTTTGACAAGGCGGTTTCGCGGGCCGAGGGCGGTCAGCCGGCTGTCGTGTCGCCGGCGGATCTCGTCCCCTACGACGACTACTTCGCTGAGACTGACCGATTGGCTGCGGGCATCATTCTGGCAACGGGACCGAAGGCGGCGATGGCCGTCATGGATCCGGCACCGATTGATGAACTGCAGACGTTGGTCGCAGGGCTGCTGGCCGGCTGCAAGGTAGCTGTTCTGGCCCCTGAACGGCCGGAGGCAATCGCAGCGTGGAACGCCGCGGTGCCGCCCGAACTGTTCGTTGCGCCGGGCGAGATGAGCAGGTGGCTCGGCGGCTTCGAAGATGTGCTGAAGACGAGGAAGGATCTCTTGGCAGTGGAGGATGGGACCTCCACCACTCGCCGTGCAGCGAGATGGCGCGAGGTTGCGATTCGGATACCGTCCGACGGCAGCTTGGTCGGCCATTCTCATGCTGGCATCGCCGCGATGTCGACAAACATGGGAACCTTCATCCCACTGCTGAAAGAACTGGATTTCGTGTGCACGCGCTCCCTGAGCAGTTGGGATCAACTGACGGGTGCTCTCACGGCGCTGTTCTCCAGCCAGGCTGTGGTCTTCGATCCTGCCGAGTGCTCAACCTGGAATCCTGCCAAGGCTTTCGCAATCATCACTCGGGAAGAGGCGGATGAGATTGTGAAGGCGGGTGAAGGTCCAGCGTACCTGTCGTCTCTGCGTTTGCTGTTCGTGTCGGTATCCGACTATGACATGAAGTGGCGCACGAAACTTGAGGATGCCTTGGGGCGCATTGTCCTGCCCATATGGGGAGCACCCGAGGTGGGGCCAGCGGTGGCCGCTCATCCTCAATGGGTGCCGATCGAGATGCATGGTCTGCCCTTCACGAATGTGGACATGGTCCCGGTGGACCCGGAGAGCGGGGCAGCCTCGGATGTGCCGTGGGAGATGCTGGATTCGGCCGAGTTAGGGATCCAGTCAACGAGTCTACTGCTGGAGCTCGCGGGTCGCGACATCGATGACATCAAGACCAAGTGCAGGCGCGGTACGCCGCTCGTCCGAACTGATCAGATCGTCTTTGTGGACCGACTGGGCTTGGTGAGGTTCCTTGGGTAGATGCGAAGCTGAGATTCTGTTCGCCCAGCCGACAGGCTACGATTTGCGGCTCGCGACCGGGTGTCTAGATGGTCTTGCCGACCATCTCACATGGTGCTATCGCTTCTTGGGCGTGGAGCCTGGTGCGTCCATTGGAGTCCTTGATTTTGGAGCCAGTCCGGTCAGCTACCTTGGGTCCAGGTTTCTGACGCCGTGTCTCGACCGTGGCGTGGCAGAGCGACTGCCGGGCAGGATGATCTGTCTCGACGCCAGCCGGGAACGTGTCGCGATGCTCCCGGCCCTGCTACCGCAGTTCGAGCTTGATGTGCTTGTCGTGAGGGATGAGATACGTCCCCTTGTCGTGCGCGTCTGCGAGGGGGCGGGCGTCGATCTCGGAGATATGCTTCTGATTGACACAATGGGGTTTAGGTCTCGGGGCTCGGCCACCGACCCGTCTGCCTGGCGCCGTCTTCTGATTGTCGAGGAGACGATGCTGATGGCACCTGAGTGCCCCCAATGCGGCTCGTTGCATGTCGCCGACGCTCGCTACCAGGTGAATACCGAGAGTCAATCGATTGCTACTCGCGGAACCACGCTGGAACAGGCACTGCCATCGACGGTGAAGCTCCGACAGGATCGGTGTCCTGTTGGTCCAGAGGACTGGCTTGTGTCTCTGGGGACGGAGAGGGATCCATCATGAGGCGCGTGCCTGAGGACTTGGAGCGTTGGCCACGACGGAGCCGTGACGAGTGGCGTCTCGAAGCGTTGTATCAGTCGCTCGAGTACGCTCGCCAAGAGAGTGCTGTGTATCGCGAGCTTTGGTCGCGGCATGGGGTCAGTCCAGCCGACCTCGATAGTATTCATGACCTATCACGCTTTCCGATTGTAGACAAGACCGTTCTCACGGAGACGCTCCGATCTCAAACACCACCGGTCGGCACGAGTGTCGGCTTCAGCACTCGCGGCACATCCGGGAAACCGCTCATCGTCTGGGTCGATGAGGTTGAGCTTGAGGGGTACGTAGCTCCGTGTGTCCGTGGTTTCAGGTGGGCAGGGCTTCAATCGGGTGACAGGGCCATGTTGTTGAGTCCAGCGTGGCACCGTCTCGCGGCGATGGAGGGATTCGCGGCCGTCGAACTCGGGGCCACGCCGTGCCACTTCTGGGGCACTATTTCGGACCTCTCCCACGTCGACTACTTTCTCGACGCCGTGGTGAGGTTGCGACCCGATTTCCTGACATCAACACCGCCGTTTCTCGTCACTGCGGTCCGTCGGTGTGAGGCCATGGGACGGGATTCCACGGACGTCTTCGCCTCTGTCAGAAGCGCAAGTGTGGTGGGCGTGGCAGTGACTGCGGGTTTGCGGCGCTTCCTGTCTGAGCGGATGGGTGTCGACCACGTCTTTCAGCGTGGCGGCAGCAACGAAGGCGCGTCCATGGACGAGTGCGTCCGCCATGACGGCATGCATGTCCACGAGGACTGCTGTCACATTGAGGTAGTCGACGACAAGGGCGAGACCTGCGCACCAGGCGAGATAGGTCGCATGGTGGTGACTAAGTTGGTCGCAGGAGGACGCCCCTTCGTCCGGTACGACACGGGCGATCGGGCGGCCTTCGTCCCCGGGGAGTGCAAGTGCGGCATTGAGTACGTACGGCTCCGCATGCTGGGTCGCCCCGAGAGCACGGTCACAGTAGAGGGCAGACCTGTCACCGGGTACGAGGTGCGTTCAGTGCTGGATGAGCAATCCGACCTAGTCGGTCGCGTAGCCCTCGTTGTCCGGGACAATCAGCAACCCAATGTGTTGAGAGTGGCGGTCGAGGGAGACTCCGTCGCGAATCACCCCGAGGCCGAGTTGGCGGAGGCACTGGGCCTGCAAAGGGTTTCGATTGAATGGCTCGGGGCGGCAAAGGTCTCTTGGGGCTTTCGCGACGTGGTCGATGCCAGAGAATTGACGACCAACCGACGATAGGGGCGACAGAATGACGAGGAGACCTGCCGGTCGCATGATGGTGCCGACCAACTGGGATCCGGAACTCCTACCGAGAGTGGCGAGCTTCGAACCGGCCTACCTCTACGGCAGTCTTCCAGACGAGCCGACGTTGCGGAACGAACTCGATGTGCCAATCGCGACGGAGGAGTCGATAGAGGAAGAGGTCGGAAGGGCGGCGGATCTCGGCATCGGGTTCTTGTATGTGATGAACGCGCCCTGTATGGCCAACAAGGAGTTGTCTGAAGACGGGCGGTACGCGATCCTCCAGCGGTTCGAGTGGCTGAGTGAGATCGGCGCACGAGGCGTCGTGTTGTCGAACCCGTTCATCATGGAGCTCCTTGCGCACTGGTATTCCGACTTGGAGCTGCACGTCTCAGTCCTTGCCGAGGTCGCGTCCGTGAACGCGGCGCGCTACTACGCCGACCTCGGCGCACACACCATCTGTGTGATGCCGGACGTCAATCGGGATATTGCACTCCTGCGTTCGATCAGGGAGGCCGTCGACTGTCGGCTCTCGATGCTCGTCAATGAGGGTTGTGTCTTCCAGTGTCCGCTGCGACGCGCCCATGCGCTTAACATGTCGCACTCCGTGGAGAGCGTGGAGGAGGGCTACTATGCGGACTACTGCTACTACGCGTGCTCGTACTGGAAGACGGCGGATGCGGTCGAGCTCATCAAGGCGCCTTGGGTCCGCCCCCAGGACTTGGGCGTCTACCTTGACATGGGTATCGACTTCGTGAAGATCGCCGGCCGCGAGAAGATGGGACAAGGGCCGGGGAGTCATACGGATTGGATTGTAAGGGTTGCGCGGGCCTATTTCGAGGGCGACTATCCCGACATGCGGGATCTGCTGATTGCGCTTGAGCCGCCGATGTCCCTTGATGGGTCCATCCCCTCAAACGACCCGCGAGCGTGTGTTGATACGGCCGCGCTTGACGGATTCCTGGACTTCTTCCTGGGCGGACACTGCACTGGTGAGTGCTATCACTGTGGCTACTGCGCGGAATGGGCTCGGCGTGCGGTGACAGTCGACGGAGACGGGTCGTGTTACCTGGCGGGGCTCGAGCGCGACCTCAACCACCTCAGAATCGGGGACTACCGGGCGGCTCGACCTGCGCGGGGGTGAACGATGTACCTCAAGATCCTGACAGCCTTACACATACTGGGGGCTGCCGTATTCGTAGGCAACAACGTCCTTCTGGAGCGGGTGACGAAGCGCTCAGAGGCGCTGCCGACGCGGGAAGCGGCTCGCCTCAGCGAGCTGCTTGGGGTTGATCTCACATGGATGAACTCAGCGGCTCTGATCTTGCTAGGCGTGACGGGCCTCCTACGGATGATCGAACAGGGCACGCTGGCTCGTGTCGCGCAGTGGGATTTCATCTGGTCGGCCTACGGCGCGGCGCTCATCGTCATGATTGTCCTCTGGGTCGCCGTTTCGGTGAACGCGCTCCTGATGACGATGTACTTCCGGCCGCGACTGTCACCCAGATTGCCCTACGGCAGCGACATGGATCTGATTGCGGCTAGGGGGGACACCGCCATGTCGGCGGCCTCATGGATTACGCTCCTGGGAAAGTTCAATCTCGTCTTGGGCGTCGTGACGCTGGTTGAGGCCGGGTTCCTGAGCTATGGTGGCTTCAAGACCACTCTGCCTAGCGTGATTGAGGAGTTCGCGAGAACGCTGGGAGCAGGCCAAGGCGCACTGTTCCCGGAGGTCCTCGCGCCGGTCAGTCTCTTGGTCGTGCTGTGCGTGCTTGCGTGGACCGCGCGCAGCATGCGTGCCCCCGAGTTGGCAGACAGAAGGAAGAGGTTCTTCTCGCACGTGTCGTTCAAGGTAGTTGGCGCGGCGATCATCCTCTCGGATATCTACGTGGTGTATGTCGTCATCCGTGAATCAGTTCGGCTGACCACTGGGCCGGGTGCGTTCATCACGGTGTGGCTAACGTACCTGCTGCTAAGTGCTTCTATTCTCGCACTGCTTCTCTACGAGTCGTTTCGACGCGTGCCGCCAGCGTGGGTGACTATTGACGCCCTACCCGACGACGAGTACCTAATCGACAGTCGCTAGGCAAGTTCAGCCAGGACTGAAGCTTGGGGGTTCGACAGCCGGTCACGTCGGTCGAGTACTGTCGACACGACCTTTCGAGGCCTTGACGTGTCTGTGCGGGTGCTCTATTGTGACGTAACACAACAGGTGAGCAGTCGTCAGACCAATAGCGTCTTCGTGTGACGGCTCCTAGAGGCCGAACAGGCGAAGACAGGCGGGTGAGAAAGAGAGGGGAATCCGATGTCGGATCACGCCAAGAAGCCTGAGCCGGTCGACGTGGTGATCGTCGGCACAGGAGGTGGCGGAGGTACGGCCGCTAAGGTGCTGTCCGAGGCCGGTCTCAAGGTCGTCGGTCTGGACCGCGGACCGTGGATCAAGCCCGAGCAGTACTCCGGCGACGAGGTGAAATACATCAATCGCAACTACGTGTGGCCGGACAACATCCTGGAGTCGCGGAGTTTTCGACCGGATGCGGATTCGGATGCGCTCGAAATGCCGTTTTCGCCCCTTCCGTTTTGCGTCGGCGGAGGCACCACGCACTACGCGGGCTGGCTGCCGCGCCCTATGCCCTCAGACTTCCGCATGCGATCGCTCCACGGGGACATCGACGGCGCCTGTCTGGCTGACTGGCCCATCAGCTATGACGACCTCGAGCCCTACCTGACCAAGGTTGAGTGGGCTTTTGGCGTCAACGGATTGGCTGAGGCCAACCGGAATGAGCCGCCGCGGTCCAAACCCTATCCGTGTCCACCGCCTCCTCCGACGCAGTTCGCCGTTCAGTTCTACGAGGCCTGCGCCAAGCTGGGAATCAATGCCTTTCCCGTCGCCAGCGCGAACGTGACGACGCCACACAACGGGCGTGAGCTCACCAACTACACCGGCTACTGGAACCAGTTTGGCGATCCCAGCAACTCACGCTGCACAACGCTGACGACATTCATCCCGGAGGCGCTGGCCACCGGGAACTACGAGTTGCGTCCGGACTGCTATGTGCAGGAGGTCACCGTAGGGCCGGACGGGCTTGCCAAGGGTGTGGTGTACGAGGACCTTGACGGGAACCACATTGAGCAGGAGGCGAAGGTGGTCATCCTGGCCGCCGGCGCCATCGAGTCGGCGCGGCTGATGCTGCTGTCGAAGTCGAATATGTTCCCCGAGGGCATTGCCAACAGCAGCGGTCTTGTCGGGAAGTTCGCTACGTTCCACGAGTACTTGTTCGCGATCGGCCTGTTCGATCGTGAGGTCCACGATCCGGCGCACGGCTACACCGGCTACTACATCAGCGGTGGGACGATGGACTTCTACGAGACAGATGAGGATCGCGGCCACATCGCCGGCTGTCTAATCACCGCTTCGATGACGGGCCCGCCCGTGAACTGGGTGTTCCCGGGCAGGCCTCTCTGGGGCCAGGCGGCGAAAGATGCCGACAGGGACTTCTTCGACTACTCGTGGAAGATCGGCATCATCCTCCACGACATGCCTCAAGAGACGAATACCGTTGACCTCGACCCCGACATCGTCGACGGCTGGGGACTGCCGGTGGCACGCATCACGCACACGCCACACCAGAACGACGTCGACATGGCCGACTGGCAGATTGAGAAGAACATCGAGATTCTGGAGGCGGCCGGAGCGGCGACGACTGTCGGGACCCAGCTTACGCGCAGCACCGGGAACACTTGCCACCAGCACGGAGTCGCACGCATGGGCGATGACCGGTCCAGGAGCGTCCTCGACAAGTGGTGTCGGGCACACGACGTTCCGAACCTCTACGTTCTCGATGGCTCCTCTTTTCCGACGGCGATGGGGGTCAACCCGACGTTGACGATTATGGCCAATTCGTGGCGATGCTGCGATTTCATTGCCAGCGAGCATGCCAAGGGCGTGTGAGCGATCCGGTGACGGCTGAAGAGCGTGACAAGGAAGGATGACGCCATGTTGAGCAAGTCTGACTGGGGCGTCGGAGCCGGCCCCATGGATCCTGACTCTGAAGAGAAACTGTTCTTCACGGACCACGAGTGGGAGACGGTTGAGGCAGCTGCAGCCCGCATCATGCCTAGTGACGAGGACCCTGGCGCTCGTGAGGCGCGCGTCGTGTTCTTCATTGACCGCTACCTGTCGGGCCTCGACTACATCTACGCGACCGCCGACGGAAGTGGGTTCCTGAAGCTCGACGGCAAGTACGCCGAGTCGTGGTCGCAGCGCATCGCCGACATGCAAGAGACCTACCGTGAGGGCATCAAGGAGCTCGATACGCTGGCCCAGGAGCATCAAGGTGACCTGTTCAAAGAGCTCGACGACGAACAGCAGGACTACGTGTTGGAACTGATCTCCCATGCCCCGAAGCCGGAGAGCATCGTGCTCGGGGAGGTGGATCCGGTCGGGTCATTCCTGCAGGCGTTCACTGATGACGGGATGCAGTTCTTCGACGCCCTGTGCCTTCACACAAGGCAGGGGATGTACTGTCATCCGGTCTACGGCGGCAACCGTGAGATGGTCGGCTGGAGGCTGGTCGACTACCCTGGTCCGGAATCGCTCGCCGACACCATTACCTGCAAGTACAGCCTGAAGGAACTCTTCGCCCTCGACGCTGATTGGGAAGAGCTGATTCCGCATCTGCGAGAGAAGAAGTCCGCAGAGGAATGATGCCATGACTCCGGAGAGCGCCAAGGGGACCGCAGCGGAACGCCCGCCCGGCGAGGCAGGCCGCGAGACCATGTCCCGCCGCCGGTTCTTCGGGTGGGCGCTCGGTGTGACGGGCATCCTTGCCGTCGGGGGGGCGTTTGGTCCTGGACTTCGGTATCTGTTCCCATCGCTCAACGCCAAAGCCGCCCCCAAGGTCGAAGTCGCCAAGAGGGAGGATCTCGAGCCGCTGGGAGAGGCGGTGACCTTTGACTACATGGGGTCACCGGCGGCGCTCATTCTCATGGAGGACGGAACCCCAAAAGCCTACTCCATGGTGTGCACACACCTTGCCTGCATCGTCACTTGGCGAGTCAGCGAGAAGGACTTCTACTGTCCCTGCCATCAGGCTGTCTTCGCTGCGGACGGGACAGTCGTGAGCGGCCCGCCTCCAAGGCCGCTCGACGAGCTGGCCGTTCTCGAGGAAGACGGTCTGCTGTTCGTGAAGGGAAGGGCGACGTGATGAAGCCCCTCCGGGCGACATTCCGGTTCTTCGACCGACGTTACAGGATCAGGGGAGCCGTCGAAGGTCAGATGAACAAGCGGATGCCGCGTCATCTCACCTGGACGAACTGCTTTGGAGGCATGACGTTCGTCTGCTTCCTTATTCAGGTCGTGACCGGCATCCTGCTTGCCTTCTACTACAAGCCGACGATGGACGAGGCGTACGCTTCCGTTCAGCGCATCATGGAGGACGTCCCCTTCGGTGCCTTCGTCCGCAGCGTGCACGCGTGGACGTCGAACGTAATGATTCTCCTGGTCACGGTGCACATGCTGAAGGTGTTCTTTCTGTCGGCGTACAGACCGCCGAGGGAGCTTACGTGGGTCTCAGGCGTCCTCTTGTTCTTCCTCACTCTGTTCTTCGGGTTCTCCGGCTACCTGCTGCCGATGAATCAACTCTCTTACTGGGCCACGACGGTCGGTGCCGAGATAGCTGGCGGTCTGCCCATAGTAGGGGATGAGATTCGCCGCTTCTTGCTCGGCGGCGACGTTGTGAGCGACGCGACGTTGACTCGCTTCTACACACTGCACGTGGTGGTGCTCCCAGCTCTCGTGGTCACTTTCCTCGGAGCGCACTTCGCCATGATTCGGCGCCAGGGCATCTCTCAACCTCTTTGACGACGGCTGGATCAGATGAGCGATAGCGACAACATCGAGCAGAAGAAGCCGTCGGGTGGGCCTGAGTCGGAGGTAGAGGAGGATGAGTACTTCTACCCCCACGAGGTCGTCAAGTTCATCATTATCATCGTCCTCCTTGCCGGCCTTGCGGCGTTCTTGGCCACGGTGGTCCCGATGCCGGTCGGGGAGAAGGCCAACCCGGCTGTCACGCCACCGGGAATCGAACCCGAATGGTACTTCCTGCCGGTCTACGAGCTGCTGAAGTACGTGCCCCGATGGGTCGGAATCGGATTCAGCATGATCGCGTTTCCGATTCTGCTGATTGTGCTGCCGTTCCTCTGGCGATTCGTTGCCAAGTGGCGATGGGGCAGGCTGGTCCTCAACACCGGGGTCGGCGTCATCGTGGTGGCCGTGACCTTGGCTCTCGTGGCGAATCAGGCATCGAGAAGCGAAACGGCTGCCGGGCCCGCGGACGGGCATGCCCTGTATCAACAGGAATGTGCGTCATGCCACGGCTCGAGCGGAGAACTTCTCACGGGGGAGACATCCCTGGTGGAGAGTCCGAACCGGACCGACGCCGCCTTTGTTCTCGAGGCAGTCAACGAGGGCGTCGGCACCATGCCGCCGGTTCCTCTGTCTGAGAAGCAGGCCGAGGCGATTGCGGAGTACGTCGCGTCAGAGCTTGGAGGCCCGTGAGGGCGGCGAGGTCTGCCGAGACGATGACCCCACGAAGGAAGGACGAGGTACATGTCGCGCTTCTCGAGACTGCAGGTCCTCAACACGTGGATGGCGACGGGAATAGTGCCCGTCTTCTACAGTCCCGATATCGAGGTTGCCAAGAGGGTTGCGACGGCCTGTGCTGACGGTGGCTGTCCGGTTCTGGAGTTCACCAATCGGGGCGACCACGCGTGGGAGGTCTTCACGAAGCTTGAACGCTTCTGCGCCGAGGAGCTGCCCGACATGATTCTGGGCGTTGGCTCGGTCGTCGACTCGGCTACCGCAGGCCTCTACATCAACTGCGGCGCGAGCTTCGTGGTTGGGCCGCTGTTGAATGAGGATGTGGCAAGAGTCTGCAACCGCCGCAAGGTCCCCTACTCGCCGGGGTGCGCCACCGCCTCGGAGATTTCGAAGGCCGAGGAGCTGGGCTGCGAGTTCGTCAAGATTTTCCCCGGTGGTGAGGTAGGCGGCCCGGCTTTTGTCAAGGCAGTGCGCGCTCCCTGTCCATGGGTGTCGATCATGCCGACTGGTGGCGTCAATCCAACCGAGGAGTCGCTCGGTGCCTGGTTTGCCGCTGGAGTCAAATGTGTGGGCATGGGCTCGAAGCTCATCCGCAGCGACTTGGTCGAGGCAGGCGACTACAAGGCAATTGCCACCAAGATCAGGGACGCCATGGCAATCATCAGGAGTCTGCGCTGAGAAAGGGGGTGGTCCTCATGAAGATCAGGCCGAGAGATGAATGCAGGTGGGATGCGGTCGCACTGGGTGAAGTCATGCTGCGACTGGACCCGGGCTTCGGGAGGATTCGGACGGCCCGCCAGTTCGAGGTCTTCGAGGGCGGGGGCGAGTACAACGTGGCTCGAGGTCTGCGCAAGTGCTTCCGGATGCGCACGGCCGTGGTGACGGCGCTCGTCGACAATGAGCTGGGCCACCTGGCGGAGGATCTCATCCTTCGGGGCGGCGTGGACATGTCTCACGTCAAGTGGATTCCATTCGATGGAATCGGCAGAGACGCTCGCGTGGGTCTCAATTTCACCGAGAAGGGATACGGGATTCGACCTGCACGTGGGTGTTCGGACCGGGCGAATTCCGCAGCATCTCAACTCAAGAAGGGTGATGTCGATTGGCACCGTATCTTCGGCGAGGAGGGCGTGCGCTGGTTCCATACCGGAGGCATTTACGCGGCGTTGTCGGAGACAGCCGCAGACTGCGTGATCGAGGCCATGGAGGCGGCGAAGGAGGCCGGTGTGATCGTATCGTTTGACCTCAACTTCCGGCCTTCGCTGTGGAAATCACAGGGTGGGATGGCGAAGGCGATTGAGGTCAATCGAACGATTGCTCCTCTCGTGGACGTCATGCTCGGCAACGAGGAAGACTTCACCGCGGGCCTGGGCTTCGAGGTTCCGGGACTCGATGAGCACATCTCAAAGATCGATTCCGCCAATTTCAAGAGGATGATTGCCAAGGTCATGGAGATGTTCCCGAACTTCAAGGTCGTCGCGACGACGCTGCGAAACGCCAAGACAGCTACTCGCAACGACTGGGGAGCCATCCTCTATGCGGACGGTGCGTTTCATGAGGCGACACCGCGTCCGGACATGGAGATCTACGATCGCGTGGGTGGCGGCGACAGTTTTGCCTCTGGGCTAGCGTACGCATTCCTTTCAGGAAAGACGGCTGCGGAGGCAGTGGAGTACGGGGCCGCTCACGGCGCGCTGGCCATGACGACGCCAGGCGACACGACGATGGCGACTCTGGAAGAGGTGGAGGCAGCAATGAAGGGCAAGGGGGCCAGAGTCATCCGCTGAGGCCAGATCCGCGCAATGCACTCGTGGTCGAAGTGGACGACTTGGATAGCCTCATGATGGCAGCCCCTGCTGACATCTTCCGTGTTCCGCAGCACCTCCCGCGGACAGGAAGCCTGCTGTCCAGAACGAGTCAAAGGACTCTCGGGAACGACGAGCGGACGTCGGCCGACACGAGGCTGTCCGCACTAACCCGCTCGCACGCTCTGCACGCCTGGGAAGGCGGCTGACTGGACTGCTTCCCCTGTGCGGAAGAAGCGAGAGTCCGTGGGGCCCCTGCCCTGCCCCCGGGGGCAGGGTCCCCACAACCATCCTCCTGCCTGTTCGACCTGTGGCTTGATTCCTCATCGCGTCGGAGGTGGCGAGGAGCACCGACTTGGTCCCTCAAGTAATCCAGGCCCCCCAGAATGGTATTGACAGGCAGCGTCCACCCACTTATGCTATGGTCAACAGGTCAACAGTCATCAGACCAATCAACAGAGGACTGCGACCCATGGAGATAGACGGTCAAGAGCATTCGGGTGGCGGTGCGCCCGCTGGAAGTGGAATACAGCCGATTGCGCGTTCGAAGGTCTCTGATGCAGTTGCCGAGCAGGTTGCGGAGATGTTGGTCAACGGTGTGTATCCGGTCGGCTCCAAACTGCCTCCAGAGCGCGTGCTAGTAGAGGAATTCGGCGTCGGTAGGACCTCAATACGAGAAGCCCTCCGGAGTCTGGAGGCACAAGGTCTGGTCGAGATCAAGCATGGGTTGGGCGTTGTCGTCCTTGCCACCGAACCCGCCAGCCGCCGGACATTCCTGGACCTGGATGAGACGACCGTTCCCGATCTCCTTGACGTCCGGCTGCTGCTGGAATCCAGGGGGGCATTCCTTGCAGCGTCGAACGCGTCCTCAGCTGATATTGAAGCCATCGACGCGATCATCGATCAGATGTCGCAGCCCGGACTCAGCGATGAGGAGTATGTGGACCTTGACGCCTTGTTCCACCGGGCGATCGTACATGCCAGCGGCAACGCGCTGCTTGAGAATCTCTTTGGCAGTACGCAGCACTTGTTCCGCGAGTATTCGCTGCGCGTGATCAGGAAGCTGCCATCTCGTCGAGCGATTGCCCAGGATGGCCACGACGCCATCGTGGCCGCCATACGGTCCCGAGAGGGGGGCGCCGCGGAGTCGGCCATGAACGCGCACATCTCCACCGTCATGAAGCAGATTGAAGACTACTTGGGCAGCCCGGACGTCGCGCCAATTGACTGACCGACGCACCAGCCACGGCAGGTGCGCCCGGATAGGCAAAGACCATCGGCAAGCACGGGAATCGCAGATATGAGAAATGAGGAGGGCAAATGTCTTCGCTAGATCACACGTATGAGCACCTCGATGAATGGGTGGACCGGTCGAACTCCTTCATCAAGGAGATTGATCCCGAGAAGACGGCGCTTCTGGTTCTGGACATGCAGAAGCTGATTGCGGATCCCGACGGGGCGGCCTACGTGGAGAGCGTCGCGGGCGCGCCGGCAGGCGCCGACACCATCGAGCCGTGCCGCAAGGTCATTGATGCGTGTCGCTCCGTGGGCATCCCCGTCTTCTGGTCCCTCTGGGGTCTCTATGGAGACCATCGAGACGCCGGCATCTGTGCCCTGAAATGGCCGCCACTGAACCCCGGCGAGCCGGATTCCCCCGCGAGCTGGGGCAATCGCGATGCGGAGCTCGTTGACGAGTTGCAGCCCGTCGATGGTGAGGTTGAGATTCGCAAGCACCGGTTCAGCACGTTCTACAACACGGCTTTCGACGAGTACTTGAGAGAGTGCGGCGCCGACACGCTGATCATCGTCGGAGTAACGACTGCGAACTGCATGATCACGACGGCGCAGGACGGTTGGAATAGGAACTACAAGGTCGCCGTTGTCGCCGACAGTGCGACCTCGCTTCCGCACTCGGGCGAGAACCAGCCACTTGGCACCGGTCAGCACTGGGAAGCCCTGCGGAACATGCAGATGAACTACGCCGACGTGCTTCTCAGCCACGAAGTGGTCGAGATGATCAACAAGGGCAAGGCCTGAGCCGAGTGGTGGGGCCAGCCCAGAAGGTTGGAGGGGAACCGTATGAAGCTTGATGGAAAACGCGTCGCGGTACTGATCGAGGACGACTACCAGGAGCTCGAGGGCTGGTATCCGCAGTTGCGTCTCGTCGAAGAGGGCGCCACGGTCGTCGTCGTCGGCAGCGGGACCAAGGACTCCTACGTCAGCAAGCTCGGGTACCCGATGGACGCCGACAAGGCGGCCGCCGATGTCAGCGCCGATGACTTCGATGCCGTGGTGATTCCGGGCGGCTTCGCCCCCGATCACATGCGCCTGCACGAAGAGATGGTCGGGCTCGTGCGGGAGGCTCACGACAAGGGCAAGCTGGTAGCGGCGATCTGCCACGCAGGATGGATGCTTGCGTCGGCCGGGATCGTCGACGGTCGACGGATCACCGGCTATGCGCCGATTCGCGACGACGTCAGCAATGCTGGAGCTGTCTGGGTCGACGAGGAGGTTGTGGAGGACGGCAACATCATCACCTCGCGGACGCCGCCCGATCTTCCGGCATTCGCACGGGCCATCGTCAACTACCTCGCGAAGGCGTAGTGCTGTCTTGGATGCCCGGTTGGGTGAGCCGCTGATGTGAGGGGGCCCTCCTTTGATCGGACGGAGAACGCGCATGCAAGTGAAGGAGCAACGGCGGGGCGAGTGCCTCCAGTGTCGATGTCGTTCGTGCTCGTCTTCTCCTCGCGACTCGATTGAACACTTGGAGGCCGGGTGATGACCGCGAGGGAAGGCAATACGGCGGAGCCTCGCTCTACAGAGGGCACGGCTGCTGACCAGCCGTGCTTGGTTGAAGTGAGAGGGCTCGTCAAGCGGTTCCCCGGGGTCGTTGCGCTGCGGGGAGTTGATCTTCGGATAGCGACCGGAGAAATCCATGCCTTGGTCGGTGAGAACGGGGCCGGCAAGTCAACTCTCATCAAGATTCTCTCTGGCGTGTACCCACCCGACAAGGGCGAACTGCTGGTTCGCGGCGAACCGACTTTCGTTCGTAGCACCCACCATGCGCAGGAGTTGGGAATAACCACTATCTTCCAGGAGTTGAGCCTCGCAACGCACCTCACGGGGTTGCAGAACCTGTTCCTTGGTCGTGAGCTGCGGAAAGGCGGTCTCGCTGGGAGGTCTGGCATCGTTGACGAGCCCGAGATGGCGGCCTTGGCAGCTCCGCTCTGCCAGGAGTTCGGGCTCAGTCCTGCTGTGTTGCACAGGCCGGTCGAAGAGATGAGCGCTCTCGAGCAGCGCGTGGTAATGCTGCTCAAATCGCTCATCTTCAAGGCTGAGTTGATCATCATGGACGAGATCACTGCTGGTCTGGCAGACCGCGAGCGGGATGCTCTCTTCGACCACATGAAGATCCTCAAGAAGCAGGGCATTGCCATCCTGTGGATCACCCACCGTCTCGAGGAACTCGTCGGCCGTGCTGACCGGGCCTCCGTGCTCCGTGACGGCATGTATGTGGGTGATATGCGGCTCGATGAGTCGGGGCGGAATCTCGACGAGTTAGTTCGGATGATGATCGGCAGCGAGATCAGCAGCCACGAAGAACTGCTTGAGCGCGAGATCGGCCGACGGGAGCCCCCTGGCGCTGACGCGCCCGTTGTCCTCAGTGTTCAGGGGCTTTCGCGTGGCGATGCAGTCAGGGACGTCTCCTTCGACGTCCATGCGCAAGAGATCGTCGGCGTGGCGGGCATGGCGGGGTCAGGCCGCTCGGAGCTCGCGCGAGCCATTCTCGGTGCGGACCGACGGGACGCGGGCCGGATCGAGGTGAAAGGGAAGGTGCGCCGCATTCGCTCTCCGCGACAGGCCTATCGCGCAGGTGTGACTCTGGTCCCAGAGGAGAGGAAGACGCAAGCCGTCTTTGGCGAGCTTTCCGTTGCCGAGAACATCTCCGCTGCGGCGCTGTGGAAAGTGCTCCTCGCAAAGATGGTCATCAGGAAGAAACGAGAGATGTCGGTTGCTGAACGCTACAGGTCCGATCTCAACATCGTGACGCCGACACTGCGCCGCTTTCTGGCGTTCTTGAGCGGAGGGAATCAACAGAAGGTAATCATTGCCCGCAGTCTCTTCGCCGAGCCGTCCGTGATGATGCTCGATGAACCAACGCACGGCATCGACATCGCGGCGAAGCTAGAGGTCTACCGACTTGTCAATGCATTCGTTGAGTCTGGAGGCTCGGCAATAGTGGTGTCCTCCGAGTTGCCGGAGCTGGTGAACATTGCGGATCGGGTGCTGGTGATGAGAGAAGGCCGGTTGGCCGGCGCGCTCAACGGCGCGAGCCATGGCTCTCGGGGGGAGAAGCTCGCTCTTGAGGAGCGAATCGTCGCTCTCGCGACTGGAGCGACTAACGGAGACAAGCGCGTGAACGAGCCGGCAAGCGTGAGCGTAGGTGCACGGCAGGAGCCTCACGCCTTCGCAAAGGGGGTGGGCCATGGCCAGGACCGCTGAAACGGCGCATCGACAGGGGCGGGCACGAACCGCTACCGCCATCTTTTTCTCGAAGAGAGGCATGATTCTGGTGCTTGCGGCGGAGCTCGCCATCTTTACGGTCCTCAGCCCAAGCTTCATGCAGGTCAACAACATGAGGAACGTCCTCGTCCAGTCGGTGTTCATCCTCCTGCTGGCATGTGGCATGACGCTGGTCCTGATAACCGGGGCAATCGACTTGTCTGTTGGCGCTACGCTCGGGTTGAGCGCCGGCGTGACCATGTACGTCTTGATTACCACCCAACATGTTGGCTTGGCGATTCTCTCCGGAGTCGTCTCCGGACTGGCAATCGGCGTGATCAACGGGTTCATGGTCGCGAAGGTCGGTCTCAATTCGTTCATCGCCACGTTGGCGACACTCGCCATCGCAGAGGGAGGCTTGCGCTTACTCGACGACCTGCGCCCGCTGCGGGTCACTGAGGCGAAGGTCGAGGGAGGGTGGTTCGACTTCATTGGCGACGGTCGAGTGTGGGGTATCCCAGTGCCCGTCCTCATCGGACTTGCCGTGGTGATCATTCTGCAGTTCGTGTTACGCGAGACTTCGTTCGGCCGCTCGGTCTACAGCATCGGAATCAACAGAGAGGCAGCGCATCTCAGCGGTTTCCGCGTCGTATGGACGCGATCGATGGTCTTCGTCCTCTCGGGCCTGATCGCGGGGCTGGCAGGGGTGATCTTGGCATCGCGTCTCGGGTCGGCCCAGGCGGGGCTGGGGCTCGGATACGAGCTGGACGCGATAGCCGCCGCGGTTATCGGTGGCACAAGTCTGGCCGGCGGGCGCGGCGACATGATCGGAGCCTTGCTCGGCGCCTTGGTTCTCGGAGTCTTGAGCAACGGTCTCCAACTAGCCGGCGTCGACCCAGCGTGGTTCCAGGTCGTCCTGGGAGCCAGCATCATCGGCGCAATGCTGGCGAACGAATGGCTAGCCAAGGCAGCTCTGGGAATCAGCATGCGGGCTGCCCCCGAGTTGGAGCAGGCGCGGGAAGTCGATACCGCCTACATCCGGGGTTTCCTCGCCCTGGAGGGGACGACGGTTCCGGACTTGCTTGATGCCCGTCTGCGGCTCGAATCGAGGGCAGCGGCGCTGGCCGCTGAGCGGATCACGGAGGAGGAGGCGCAGACGCTGCGCGACCTCCTCTCTCGCATGGCCGACGAAACCGCGTCTGATGAGGAGTATGCACGGTTGGACCAAATGCTGCATCAGACGATCGTGGCCGCCTCAAAGGACACAGAGTTGCAGTCCGAGTATCGGACGGCGACAGAGCAGCTTTTCATCACGTACTCCACGCGAGTATTGAAGTTGCCGGCACGCCGACTGCTAGCGATGTCCGGACACGCCCGTCTTGTCGAGGCAATCACATCTCAAAACAGTGCTGCTGCCGAACGTGCGATGAGAGAACACCTGGATGAAGTGCGCGATCAGTTGGATGCGTACCTCGATACGGGTCGCGAAAGCGCGGAAGGCGGGACAGTCATGGCCGCCGAGAGCGGGAGGTGAGACGGTGACTGGTGAACCGAAAGGCCCGACCAGTGGGACGAGCCGTCAACGGATCGCGGCTGTGCTGGCGCGGCCAGGCGTAAGTCTGCTCATCTTCGTGGTGGCGATTTCCATAGTGGCGGGTCTACTCGAGCCCAGCTTCTTCACAGTGAACAACTGGGTGAACATGGTCAACCAGATGATCTTCGTATTGATTGTCGGCATCGGAATGACCGTGGTGCTCATCGGCGGGGGGATCGATCTCTCTGTGGGCTCGATTGTAGGTCTGTCCGGCGGCGTCACCGCATGGCTCATGGGTAACGGCGTTCCGTTGGGTGCGGCAGTCGTCGTGGGCATCGTGACCGGGCTCGGTCTGGGGATCGTGAACGGGTTGGTCATCACTCGACTCAAGATCCCGGACTTCATTGCGACACTGGCCACGCTGGCCGTGATTCGTGGGCTGCTGCACGCGTGGACGGAAGGTGTGCCCTTCACTGGGTACTCCACAGAGGGGTATCGGCTGCTCGCCGGTCTTGATCCTCTGGTGTGGCGCATCACCGTTCCGATGATCGTCGCCGCCGGAGTCGCGGCGCTTGCGGCACTCATGCTCCGGTACACCAGCATCGGACGGCACATACGGGCGACCGGCAGCAATCGTGAGGCAGCGAGCCTTGCCGGCGTGCGGGTCAATGGTGTGAAGATCCTGCTCTACGCTGGCTCCGGCACGCTGGCTGGGCTGGCTGGGATCCTGCTTGCCGGTCGCCTCGACACGGTCCAGCCACAAATGGGAGCCGACTTGATGATCCTGGCTATTGCGGCCGCGATCTTGGGCGGCGCCGCGTTGACCGGAGGGCGGGGGAGCATCTTGGGCGCCGTCGTGGGGGCGTTCACACTCATCCTCATCCAGAACCTCGTCAATCTGTTCAACATCACTCCTGCTTGGGAGCCGTTGATCATCGGTGTGGTGATTCTCGCCGCCGTGGTCTTCAACCGGACCTCCACACTCGTGGTCCGCAGGGCGTCCAAGAGGAAGGCGGAGGGGGTTGCTGCATGACGTGAGTCTCTCGACCGGGACGAATGAACGGGGTGGCAGCAGGCGTCCGAGAAGACGACCCGACTGCCAAGCCAACCAGGGGAGGAAAGGTGACGGAGATCCACAGGAAGCCAATCAACCGTCGTGATTTCTTGAAGGTCGGCGGCATCGCGGCCGTCGCTGCGGCTGCAGGTCCCACGATTCTCGCGGGATGCGGAGACGACAACAGCGGCAGTGGAGCGGTCACCGGAGGTGAGGGGACTACCCGGCTGCTTCCCGGCGGGCCCGAGTACGACGCTGCAGTGCGCAAGAAGCTGGAAGGCACTGTTGTGAAGTGCGGCTTCACGCCACTGGTGTTGTCGGAGTTCTTCGACGAGATGGAGCACGCCGCTTTCTGGATGTTGAACGAACTCGAAGAGCGATTCGGGATCCAAGTCCAGTGGGAGCGCGCGGCACCTTCCGGTGACTTCGAGACGGTGGAGGAGCACTTCAACATCGTGCAGAACTGGACGCAGGCGGGGTTCGACGCGATCTTCATCTGCAGCGCCGTGGATCTCCAGGCTCGCAACGAGATCTTCGAGGCGGCCAGGAGCGGCGGGACGTCGGTGTACGAGTTCAATCAGCCGAATGAGCTGTGGGACATCGAAGAGCAGAACATCGATTCGAGCATCACGTATGACAACGTCCGACAGTCGGGCTACGCTGCTGGCACGTACATTGCCGAGAAGCTGAATGGCGAGGGCGGGATTCTGCAGGTATGGGGTCCGTCTGGTCACTGGGCCGAGGCGCGGCAGATAGGATTGGACCAGGCCCTCGCGGAGAACCCTGGTCTGAAGGTGCTGGCGAAAGCGGACGGTGGCTACGTCCGTGACAAGGGGTTCGACGCCGCACAGAACCTGCTGGAACGGTATCCCGACGCCAATGCCATCTACGGTGAGAACGAGGAGATGGCATTGGGTGGCTCGCAGGCAATCGACGTTGCCGGTCTGAAGCACTTCGACGAAGAGACAGGCGAGGGCATCCTCACGATCGGGGCGGACGGTCTCTTGACGGGGTTCGAGGCCATCAAGAACGGCCGACTGACTGCGACCATCTACGTGGGCACCGTGGAACAGGGAATCACGATGCCGCAAACTCTCTTCTACAACCGGCTCCTGGGCCAGTCGGTGGACATCATCCAGAACCAGCCGTGTGCGGTCGTCGACAAGACGAATGTCGACATCTACGAGTCTCTGACGGATTGGGCGCTGGCGTCACCGAAGGAGTACTGACGGAAAGAGATATCGGAGGGTTCGGCGCGCCTGCCGGAAGCCGCAGGCGCAGAACGAGGTGGTAGCGAGTGAAGATCACCGATGTGCAGGCGATTCCGGTCGGCATCCCGCTTGGCGAGAAGCTGCGCTGGGGAAAGATGGCAGTCGCCACCAAAGGCGGCATACTCGTTCGGGTCGACACCGACGAGGACGTTTTCGGACTCGGCGAGGCCGGGATTTCGGCGGAGTACTATCCGACTGTCGGCGCAATCATCCGGCGCCAACTCCTGCCGCTGCTGGTCGGCAAGGACCCTCGGGACATCTCTGCGTTGTGGCTTCTGATGTTCGACGCCACTCATATGTGGGGAAGGAGGGGTGTCGAAACATACGCGATGAGTGGCGTCGACATCGCCTTGTGGGACTTGCTTGGAAAGCTCTCCGGTCAGCCTGTCTACCGCCTGCTGGGTGCTGCCAAGTCGTCCGTGAGGGCATATTTCGCCCCTAGCCTCAAACCCAAGCGGCAAATCCTCGAAGAGGTGCTGAAGGCCGTCTATGAGGATGGCTACAAGGCCATGAAACTCAGGATTGGGCGGGACCCCCAAGAGGGAATCGGCTTGGTCTCGGAGGTCCGTGACGGCATCAACAACGACGCCGAAATCATGGTCGACGCGAATATGGCGTACGACAGATACCGTGCTTTGGAAGTTGCTGGGAAGCTCCGCGAGCTCGACGTGAGGTGGTTCGAAGAACCGATCGCGAGCCACAGCCTCACGCAGTACGCTGAGGAACACGACTGGCTGGCGGGTCGGACGGATCTTCCACTAGCGGGGGGGGAGAGCCTTCTGACGCGATATGAGTTCCCGCACCTGCTAGCACACCGGACCTTCGAAGTCGTACAACCTGACTGCACGAGCGTAGGAGGTATCTCTGAGGCCAAGCGCATTGCCGACATGGCGAGCGCGTGGAACCTCAATTGCGTACCGCACATCTCCTGCGCTTCGGGCACGGGCGTCTCGCTCGCCGCGGGTCTGCATGTGGTGCTGGCCTGCACCAACTCGCCGTACGTCGAGCTTGACGCCTACGGGGGTGCCGGCTGGGACGGGCTGGTGAGGAATCCTTTGATGGCGCTGGACGGTTACCTGTCAAGCAATGAGGAACCTGGGCTGGGCGTTGAGTTGGATGATTCGGTCCTGGAGCGGTTCTCACTTCTGCATCATCATTCGTAAGGGGCTGGGAGCGTGGAGTCCACCTACCGGATATCCATTTTGAACAACGGAACGTGGACTGCTCCCGGACCGGTCATCTACTCGCACCCGTATGGAAGACATGAGCCGGTCAGAATTGCGCAGAACTTCTTCCTCGTGGAGGCGGAAGGGCACCGTGTCCTCGTCGACCCAGGTTTGGATGATCTGGGCTCGTACGCAAGCCCGCAACTGGAAGAGGAGCCGGCATCGCTCGAGAGTCGGAGCACTGTCGACATCTTGAGCGATGCCGGCGTCCGACCAGACGAGATCGACATCCTGATTCTGACGCACCTGCATTTCGACCACTACGTGAACGCGCCGCTGTTCGAGAAAGCGCGCATCATCGTCAATCGCAGGGAGTACGAGTACGTGCTCCTGCCAGAGAACCGGCGCTATCTTCCGCGAGAGTCCTTCCCTCGAAGAGTCTTCGCGTGGCTCGTTGACGAGGCCTGGGAACGGGTCGTTCTCGTTGAGGGTGAGGGCGAGGTGCTCCCGGGCCTCTCGGTCATCGAGACAGGAGGGCACAGCCCGGGCCACCAGATCGTGACCGTGGAGATCGGTGGCGAGACGGTGGTCATCCCGGGTGACGAGGTGTACATGTATGCGAACCTCGAAGAGGACATCCCTATCGGCTACTACTACTCGTTTGAGAAGCACGTGCGTGCGATGGACTTGATAAGGGATGTCGGAGATCACGTGCTGCCCGCCCACGATCCCTTAGTCGTCGAGCGCTATCCGTCGATGCGTCTGCCTGACGCGTCGGCCGACGCGAGTGGCAGGTGAGGAGAACGCGTGTCGCCGCGATGGCTCTACAATCTTCTCTACTGCGGCGGAGCCCCTTGGGAATTGGGGCCGCGGTCGGAGCTCGTGCGTTTGGTGACGTCCGGGCTGCTGTCTCCAAGACGGCTCTTTCCCGGGAGGGCCATCGACCTTGGATGTGGAAGCGGTGCCGATTCAGTCTTCCTCGCAGAACACGGCTTCGACGTCACCGGTGTCGACTACTCGTGGGTGGCAATCGGCAAGGCGAGGCGCAGGGCAGCCTCGAGCGCGGCGGCAGACCGGGTCAGGTTCGTTCTTGGAGACTTGACGGAGCAGACTTTGAGCGGCGTGCGGGGCCCGTTCGATCTGCTTGTGGACTGCTGCACCATTGACGATGTCAGGCACTCGCGGCGACTGGCGATGGCGGAGACGGTGAAGCGTCTCTCGAGGCCGGGTTCGGCGTTCTTCCTGTGGTGCTTTTACGATGTCAGTGAGCAACTTCCCGCCTTGAGCACGAGGGGACCCTCGCGGCTACATCCGGAGGGCCTCACCGATGGGGAGGAAAGGAATCTCTTCGGAGATGTGTTCCAAGTCGGACGCCTGCCCGCGCCGGCAAAGGGAAGTGGCGCGGCCGCCTTCCTCATGTGGAGAAAGAATCGCTACTCGCGGGAAAGGGGAGGGTGAGGCTGGCATGCTCTATCTGCAGGTTCTCACCGCTCTGCATATCATCGGGGCCTGTGTGTTCGTTGGATCCGCCGCACTCTTGATGCGAATCACCAAGCGAGTGGAGGCCATACCGCCGCGGGAGGCGACGCGTCTGAGCGAACTCCTCGGCGGAGACCTTGCGTTGCTCAATGCACTGTCGATCCTCGTTCTGGGTGTCACCGGGTTTCTGCGCATGGTCGAGCAGAACACCCTCGCCGGTTTGTGGGATTCGTCCTTCCTGTGGGCGCCGTACGGTGCCGCAATGGTCGTGATGATTGTGCTGTGGCTCCTCGTGGTGGCATCGACCGGGCTGATGGTCTTCTACCTGCGGCCACGGCTGGCAATCCAGATACCGTTTGATGGCAGCCGGCAGGTCGCGGACGGGGGCGGCGGTGGAGCGCTGGTGGTTCGGAGGCCTCGGAGGGCCCATGGGCGCATGAGCGAGCGAGCGCGTGCCTTTCTTCAACTGAAGGACTCGTCCGTGATGGATCTTCTCGACCTGCGGATGTCAATTGAGTGCAAACTCGCAGCGAGAGCAGCTCGACGGATCTCCGAGAGCGATGCAAGCGAGTTGATCGAGGTCTCTACTGCGATGGCGGATGGAAGCGTTTCGGACTGGGAGTTTGCGACGCTTGATGGACAACTGCATCGAATAGTCCTAAGGGCCGCACAGAGCCCAACACTTACCCGACGATACTTGTCTGTCCAGAACCGGTTTCAGGAGTACTCATTGAAGGTCCTCAAGCTGCCGGAACGGCGCCGTATCGCACAAGAGGGACACGCCAAGTTGGTCCAGGCGATCATTGTCGGCAATCCGAGGGGAGCCAGGCGAGCAGCGAGGGAGCATCTTGCGGCTGTTCGTGACCAGGTGCGGGAAGAAGTCCTCTTGATTGACCACCTCGATAGCGTGGGGCTGGAGCAGCTGCGCTCCGATTCGTGGATCAACAGGATGGTCATGTTCAATCTTGTGGTCGGCGTATTGACGCTGGTTGACGCGGGCTTCTTGAGCTACGGGGGGTTCGGGTGAATCGTCGGTGCATCAGCATCATGCTGCCGTCCCGGCAGTCGCCGGGACGGCGGGTGATCGATGGACTGAGAGGAGCGGCCCCTTGGGCAGGCCTTTCGCCGCTTTACGGTGGGAGGGATGTCTGATGGACATGGAGATCATCACGGCGCTCACGGTCATCTGCTTTGGTGTCGCGGGAGTGGTGCTCGTGTGCGCATGGATTGTGAAGAGTTGGCGAGACGAGCTAGCCCGCAACCGCGAGCGAACGAAGGAGAAGCCTCCGCGTGTGGGCACGACCAACGTGCGCGGTGCTTCGGAGAGAGCAGGCACCCAGCAAGGTGGCCACGGTGACTATGGAAGGTGAGCGGTCGCATATTCCGGCCACGGGCAAGTGCTCGAATCGGACGCGAATCGAGATCGACGGAGGCGAGACGCTCGCTCGTACGAACTCGCTGAACACAGCACGGTTCTTGGGGTAAGGGAAGCCTTTTGCGTACGACGATGTGGAATAGGCGAGGTGTCTAGGGTCTGTGAAGCTCCGCAAGCTAGGGAGAAGCCTTGAGGTTTCCGCCGAAGGTCTCGGCTGCATGAGCATGTCGGAGTTCTACGGTGCAATCGACATCGCCGAGGCCCTCCGAACACTGCACCGCGCTCTCGACTTGGGTGTGACCCTTCTAGACACGGCCGACGTGTACGGTCCCCATGTCAATGAGATGCTGATTGGCCGGGCCATCATCGGGCGCCGTGATGAAGTCATTCTGGCCACCAAGTTCGGTCAAGTGCGATCCGATGATGGTGCGTGGCATGGCGTCAATGGCCGCCCAGAGTACGTTCGCAAGAGCTGCGATGCGTCTCTGAGGCGTCTCGGGTCGGACCATATCGATCTCTACTATCAGCACCGTGTCGACAAGACGGTGCCCATTGAGGAGACGATCGGTGCGATGGCACAACTGGTCGATGCCGGCAAGGTGCGCTTCATCGGGCTCTCCGAGGCCTCCGTCAGCACTATCCGTCGTGCACACGCCGTCCATCCCGTCACGGCACTCCAGACGGAGTACTCGCTCTGGGCGCGTCAGCCCGAGACTGAGATTCTCCCAACAGTCCGCCAGTTGGGAATCGGCTTCGTGGCATACAGCCCGCTCGGCCGCGGCTTTCTGACGGGACGTTTCAGATCGATTGACGACTTTGCCGATGAGAGGGACGTTCGCCGTACCAGCCCGCGATTCATGGGCGATAACTTGCGGCACAACGTGCAGCGGCTGCGGACCCTCGAACGAATCGCAGTTGAGAAGGGCGTCACTGTCGCCCAGCTGTCGCTCGCCTGGGTGCTGCATGGCGGCGACGACATCGTGCCGATTCCGGGTGCAAAGCGGCGACGTCATCTTGAGGACAACGTTGCGGCAGTCGACGTCGAACTCGACGACGATGAGATGAGGAAGATAGACGAGGCCATGCCGGTGGGCGTTGCCCGGGGTGAACGCTATCCGGACATGTCGCTCATTGACGATTGAACATGCGTTTGCCCTCATTCGAGGGGGCGGACGGTGTGGATGGTGTGCAGCGAAGAGCGTCCACGGTCAGCGGGTGCTGTGGTCTCTGCTTCCGCGAAAGGCAGGATTGATAGATGGCCGACAAGCATGTCTACGACTTCTCCGAGGGCAACAAGGAGATGCGGGCCCTCCTCGGCGGCAAGGGCGCCAATCTGGCCGAGATGGTCTCCATCGGCCTCCCCGTCCCCCCCGGTTTCACCATCACGACCGAGGTCTGCAACTACTACTCGGCCAACGCCTCCTACCCCGACGGCCTGACCGGACAGGTCGAGGCGGCTCTCGCCGGCCTCGAGGAGGCGACCGGTAAGCGCTTCGGCGATGCGAGTGACCCCCTGCTGCTGAGCGTCCGCTCCGGCGCCCGCGCCTCGATGCCGGGCATGATGGACACCATCCTCAACCTGGGCCTCAACGACACCACGATCGAGGGCCTGATCGCCCAGACCGGCGATCCCCGCTTCGCCTACGACTGCTACCGGCGCTTCGTGTCGATGTACGGCGACGTGGTGATGGGCTGCAAGCCGGTCGGCAAAGACGATACCGATCCCTTCGAGAAACT